>JABLTH010038968.1_pt1 | contig 15288 bp, 8 predicted proteins | sample 7875711 | NCBI WGS metagenome assembly JABLTH01 (sample SAMN14941262, study PRJNA633318) | bioreactor metagenome | isolation source: bioreactor | place: China | collected 2019-03-05 | reverse complement strand
TGGCGATGGGCGACGGTTTCGCCGCTACCCTGGCGCAGACCGGCAGCGACGACACCGCCATCGTGCTGCGCGGCGGCTCGGCCGCCGAGCTCAATTCGGTACTGGAGCGCGACAACATCGACGTGATCGAGCAGGCGCCCGGCGTGGCCAAGGACGCTGCCGGCCGGCCGGTGGCTTCGGCGGAGATCTCGGTGGTGGCCAACCTGCCGAAGAAGAGCGACCCTACCGTCGACGCCAACGTGCAGATCCGCGGCGTCGACGACGCGGCCTGGACGCTGCGGCCGAACGTGAAGATTCTCGCCGGCCGGCGCTTCAAGCCGGGCCTGCGCGAACTGGTGGTCGGGCAGGGAGCGATGCGCCAGTTCGCCGGACTGGAAGTCGGCAGGCAGATCCGCCTGGCCGGGCAAAGCTGGACCGTGGTCGGCGAGTTCGCTTCCGGCGATTCGCACGATTCGGAGCTCTGGGGCGACCGGCAGACCGTGGCCTCGACCTACCGTCGCGGTTCGAGCGCGCAGTCGGTCACCGTGCGGCTGACTTCGCCGGAGGCGTTCGATACCTTCAAGTCGGCCCTGGTCGGCGACCCGCGCCTGAAGGTGGACGTCAGCACCACCCGCGACTATTTCGCCAAGCAGTCCGAGGGCCTGACCAAGGTGATCCGCGCGGTCGGCATCACGGTGGGCGCGATCATGGCGATCGGTGCGATCTTCGGCGCGCTCAACACCATGTTCGCCGCGGTAGCCGCACGGGCGCGGGAGATCGCCACGCTGCGCGCGATCGGTTTCCGCGGCCTGCCGGTGGTGGTGTCGGTGCTGCTGGAGACGATGTTGCTGGCACTGCTCGGCGGCCTGCTCGGCGGTTTCGTCACCTGGCTGATCTTCAACGGCTACACCGCATCCACCCTCGGCTCCAACTTCAGCCAGGTGGTGTTCCAGTTCAGGGTGTCGCCGCAATTGCTCTGGACCGGCATCAAGTGGGCGATGGCGATCGGCTTCATCGGCGGCCTGTTCCCAGCCGTGCGTGCGGCGCGCCTGCCGGTGACCACCGCTCTGCGGGAGCTGTGATCGAGCCGGGTCGGCGGCATCGGCATGTCGGCGATGCGCTTGGCGGAAGCGCCCGGCGCCCGCGGAGAAAAAAAGTGGCCACCGTTGGGGAGCCGGTGGCCAATCAATGTGGGAGAGCCGTATGTGGGAGATACGGTTGTTATTGTTGTTGTTCGGCTGAACTCCGGCCCGCGCGCGGCGGGCCGGAGGGTTGGGACGCGACTTAGAAGTCGTAGCGCGCGCCGATGCGCACGGTGCGCGGTGCGGTGTAGCCGTAGTACGGCGCCGTGCCGAAGGCACGGCCGTAGCTCGGCTCGTAGGCGCCCTGGCCGCCGTACCAGGGGTAGGTCTGCAGCTTGACCTGCCGGTTGAGCACGTTGAACACGTCCAGGTCGAAGGCCAGCTTCTTGCCCGCCCATGCCGGGCGGTATTCCAGGCTCAGGTCCAGCTTCTGGACGAACGGGTTGCGGCCGGCGTCGCCCGGACGCGAGGCCTTGCCGTCGCAGAAGTGGTAGAAGTCGCCGTAGCCGGTCGGATCCTGCGGATTGTTGATGTCCGTACCGTAGTAGCCCAGGCACGACCGCGGTGCGCCGGACTGGATCAGCAGGTTGCCGGCCACCATCCATTCCGGCGTGATCTGGTACGAGCCGTAGGCCTTCAGCGTATGGGTGTGGTCATTGCCCTGGTAGCCGTTGGCGTAGGCCATCAGCGAGGCAAAGTCCCAGTCCACCGTCGCCGAGACGTCGGACTGGCCGATGTCCGAACGCACCTGGCCCTCGGTGTTGCCGTAGCTGCGCGAGAACACGTAGTCGATCTTGCCGTACCACTTGCCGTCCTGCGGGTGCTCCAGATAGAGGTCGAGGGCGTAGTAGTTGCGCTTGAGCGGCGGGAAGCCGAAGTCCGCCGGGCTCATCGGCACCGTGACGTAGCCGCCGTTGGTGGAGGCGATCACGATGTTGTTGGTGCGACCGGGGTTGATCAGGTAGCCGCCCTGGATGTTGGGCGCGATGGTGGACACGTCGATGCCCATCGCCGCGGCCTTGGCCAGGATCGCCTGCTGGTCTCCGGTGTCGTCGATCGCATTGCGCAGCTTGCTGACCTGGGCCTTCGCGCCGTACACCCAGTTCCGGCCCAGCGTCTTGTCGAAGCCGAGCAGGTACGTGTCCTGGTACTCCGAGCTGATGTTGCTGGCGGCGGCGGTCTTCGGGTCGCGCGGCTGGCCGTACTCGTTGTTGGACGAGATCGGTCCGCCGGTGGCGGTCTGGATCGGGGTCAGGCCGTGGGGGATGCCGTACTGGTCGATGCTGGAGTAGGTGAAGTACTCGCGGGTGTACACCGACGAACCCGCCGAGCGCTGCGCCACGCTGGCCGGCAGCGCCAGGTAGTAGCGACCGGCATTGCCGTAGACCTTGAGGCTGGAGTCGCCGTTGACGTCCCAGCTGAAGCCCAGTCGCGGCGCGATCTGCGGCTTGGTCAGGCGGATGTACGGCACGCCGTCGCCGTTGTAGTTGACGAAGCTGTCGTTGCGCACGCCGATGTTCAGCAGCAGGCGGTCGTTCACCTGCCAGGCGTCCTGGATGTACTGCGCCTTCTGGCCAACGCGTACCGACGCCTCGGCGTACTGCACGTACTTGTCGACGTAGTAGCCGCTGGCGCCGTTGGCGTAGTTGCCGGTGGCGTCGACGAAGTAGGGGCTGCCCGGAGCGCCGGCGATCGGCGTGTTCGGGTCGTGGCTGCCGTACTCCCAGGCATAGCCGACCAGGCCGTCGACGGTGGTGCCGTCATTGAGGTCCCACACGTTCTGGTTGTCGATGCCGGCGGTCAGCGTGTGGTTGCCGACGTGCCAGGACAGGTCGACGCGGAAATTCTCGTTCAGCGACTTGTGCTTGGGATCGTCGATGTAGTGCAGGGTCTGGTTGTTGAGGATCGGCGTGCCGCCGTTGAGCGCCGGGTTCTGCTTGTCGGTGCTGAACAGGTACGGCGTGGTGGCGTCGATGTTGGCATGCTGGCTGAAGTAGGTGCCGTGCATCTTGCCGAACAGCGCAGTCAGCGTCAGGTCGTCGGTGATGTAGCTGGTGAACTTGGCCACCCACAGGTCGTGGCTGGTCTTGTAGTGCGTCCCGCGCGTGACGAAGCCGTCGGTAGCGAAGGTGTTCGGGTCGTAGCTGTAGATGCTCGAGTCCTGCGAGTCCTTGTTGCCGGCGCCGGTCAGCTCGAGGATGTTGTTGTCGGTGACGTTCCAGTCGAGCTTGCCGTACCACTTCGGATCGGAGTACTGGCTGTAGGTGGTGTGGCCGGTGGTGACAGGGCCGATCGTCTTGCGGTCGGTCTTCTGGGCTTCGGCCGAGGCGAAGAAGAACAGCTTGTCCTTGATCAGCGGGCCGCTGGCGTACGCGTCGTAGGTGGTCTGCCACTGGCCGCTGTTGCCCGAATGGCGGAACAGCTTTCCGTTGTTGAAGCTGGTGTAGTAGGAGTTCACCCCGTCTGCCGCCAGTGCCTTCGGTGCCCACAGCACCTGGCCGCCGAAGTGCCATGTGTTGCTGCCGCGCTTGCCGACCTGGCTCAGCACGCCGCCGTCGGAGCGGCCGTAGGCTGCGCCGTAGCCGGCGGTCAGCACTTCCTCCTGGTCGAGTGCGCCGTACGGCAGCGTCACGCCGCCGAAGCCCGAGACCGGGTCGGTGGTGTTGAACCCGTTGATGTAATAGGCATTCTCGGTGACCGACGAACCGCCGATGGAGACGTAGTTGCCGTTGAACAGCGAACTGCCCGCGGACACGCTGGGCGCGAGCTGGGCGATCGACTCGGCATCGCGCGCCAGCGGCAGGCGGTCGAGCTGTTCGGAGGTGATGACCGTGTGCGAGACGCTGCTGGTCACATCGATCGGCGGCATCGCGCTGGCGGTCACCTGCAGCGTGCTCAGGTTCTGCGCATCGGCGACGCTCGCGGTCGTGTTGTCGAACGACACTTCGGTGGCTGCGCCAACGCGCATCGTGACGTTGTCACGGGTGCTCACGACCTGGCCGTCGTGCATCAGGCTGACCGAATACACGCCCAGCGGCAGCTGGCTGACGGTGTAGTGGCCGCTGGCGTCGACGGTCACCTGGCGGTTGACGCCGGCGCTGTTCTTGAGCACCACGGTCTCGCCGGCAGGTGCCGTTCCGTAGATGCTTCCGGAGGTGGACTGACCATAGGCGACGCCGGTCAGGCCGAGGCCCAGGGCCAGAGCCAGCGCGAGATGGTTGCGCTGGGGCAGTGCGAGAACGCGGGAGATTCCTGCTTTCATAAAGTTCCCAAGAAAGAACCACACCCTGCGGTGTGGAGTGGAGGGGTGGGTCGTCGTGTTGCCGGGGAGACGACCCTCTCGTCTGGGCGCCGCACAAGGCGGGGCTCATCGCCGCGATGTCTGCACCCGCGGGGCGGCGATGCTGGGGACTTGTTAACTGCAGGTAAAGGTCCGGTGGCGACACGGCGCTGATACCACCCGGCGTCGCGACCGGGTTGCCATGACTGATGCCACGTTGCGCCGGCCGAGTCCGCTGGTCCAAAGTGCAGGCTCCCCTGAGGCCCTCATCGACCTCGGTTCCCCCACCACATCGATGACCAAAACATGCTGCTGACCCTGCAAGGGGCCGGTCCCCTGTACCTGCGCCTTTCCGAGGCGCTGCGCCTTGCCATCAAGGAGGGGCGCCTGCGTCCAGGCGACCGATTGCCCGGAACACGAACGCTTGCCGACGAGCTCGGCATCTCGCGAACGGCCGTGTTGATGGCCTACGCGCAGCTCGACAGCGAAGGCGTCACCTTCAGCAAGGTGGGCCGGGGCACGTTCGTGCAGCACCGGGACCCGGTGCCGGCGGGAACCGCCGCTACCGTGCTCCCATCGCGCGCGACGGGCGCCTCGCCCAAGCTGCCGATGCCGCTGTCACACGCAGCGCGACTGGCACATCAGGTGCTGTCCCAAGAGGAAAGCGCCGAGTCGTGCCTGGATGGGGACGTGATCGATCTGACCGAGGTCCGCACCGTGCAGGATCAACGGGGCCAGCGGCAGTGGCGCAAGGCGGTGATCGAATCCGTCGATGCCGATGACTTGCCGGCCAGCGCCGAGGGACTCGAAAGCCTCCGGCGCGCCGTGGCCAGGCTGTTGCGCGAGGACCGGGGCGTGCTGGTCGAGCCGTCCGACGTGATCGTGGTCAACGGCGTCCACCAGGCCCGCGACATGATTGCCAGGGTCCTGATCGATCCCGGCAGCGTGGTCGGGATCGGCGATCCTGGATACCGCGGAGTGCGTTCCGCGTTTGCCGCACAGGGCGCACGACTGGTCCCCTGTGCGCTTGATGACGGCGGGTTCGATATCCGACGGCATGCCACGCAGCTGGCCGAGGCGAGCGTGCTCTACCTGATGCCGGACCACCATTTTCCGACGGGTGCGAGCATGCCGCTGGAACGCAGGCAGGCGGTGCTCGATTGGGCGAGCCAGCGGGCGGTCTACCTGGTGGAGGACGATTTCGACGCGGAGCATCGCTTCAACGTACGCACGACACCGCCGTTGCTGGCGCTCGACGCGCACGAGCGCGTGATCTACGTCGGAAGCTTCGCGCGGATGCATTTTCCCTTCCTGCGCCTGGCGTTCGTGATTGCCCCGCCGGCGCTGCGCCCGTTCCTGCACGCCTCCAAGTGGCTGGCCGACCGCGGTGCAGGAACGCTCGTGCAACAGGCGATGGCACGCTACATCGACTGCGGCGACTATGCGCGCAATCTTCGCCGCCTCAGTGGGCCGTTGCTGCGCCATCGCCGTGTGCTGATGGAGTCGCTCTCGCTCCACCTGAAGGATGCCGTGCGTTTCAACGAGAACGACGGCAGCGGAAACCTGCTGCTGCATTTTACGGCGCTGCCGGCGGCACGCGGCGAAGCCTTCCTGTCGGCGGCATTGCACGAAGGGGTGCGGTTGCACTCGGCGCAGGGATACTTCATGCGGGCGTGCCCGCACGTGATCACCCTGCTGCGTTACCACGGACTGGAAGCGTCGCGGTTGGCCGAGGCGGTCCAGCGGATCGCCCGGGCGTATTTCGCCACGCTCGCCGCGATGGAGCCGGCCGCCAACCAGCCGGGCTTCGGTGGTCGCGCGCGGGCATGAGCCGGGTCCGCAGCGTCCCGGCCCGGCCGGGTGGGAGTTTGCGCGAAGTATCGAATTCCGGACGCCGGGGCCCCGCCGTCAGTGCGGACCGCTTCGGGCGAAAAAAAAGGCCGCTGCGAAGCGGCCCACTTGGGGAGAGTCTCTGGCCTCGGCACCTCCTTGTGCCGGGCCGGATGTCGTTGTAGTTGGTTCGATCCGCGCCGCGGATCAGAAGTCGTAGCTGACCTGGAAGCGGACGTAGCGGGCCGGTTCGATGGACAGCGGCACGTTCCAGGTCGAGCTCAGCGTGTTCTTGCCCGACTCGGAGTACGCGCGGAACTGCGTGGTCCGCTGCTGGTTGAGCAAATTGAACACGTCCACGTCGAAGGCCAGCTTCTTGTCCGCCCACTCCGGTCGGTACTCGGCGTTCAGGCTGAGGATCTCCTGCCACGGTGTGCGGCCGGTCGAGCCCGGGGGAGCCGGCACGCCGTTGGGACCGCAGAAGTGGTACGAGCCGCTATAGCCGAACGGGTCGGTCTGCGGGACGGTCGAGCCGAAGAAGCCGTAACAGGCCTTCGGCGTACCGCTGAGCACCTGCAGGTTGCCGCCGACCAGCCACTCGGGGGAGATCTGGTAGTAGCCGATCAGCTTGAGCTGGTGACGACGGTCGTTGGCCTGGCTGCCGCCGGAGTAGGTCATCACGCCGGAGTTGTCCCACGCCTCGGTCTGCGATACGTCCTGCTGGCCGATGTTGGAAAGCACCGAGCCCTCGTAGTTGCCGAAGCTGCGCGACCAGACGTAGTCGATCTTGCCGTACCAGGTGCCGTTGAACGGATGCTCCAGGTAGGTCTCCAGCGCGCCGTACTTGCGCTTGAGCTTGGGCATGCCCCAGGCCGACCACGGGATGTTCAGCACGCTGTAGCCGCCGTTGCCGTTGGACACGTTGATCAGCGCGTCGTGACCAGGATTGACGATGTAGCAACCGCTCGATCCCAGTGCAGCTACCGGATCCAGTCCCTGTGCCGCCGCATAGTTCTGGATGACCGTGTCGTCGCACACGTCGTCCAGCGCGTTGCGCAGCACGCGGTAGTTGGCGCGCGCGCCGTAGACCCAGTGCTGGCCGAATGCGTCGAGCGTCTTGTCGAAGCCGGCGATGTACTCGTCCTGGTATTCGGCCTTGGCGTTCTTGCTGGTCACCGTCTTCGGGTCCGGCGGGATGCCGAACTCGTTGTTGGCCGAGACGCCCGGATAGCGGTCCTGGGTGATCTGGGTCAGGCCGGTCGGTGCGCCAGTGGTCGGGTCGATACCGGTGTAGGTGAAGTACTGGTCGGTGAAGGTGCTGCCGGCGGCGCCGCGGATTGCCACATTGGCCGGTTCGGCCAGGTAGTAGCGGCCGACGTTGCCGTAGACCTTGAGGCTGGAGTCGCCGAGTACGTCCCAGGTGGCGCCGATACGGGGTGCCCACTGCGGCGACGTCAGCCGCAGGTAAGGGACGCCGACCGGGTTGTAGTTGGTGAACTGGTCGTTGCGCAGGCCCAGGCTCAGCAGCAGGCGATCGTTCACCTGCCACTGGTCCTCGATGTACTGCGCCGTCTGCTTCACGCGCGCGCTCGCCGAGTTGGAGTAGATCTCCTTGGCAACGTAGTAGCCGGAACCGCCAGGGGCTCCGACGCTCTCGCCCGGCAGCGACTGGATCGGCGCCGAGGGGTTGTTGCTGGAGTCGCCGTAGACCCAGTAGTAGCCCGGGCCGCTCGGCGTGGTGCCGATGTCGATGGCATCGGTCGTCTGGTTGTCGATACCGGCAGTGATGGAGTGACTGCCGATCTTGTAGTTGACATCCAGTCGCAGGTTATTGGTGGTGTCGTGCGACCGCGGATCGTTGATGGTCTCGTTGATCTGCGAGCCGACCACCGGACCGTTCGGCGTGTATGCCGGGTCCTGATTCTGCGAGTTGACGATGTAGGCGTCGGAGCCGCCGGCCACCTGGCTGTAGTCGGTCTGCTTCATCTTGCCGTACAGCGCTTCCACCGTCAGGTTGTCGGTGATGTAGCCGGTGTACTTGGCGATCCAGACGTCGGCGCCGTCCTTGGTGTGCGTCGCCGGGCCCAGGTAGCTGCCGCGCGTGCCGGCATCCTGGCCGGGGGTGTAGTTGTACTGGTAGACGTTGCCCCAGTACTCGCGCTTGTTGGATGCGCCGGTCAGCTCGAGGATGTTGTTGTCGTTGATGTTCCAGTCGACCTTCGCGTACCACTTCGGCATGCTGGTGTGGTACGTGGTGTCGGTCTGAGTGTTGACGTTGGTGATGTTCTCGCCGCTGACCTGGTGGTCGGCCTCCACCGAGGCGAAGAAGAACAGCTTGTCCTTGATCAGCGGGCCGCCGACGTAGGCATCTTCGATGTGCTCCCACGCCGTGTTGTTGTTGCGGTACTGGTAGATCTGGCCTTGCTTGCCGGTCGCGTACTGCGGACCGACCGGATAATAGGCGTTGGCCGGCGAGGCCTGCAGGCCGCTCGGCATCCAGGTCACCGAGGCGCCGAAGTGCCACTCGTTGGTGCCGCGCTTGCCGACCATCGACAGCACGCCGCCGTCGGAGCGGCCGTAGGCGGCGCCGTAGCCGCCGGTGAGCACCTGCTCCTGGTCGATCGAGCCATAGGGCAGGGTCAGGCCGCCGAAGTTGTGCAGCGGGTCGGTCGTGTTGAAGCCATTGATGTAGTAGGCGTTCTCCGCCACCGAGGAACCGCCGAAGGAGATCAGGGTCTGGCCGGTGGGGCTGGTGTAGTAGCTGCTGCCGGTGTTCACGCCGGGCGCCAGCGTGGCGATCGCCTCGGCACTGCGCGGGATCGGCAGCTTCTTGAGCTGGTCCGCGGTGATCACCGTGCGCGAGTCGACCTGGCTCACGTCGATCGCGGGCAGCGAGTTGGCGGTCACCGTCAGGCCGCTGAGATTGGTCGTGCCGGTCGGCTCGCCGCTGAAGGACACCAGGGTGCCCGCGCCGACGGTCAGGGTGACGCCGTCCTTCGACTCGACCGACTTGCCGTCGCGCATCAGGGTGACGGTGTAGGTGCTCAACGGCAGCGCCGTGGCGGAGTAGCGGCCGCTCGCGTCGACCGGCACTTCGCGGGTGACGCCAGTGGCGCTCTTGATCACCACCGACTCGCCCTGGGCGACCGGCGCGGTACCGAAGATCGTGCCGGTGGTCGACTGGCCGTAGGCCACGCCGCTCATGCCGAGCGTGACGCCCAGCGCAAGCCACAAGGTCTTGCGCCTGGGGGCGCGAGGCCTTGCCTGTTCAGTGCAGCGATTCGTGTTCATGGGTTCCCCGGATGAAATGGATGCATGGCATCGACTGTTTGCGTCGACGCCGTTTTCGCAAGAAGCGGCGATCACGGTGACGGTGTGCGCTCCGCACGCCGCCGCCGATCGTCGTGTGCTTGTTAGATCGGCGTAAATGACCGCTTCGGTGGATCGGCCAGGTGCCGGATGAGTCCACTTAAGGTTTCAGAAAGGAGACCACTTCATGCTCTGCCGAACCGGTAAACCGACCTTGTCGTCGGGCGTTGAATGCGTCGCTCTCCTGGATCGAATCCTCCATGTTGTTGAAGCTCGAAGGCGGTGAGCCGCTCTACCTTCAGGTCTATCGCGCGCTGCTGCGCGCCATCGAAGACGGGCGCTTTCCTCCGTCGAAGCGCTTGCCCGGCACCCGCACGCTGGCGCAGGAACTCGGCGTTTCGCGCACGGTGGTGTTGCAGGCGTTTGCGCAACTGGAGAGCGAAGGCGTCACGGTCGGCAACCCGGGCCGCGGTACCTATGTGCGCGCGCGCGCCGGGCACGAACCGTCGGCCACCGTCGTCGACCACCCTCGACGCACCGACGCATTGCTCGCGCCGTTCAACGTCGAACTGCCGGTGCCGACGCCCTGGGCAGCACGCGTCGCCCATGCGGTTCCGCCGGTCGATCGGTTTCCCGACGGTGGCGGTGACGACATGTTCGATTTCACCGACCAGCGACCGTTTCAGGATGCCCTGGGGAGTCGTCGCTGGCGCCAGGTGCTGATGGACTCGCTACAGCATCGCGGCGATGGTCTGCCGGACATCCGCGGGCTGGCCGAACTGCGCGCGGCGCTGGCGCTGGAACTGCGCCAGGAGCGCGGTATCCCGGTGGACGCGCAGGACATCCTCATCGTGAGTGGGATCCAGCAGGCGCGCGACCTGATTGCCCGCGTGCTGGTACAGCCTGGCGCGGCAGTCGGCGTCGAGGACCCCGGCTACCGCGGCGTGCGCACCACCTTCGCCGCGGCTGGTGCCCATGTGCTGCCGTGCGCGGTCGGCCCGCACGGGTTGGACGTGGACGCACACACCCTGGCGCTGGCCGATGCCCGGCTGCTCTACGTGATGCCGGCGCAGCAGTTTCCTACCGGCGCGGTGATGCCGGAGGCGCTGCGTCATCGCTTGCTTGCATGGGCGTACCGCCAGGGTGCCTATGTGGTCGAGGACGACTTCGAGCCGGAGCATCGCCTGGTGTCGCAGGCAATACCCCCGCTGTTCGCGATCGACCGGCGCGAGCAGGTGATCTACGTCGGCGCATTCGCGCGCGAGTTCTTCCCTGCCTTGCGCATGGCCTACATCGTCGCGCCGCCGGTCTTGCGGCCTTACCTCGCGGCGGCGAAGTGGGTGGCCGATCGCGGCTCGGGTTTCCTGTTGCAGCAGGTCCTGGCGCGCTACCTGGGCAGCGGCGAATACCAGCGCAACCTGCGGCGCCTGTTCGTGCAACTGGCAGCCAAGCGGGAGCGACTGGCGGCCAGCCTGGAGCGCCATTTTTCGCATCGCGTCGTGATCGACGGCTCCGCAGTCAGCGGCACCCTGCTGGTGCATCTACCCGAGGCAGCACGGAGCGATGCCGACGGTCTGCTGATCGAGGCCGCGTCATGCGGCGTGAAAGTGGCGTCCGCGCACGTCTATTACGCGAACCCGCCCGATCATGTGACGCTCTTGCTGCGTTACGCCCACCTGGCCAACGGCCGCATCGACGAGGCGGTGCGTCGGCTCGCCCTGGCCTACGACAACACGGTGGCCGGGCGGCGCCAGGCTGCCTGCGCGTGCTGAGGCGGCCGGGTCAGCGTCGCTGCCGCGACAGGGTGATCACCGCCACGCCGAGCAGGATCACAGCCATGCCGCCGAGATCGAACGGGCCGACGTGTTCGCCGGCGAGCATCACGCCGAACAACACCGCCACGGGCGGGTTCACATAGGCGTAGCTGGTGGCCAGCGCCGATCGGGCGTGGCGCAGCACGTAGAGGTAGGCACTGAAGGCGATGATCGAGCCGAACACCGCCAGGTAAACCAGGGCCGCAGTGGCGTGCCATGTGGGATGGGGCGGAAGCCGCTCGCCGCTGCCGAAGCCGACCGCGAGCAGGGCCACGCTGGCGCAAAGCATCTGCGCGGCGGTGTTCATCGGGCCGGCCGGCATGTCCTGCCGTTTGCTCCACACCGAACCGAACGCCCAGCACATCGCGGCGGTCAGCAGCGCCGCCGCACCGAGTCGCGAGCCTGACAGGCCACTGCCGAGGTTGAGCACCACGACGCCGGCGAAGCCGACCAGCAGGCCGACGGTCTCGCGCCGGGTCGCCCACTGGCCGTAGAGGCCGGCGAACAGTGCGGCGAACAGCGGCATGCTCGCGACCGCCACCGCGGCGATGCCGGAGCTCACCCGCTGCTCCGCGAAGCACACCAGCCCGTTGCCGAAGCCGAGCAACAACACACCGGTGAACGCCGCGTTCCGCCATTGCCGCGGGCTGGGGGCAGCCACGCCGCGCAGGCGCAGGAAGCCGTACAGCGCAACGCCGGCGCCGAGGAAGCGCACGCCGGCCAGCAGGAAGGGCGGGTAGCTGGCGAGTGCGAAACGGATCGCCAGGTAGGTGGAGCCCCAGATCACGTAGAGCGCGAACAGGGCCAGCGGGATCAGCACGCGCTCGTCGGCGTGACCGCGGGGGGCGGTGATATCGGACATGTCGTGCAACGGGGCAGGAGAGACGTGCGATTATCGGCGAGCGCGTGCAGCCGGACGAGCCCCTTCGACGGCATTTCCGTGGCCGGCGACCGCGCGCTCGCGGACCAGCAGCCGCCGTTTGCGTTCCACGCCCCAGCGCCAGCCGCCCGGCGAGCCGTCTTCCCGCACCACGCGATGGCAGGGCACCACCAGGGCCAGCCGGTTGCTGCCGCAGGCATTGCCGATCGCACGGGCGGCGCGCGGCATGCCCAGTCCGGCGGCAAGTTCGCCGTAGCTCACCGTGGTGCCCGCCGGGATGCGCGTCAGCGCGTCCCATACGCGCCATTGGAACGCCGTCGCCGCGACGTCGAGCGGCGGCAGCGCGGGTGCTTCGGCGTGGCTCCAGCCCAGCTCGTGCGCGACCCTGGCGATCACTGCATCCAGCCATTCTTCCCGGCCGGCATCCACCCGCTCGCAGGCGGCCAGCGGGAACTCCTGTGCCAGGCGGGTCTCCAGAGCGGCCTCGTCATCGTCCAGCGTCACCGAACAGAGCCCGCGGGTGGTCGCCGCGACCAGCATGGGGCCCAGCGGCGTATGGGTGATCGTGTAGCGGATGTTGGCGCCGGCGCCCCCGGCGCGGTAGCTGGCAGGGGTCATGCCGAGCAGGCGGTCGCTGTGCTCGTATACCCGGCTGCCGGAGCCGAAGCCCGCGGCGTAAACGGCATCGCTGACCGGCTGGCCCTCGCGCAGCGAGCGGCGCAACTGGTCGAAGCGGCGCGCCCGGTGGTATTCGGCCGGGCTCATGCCGAAGCGTCGACGGAAGGCGCGCTGCAGGTGCGACGGACTCAGCCCGGCCAGCGCGGACAGTTCTGCGAGCGTCGGCAGTTCGTCGGACTGCTCGATCCGCGTGCGTGCGGTCTCGAGCGCGGCATCGGTGCGTGGAGTAGACATGGCAGCATCCGGGGAGGGATGTGCTCAGGCTAATGGGGTGGCACCGGCAGGCGCCATCCGGATCTTGCGCGGCCGACTCAGTGCGAGTGGGCGGTGTTGCGACTGTCGCGCAGCACCACGAATTCGCCTTCGATCGTCTGCGCCCGGTGCGCCGCACTTGCGGCCCCGGCAGCCGGCCGCGAAGCGGCAAGCTTCCACTGGCGGACCGCCAGCAGCACCAGGCCACCGACCAGCAGCACACCGGCCACGACCAGGCCGAACACCATCAGCACGCCGATCACCGCCAGGCCCAGCAGCACCGAGAGGGCGCGGGCGAGCGGGTGGCGGGCGCGACGCGAAGCGGGCAGGACGAAACGCATGTGTTAAAAATCCGTGTGGTAAAATCAACGACTTACGCGTGCAACCTTGAGGCCTTCGCGGACGTGACACAAGTGCCAATGGATAGAAACGGAAGCCCCCGCGCGATTTGCCGCACCGCGGACATCCCGGACGGCGAGGCGATCGCCGTGGACGCCGTCCTGCAGGACGGCGAGGAGAATCTGATCGTGCTTCGCTTCGGCGATACGGTGCATGCGTACCTCAACATCTGCCCGCATGCCGGCCGCCGGCTGGACTGGGCGCCCGGCAAATTCCTGCTCAGCAAGGGCGCGCTGGTGTGCGCCGCCCACGGGGCCAGTTTCATGGCGGCCAGCGGGGCATGCATCGGTGGACCGTGCCGGGGGCAGGGCCTGCGCCGGGTGCCGGTGCGGGTCGAGGATGGGGAGGTATTCCTCGACGCCCGCTGAGCCGGCGTCCGGCTCAGTGGAACATCAGGTTGATCATCACCATGGTCACCAGCAGCACCGCCAGGGTCAGCGGCACGCCCACGCGCAGGAAATCCTTGCCACGGTAGCCGCCCGGGCCGGCCACCATCATCAGCGCCGGATGGCCCGAGCTGATCAGGAAGGTGTTGGACGAAGACACCGCCACGATCAGCGCATAGGCCGACGGGTTGCCGCCGGTGGCCACGGCCACGCTGATCGCGATCGGCACCATCATCACCGTGGCGCCGACGTTGGACATCACCTGGGAGAACAGCAGGGTGAGGATCGCCAGTGACAGCTGAAGCACCCACGGCGCAGCGTGGCCGAGGTACGCCAGCACCTCCTGTGCCAGCCAGGCCGCGGTGCCGGTGGCATCCATCGACCAACCCAGCGGGATCAGGCACGCGGTAACGAAGATCGTCTTCCAGTTGATCGCCTTGTAGGCCTCGTCCATGTTCAGCACGCCGGTCAGCAGCATGCCGATGGCGCCGGTCATCATCGCCACCGAGAGGTCGAGGTTGGTGAACAGCGCCAGGCCCTTGGCCAGCAGGAAGAAACCCACCGCATGCCAGATCTTGCCAGGGCGCTGCTCCTCCTTCGGGATGTCGGTGACCACCACCAGATCCTTGTCCTCGGTGGCCTGCGCCAGCTCGCGCCAGCTCGAGTGCAGCACCAGGGTGTCGCCCGGCCGCAGGCTGACACTGCGTACGTCGTCGCGCAGCACCTGGTCGCCGCGGTGTACCGCCAGCACCGAGATGCCGTAACGCTTGCGCAGGCGCAACGCGCCGATGGTCTGCTTGATGAAGCGCGAGCTGGGCGGGATCACCGCCTCGGAAATGCCCGCGCGGGTCGGGTTGAACAGCTCGCCCAGCTGACGCATGCGCGGCGACAGCCGGCACAGCTGGTTGTTGGCGAACTGCGCGAGCTGCTCGCGCGGTCCGAGCACGCCGAGCACCGAGCCGACCCAGATCACCTGGTCCACCGGCGGCGCCATGCGCGAATCGTTGCCGCTCTTGATCGCCAGGATCAGCGGCGCCTCGCGCAACTGCTCCACCTCGCCGATGCTCATGCCGACCAGCGGGCTCTCGGCGGTGACGGTGAGCTCAGCGGTGTCGCCGACGATGCCGTAGGTGTCGGCGAAGTAGCTCTCGGTGCGGCCGGGGGTCACCTTCAGGCGGTCGTCTTCGCGATCGGGCAACAACTTGCGGGTGAAGAAGTAGAAGAACGCCACGCCGAGCACGGCCAGCGCCAGGCCGATCGGGGTCACGCTGAACAGGCCGAACTTCGGAATGGTGTGCGCGCCGGGCGGCAGGTTGTTGTTGGCGCTGGCGATCAGGTCGTTGAGGATGATCAGCGGCGAGTTGGCGATCAGCGTGGTGTTGGTGGCGGTGAGGATGCA
>JABLTH010000612.1_pt1 | contig 15297 bp, 11 predicted proteins | sample 7875711 | NCBI WGS metagenome assembly JABLTH01 (sample SAMN14941262, study PRJNA633318) | bioreactor metagenome | isolation source: bioreactor | place: China | collected 2019-03-05 | reverse complement strand
TCGTCGTCCCGGACGCCGGCAACGCGCCGAAGTTCATGATCAGGTCGGTTCCGCCCTTGTTGATCACGGCGATGACGTCGCCGTTCGTGTACTGGAACGGAAGCGCTCCCGCGGCGGACGACAGCAGGGCCGTGGCTCCCACCAGCGCGGCGGCTCCGAGTCGTCGCATGAGTGAGTGAACAATGCGCATGTCGAATCGCTCCTCGTGTCGTCTCCGATGGATTCGGAGAACGGCGGCAGGGTATGAAGAACGCGAAGCTCGCTCTCCCGCTCTCGCGCCATCACCGACGGAATCCGGCCATCGGGCCGGGAAGGTTCGGTGACGGGCGCGCGGCTCTTCGCACGTGTCTGCGTGGAAGTGGCGGTGGCGCGGCGTTCGTCGCGGGCCTCACGAGAACGTCACCGAGAGCTGACCGCAGCGTCGTGGAGGGCGACGCGTCGCTCGGCGTCAGGCGTTGCACGCCCTCTCGGAATCGCAGCGCTCGAGCTCGACGTCGATGATGACGCCCTTGCGGGGACCGGCGGGCCCCGCGGAGACGCTCCGGCCGCCGCTGGTGCCCGTCTCGGCTCCGGCCGACGCCGCGTCGGCTGCACGGCCCGTCTCGGCCGACGCGCGCGCTCCGACCGACGCGTTCGAGACCGCTGCGCCGGCGCCCGTCACGACACCGCCGGCCGAAACGTTCGCGGTCTGCGAAACGGTTCCGCTTCCCACCGAGACCGACCCCGCGGCGCTGATGGTGCCGCCGATCGTTCCGCCCGCGCTCAGACTCACGTTCCCGGTGGACGCGATCGCACCCGTACCGGCGGTGATGCTTCCGCCCGCATGGATGACGATGCCGGCCCCGGTGATGCCGGCGCCGATGTTGACGTCGCGCCGGGCCTTGATCGTCACCGTCCCTCCGGTGGCCGCGATGCCGGCTCCCTCGTAGCTCACGCGCGGAAGTCCGGTGTTGGGATCGAGCTGGACGGCGGCGTTCTTGAACGGCTTGCCGAAGCCCGCCTTCACCGAGCCGCTCAGCGTCGCGAGCGTGATGTCGCCTCCCGAGAGTGCGGCGATCGCAGACCGTCCCGGGTTGATGTCGCCGAAGGCGACGACGTCGATCGAACCTCCGCCCGAAGACAGCGGCGGCGTGGCCGACGTCGTGAGGCGCGAGGCCGCGTAGAGGCTGTAGATCCCGCGCTTGTCCTTCGACGTCGTGGCCGGCTCGCCGCCGAGCACCGATCCGCCGAGGCTGCGAACGGACAACCGGCCGCCCTGGAGCGAGCCGATGCTTCCGCGATCGTTCAGCAGGATGCTGCGAGCGGCCGTCAGCGAAAGGCTCGCGCCTCCCGCCGCCAGCGCCGAATTGCGCGCGTTTCCGACCGACTCGATGCCGAGGACCGCTGCCGAGGAGGGGCTCTTCGACGATGCGGCGAGCCCGATCGCACCGCCGCGGCCCGTCGGAACGGCGGGCAGGTCGGAGCGGCCGAGGCGGCCGGTCGCGATGACGTGACTCGCGCGGTCGATGGCGTCGAACGCTTCGTCGCTCCCTCCGAACTCGTCGCGCGTGATCACTCCGTTGCCGTCGCGATCGGCCTCGTCGAACGACGAGACGCCCACCTGCACCAGCGCGGAGCCCGGGCCCGCAATCTGGAAGCCGGACGTCGGATCGCCGGGAACGAGCACGGAGATCTCGCGTCCGAGCTGCCGGTCGACGAGCTGCGTCGTGCCCGCGCCGAACGACGCGTTGCCGTACGGAACGAGCATCGCGGAAGTATCGGACGCGGCCGTGTGCTGCACGAGGAGAGCCGTGTCGTGAACGTTTCCATTCGTCTCGAGGATCGCCGGCTGTGCGAGGTCGAAGCGGACCCGGTCGAAGCCCGAGTCCGCGCGCAGGCTGGCCGAGGTCGAGCCGCCGGCGTGCGTCGGACCCGCTCCCGTGGAGACCGGCGCGCCCGTGAGCGGATCGGACACCGCAAGGCACGCCGCACCGGCGTGGCAGAGCTGGTAGTAGCGGTCGTAGTCGAAGCGCGCCCCGCTGATCCGCTGGTCGGTTTCCGGAGACGCATCGGACTGGAGCAACGTGGCCGAGTTCCCGCCTCCGATGCGCTGCCAGACGTCCGATGCGTTCACGCCCACGACGACGCCCGGATCGGTATCCGGACGAGTCGAGACGACGACTCCGCCCGAGCGCTGGACATGAAGAGACCGCTGGACGCTCGGCGCGAGGGAGCCGGCGACGGCCACGCTCGACGCGGTGATGACGATGTCGTCGGGCGAGACGCCTGCGGGAAGGACCGATGGGTCGGCGATTCGAAGCGTGTGGCCGAGCGCAACCTCTCCGACGGGACCGAGCACGCGCGCCACCGCGCGGGGCGCCGAACTGTTCACGAGGCGGCCGGACGCGGCAATCTCGGCGCCGCCGCTCACCGCGTTCGTGTTGACGACCGATTCGATCCCGGGAATGGGCGTGAGCAGCGCGGGGATTCGCCGCGCGGAGACGTTCCCGGCGAGGCCCGTCGCCACCGCCTGCACCGGAACGTCGAACGTCGTCGGCCGCGATACGGCCTTGAAGTTCGTCGCTGATTCGATCCCCGAGAGCGAGTCGGCGAGCCTCAGCGAGAGCGGCTGCGCGTCGCGGCCCGGCGTATCCGCTCGCACCTGCACCGTCGCGTAGCTGCTGCCCTTCACGATCGTGGCTTCGGAGACGACCCGGAAGACCGTGCCGTCGCTCCCGACGAGACGGGTTCCTTCCGGAATCCGCGCGCCGGCGGCGCCGTGGAACAGAACTTCGCCCGAAGCAACACGTGCGGTCGGTGCGGGAAAATCGAAGGCCGTCGTCGTCTCGTAGATCTGCCCGTTGATGCCTGCAACCCGGGTTCCCTTCGGAACGCGGATCGGTCCCGAGAGCGCAGCGCGGGCCGCCTGGAACCGAACCGAGCCGAGCGCCGCCTGCGCATCGAGGCGGCGCGCGACGACGACCGCGGACGAGCCCGAAAGAACGTATTCGAGCCCGGGAACGCTCGGATCGACGAGCCGCGTCCCGAGCGGCAGCGTGATGCGCTGCTCCTTCGCCGCGCCGACGGTGCGAACGTCGAGGACGAGCTCGGCCGCTCCGGAGGCGGTGCCATTGGCGGTGCGGACCGATCCCGCGACGTCGAGCGTGAGACCTCCCGTCGTCGACGGAAACAGAACGAAGTCGCTGAGCAACACCAGATCGCCGCCGCGGCTCTCGGCGCCACGCGCGAACGGATGCGTCGTCACTCGAAGTGACGGAGGCAGGAGACGCGAGAGCACGTCGTCCTCGAACGTGACCGCCTGATCTCCGGGAAATCGCGGATCGCTCGCGGGCATGGGCAACCGAGGGCTCAGGTTGTCGCCGCCGATGAGCATCACGTCGCCCGTCACGGCCTCGACGTCGGCCGTGTCGGTCGCGCCGTACGTCGGCACTCGATAGGTTCCGCCCGCCTCTTCGTTCGCGGGCTGGTAGACCAGACTCGGGTTCTCGATCGCGCGCAGCGCCACGCCGTTCTGGCCGCGGATCGACACGCTGCCTCGGACGAGATCGACGGTGAGCGGGCGCGCGAGCGTCCCGGCCCAGCCGGCGTCGGCATCGCCCGCCGCCGCATCGGGGTAGCGCAGCGCGGTGTCCGACGCGCGCAGGGCCACCACGGGCGCGATGCCCGGCGGCTGCGCGGTCACGGTCGCGTCGTAGCCGGCGGCGATCAGCGCCTTGCCGTTTCGGGCCATGTAGTCGCCCGTGACGTTCCGGCCGGCGACCACGGTGAGAAGCGACTCGAGCGCGATGCCGAAGGGACGCGCCCGCAGCAGGTCGCCCGTCGGCGTGTTGTAGTCGATGTCGTAGATCGCCGGAGCGCCGAACACGCCGATGTGTCCGCCGTCGTAGCCGTAGCCGTTGACGCCGGCCTTGTAGAGCAGCCCCGAGGCGGACCCGCCGCTGCGGGTGCGAGTCGAGAGGCCCGTCAGAACGTCCCGGCCCGCGATCACCGTCACGTTGCCGCCGGCCTCGGTTCCGATTCCCAGGATGCCGCCGTGGTAGACCGGCATGGGGTCGAAGTCGTCCGGGTTCGGCGAGCCGACGTCGAGCCAGCGATTGCCGATGCCGGCGTCGACGTCGCCGCGGATCGCCTGGACGAAGATGCTGCCGCCGCCGGTTCGCGTGTCGCATCCGCTGGGATCGTTCGTGCAGCCCGGCGTTCCGAGATCGACGTGCCCGAGGAGGCCGCGCGTTCGGATCGCTGCGTTTCCATCGACGAGCCCGCCGCGTGCATCGCGCCCGGAGAGCGTCACCGAATCTCCTGCGACCACGCGAATGTTTCCCGAGCCGTTCTCGATCACGCCGTCGGTGAGCGTCGATGAGGCCGTGAACCGAACGCTTCGGCCTGCTTCGACGTCGATGTCGCCGCGCTCGGCGACGAGACCGCCGTCGCTCCCGATGACGACGTCGCCGGCAGCGCGGGCCGTGATCGTGCCCGTCCGCAGCGAGACCCGTCCGCCGCCGGTGTCGCTGCCCACCGTGAGGCTGCCGTTGCCGGAGGTGGCGAGATCGCCTGCGGCGGACGGGTTCACGGCGCCGGCGACGAGCTCCACGTTCCAGTGATCGCGCTCGCGGTCCGCGGCGGGAGTCGCGTCGGTTTCGTCGGAGATGCTCGAGCCGTCGCCGAACGTGACGTCGTTCTTCGCCCGGACCGCGAACGTGCGAGCTCCCGCCCCCGCCTCGAGGCGGATCCGCGCGCCGGGATCGATCTGGATCGAGTCGGTCGAGTGGAGGGTCACGCTGCCGGCGCTGAAGCTCGCGCTGCCGATCTTCGAGACGAGAGGATCGATCACGACTGCGCCGCCTGCACCGCCGCCTGCGCCAGCAGCGCGGAAGGTTCCCGAGAGGGAGAGCTCGCTCTTCGCCGACAGTTCGAGCGATCCGCCGTCTCCTCGCGAGCCTCCGGCCGACACGTCGATCAGGGCCCCCGGCGCCACGGCGGCGGCGGCGTCCGACAGCGCCGTGATCGTTCCTCCGTCGGTCGCCGCGCCCTCGGCGGCGCCCCGAGCCGAAGTACGGCTGCCGTCGGCGAGGTCGAGGCTCGTCTGCGCATAGAGCTCGATCTTCCCGCCGCGCTCTCGCGCTGCGTCGGCCTCGACGACTCCCGCCTGGCGGAGCGCTCCGGCGCGGAGCGACGCGAAGCTCTGCTGCGCGAGCACCTCCGAGAGCGGCGTCGATCCGCTCGCTCCCGGCGCCGTGTACGCGACCTGCACGCCGCGTCCGTCGGTGCGGTCGGTGAGGTAGACGGTCGCGCCCGCGGCGATCGACACGTGGCCGCCCGGCGACACGATCACGCCGTTCTCGCCGTTCTCGACCTTCGGTGCGACGAGGTAGACGAACCCGCCGTCCCGCGTCCGAATCGTTCCCTGGTTCACGATCGACGCCCCGTCCGCCGATCGCGCAGAGGGATCGAAGCCGTTCTGGATCATCTGCTGGCCGGCCTTGTACGACGTCCCCGCAGCGAGACCTCCGACGTCCACCTGCGAGCCCGGGCCGAAGAGGATCCCGTTCGGGTTGATCAGATAGACCGTGCCATTCGCACGCAGCGATCCGAAGATCGCCGACGCGTTGTTGTCGAGGATTCGGTTGATCGCGATCGCGTCGGCTCCGGGCTGACGAAAGTTCGTCGTCTCTCCGGGCTCGATGTTGAAGCTCTGCCACGAGAGCACGGCGCTCGTCGATTGCTGGTTCACCGTCACGACGCCCGTTCCCTGGCCGTCGATCGTCGCCGCCCCGGCGTGGACAACGCCGCCCGCAGGGTTCGCAGCGGCCGCGAGCGGCGAGAGTCCTGCGAGCAGTGGCGCGAGAACGCGCGCGAGCGTGCCGATGCGACGGGGGGCGGTCCGCATGTGGGTACTCTGTCCCTCGCCCGGCATGGCAGGCAATGCCGTTCGCGTGCACTTCATCGAAACGTCATCCGATCGCATCGCGCAGCCTCGCGCAGCAAGGCTGCGTCCGCGCTGCGCAGCTCCCGGTGACCGCTCCGTCACCGAGGTTTCCCGGAAGCCACAAGCGATCCGAGGCAGCTTGCCGGCTGCGAGAGCGCGCCCACGACGCCGAGGAGAGCGAGATGACCGCGACGCATTCCGGGTCGCACGCCAGTCGCTGCGAGAAGCTCGACGGGGCTCCGCGAGCCCTCGACGGCTTCGCAGCGATCTCGATCGTGAGCGGCGAGCTCTGGGTCAGCGTTCCGAGCGAGAACGCATGGCGCCTCGTCGCCGGCGATGCGCTCGTGCTCGGGCCTGGCGCAGCGGCCCGGATCCGCGCTCGAACGCCCACCTGCGAAGTTCTGCGGCTCGACGCCGAGGCCGCATGGGCCGAAGCGCTCCTCCAGCTCGCGTCGCCGGGGCCGGCGAGCGAGCGAGCGGCGGCGATCGCGGTCTGCCGCGCAGCGACGCCGGCGGCCCGTCGCACCCGCCAGATCCTTCGTGAGCTGGCGCTCCCGCGGCAGCCGGACGCGGCGCACGGCGCGATGCACCGCACCCGTGCGGTCGCCGAGCTGCTCGCGCTCGGGATCGAGACGGCGACCTCGCCGCCCGCCTCGCCGAGCCGGGCCGGAGCGGCGACGCGCGCCGCCTTCATCGCCGCCGTCTCGGAGCTCGGCTAGCGCGACGATCTCGCCGGCGTCTCGCTGGACCAGTTCGCCGCCGGCTGCAGCCTCTCCGTACGACAGGCGTCGCGCCTGTTCCGCATCGAGCTCGGAACGACCTTCCGCGAGCATTTGACACGAATCCGTGTCGACCGCGCCCGGCGCATGCTCGCGGAAAGCAGCCTTCCCGTGGTCCAGGTCGCAGCCGAGACGGGCTGGAGCTCGCTCGCGCACTTCAATTCGGTGTTCCGGCGCTTCACCGGTACGACGCCATCCGCCTATCGGGCCGAGTGCGGCCGGGATGCCTGATCAGTACGACGGGTAGAGGCGCACGCTCACGATCGCGCCCTTCTCCGTCCCGGGAGGCGCCGGGCCGAGGCCGGTTCGCTGCACCTCGCCCGCGCACCGGACCAGCTCTGCATCGAGGTCCCGGTTCCCGGTCGAAACCGACATGCGAAAGCCCTTCACGGACCCCTGCGGGTCGACGGCGAGCCGCACCTCGCCCGGCCCCATGTTCTCGAGGTTGTCCTTGATGCAGCTCCGGAACTTCGAGATCGCCGCGATTCGGAACGCGGCGTCCGGACCGTCGCCGAGCCCCGCGCCGGCGAACTTCCCGCCTCCCCAGTTGGGGCCGGCGCCGCCTCCCCCGATCGTCGGCGCCGCCGACGGAGCGGGCGGAAGGGCGGAAGCCACCTTCGGCGCCGCCGACGGAGGCGGCGGCGCCGCGTCGCGAGCCTTCGGAGGCGGCGGAGGAGGCGGCGGCTCGTGCTTCGCCTGCTCGGGTTCGGGCGGCTTGGACGGCGTGAAGAGCTTGATGTTGTACTTCTTCGCCAGCTCCTGGCCGGCGGTGGTATTCGCGAGCCAGACGAGGCCGAGCCCGCCCGCCACGTGCACGCCGATCACGATCGCGAGGATCTTCGTGAGCGGGAAGCTCCCGCCGCGATGCCTGTGTCCGGCCTTCGCCATCACGCCCTCGCGTCGCTGCGTGTTCGCATCACTGAACCTCGGTCGCGAGGGCGAGGTTCTCGACCGGAACCCGCTTGATCGCGTCGAGCACCTTCACCACCTGCTCGTACACGAGCGCACGGTCGGCGCGCAGGATCACGGGGAGCTGCGGGTTCGCGAGCTTGAAGATCCGCAGCTTCTCCTCGAGCGCGTCGAGCGCGATCGGATCCTCGTTGAGGAAGACCTCACCGGCCTTGTCGATCGACACCGTCGCCACCTCGGTCGGCAGCTCCTCCTTGTGCTCTGCGGTCTCGGGGAGCTTGACGTCGATTCCCTGAACGATCGCCGTCGTCGTGAGGATGAAGATCACCAGGAGCACCCACGCCAGGTCGAGGAGCGGCGTGATGTTGATGTCCGCGATGACGTTCGACTTTCCGCTGCCGGGCATCTGCATGGCTAGTGCGTCGCAGCGAGCTGCGCCGACGGAACGGCGTGCAGCGCGACGCCCGCGTTCGGCTCGTTCGCGCCCTCGACGTAGTCGATCACGAACGTGGCCTCGAGCTCGCTCGCGAAGTTCGTCATGTCGAGCGAGAGGGCTTCGATTCGCTTGGCGAGCATGTTGTAAGCGAAGAGCGCCGGGATCGCGACGATGAGGCCGACGACGGTGTTGACGAGCGCTCCGGCCACGCCCGGAGCCATCGCCGACAGGTTCGCCTGCCCCGCTTGCGCCACTCCGCTGAACGTCTCCATCACGCCGAACACCGTTCCCGTGAGCCCGACGAACGGGCCTCCCGAGATCGCGAGCGCGAGGATCACCGTGCCCGCGTTGAGCCGTACCGTCTCGTCGCCGACGCCGCGCTCCATCGCTGCGCGGACGGCCGAGAGCACCCGCGCGGGTGCGCGACGCGAGCCGTTGGCGCCGGCTTTGGGCGCGAACCGGCCGAGCTGCTTCTGCATCTCGCGGCATGCGTAGTCGTAGACCGAGTAGGGCGGCGCCCCCTCGAAGTCCTCGTCCCGCCCGACCAGCTCGAACGGATCGCTCACGTCGCCGAACGCCGCGTAGAAGCGGTCCGCCAGCCTGCGCGCCTTTCGCAGGCCGAGCCACTTGCCGACGATCACCGTCCAGGACGCGAGCGACATCACGACGAGGAGACTCATCGTGACGAGGCCCTCGTGACTCATGTGCTGGAGGGCGAAGAGGATCGCGGTCTCGTGCTGCTGCTCCACGCGGGTCTCCGGAGCCCACGCGACTTGCCGCGCGATGGCTCGCGTGAACTCTATGCGCCGCCCGCGAGCGTCCGCTGACGGGACGGTGACGATTTCGTGGGATGACGGTGTGCCGCACGCTACGGGGGTGTGGCGGCATCGTCGCGCGGCGCCGGCTCGTAGAGCGGCTGCGCCGTGTCCTCGCCCCGGCCGAGCGCGCTGCGAAGCAGATCCTCACGCTCGGCAGGCGAGAGCGCGCGGATCAATGCGGCGGCCGCGGCGCGCGTCTCCTGCGCCGCGTCCTGGTCCCACGAGAAGCCCGTGGTGCGGTAGGCCTCGGCGGTGAGGTGAGCGATCAGGGTTTCGTCCGAGAGCGCGCGCCGCTCGGCATCGAGGTCCGCACGCGCCGGCGATGCGCCGGAGGCGTCCGCGGCCGGCCGCCGCCGCGCGGGCAGCGGCGAAATCGCGAGACGAAGCGCCGCGCGGGCCGCGTCCTCCTCCAGCCCGGCGAGCCCGGCCTGCTCGCCGCGCACCGGCGCCGGCTCCCCGCTTCGCGCCTCCGGACGCTCTCGCGGAGCTTCCTCGGGGGAAGCGGGACCGGATCCGATGCTCGGGTCCGCTCGGAGAGAAGGCGGATCGGGAGAAGGGACCGGGGCGCGAGCCGTGCTCGCGATCCGGCGAGCGGGCGGCGCAGCCGGGGACGCCTCGGCCACCGCACCCGCCCCCGCCGCGAGATCCGGGGGCTCCGCCGTCCGAGGCGTCTCGCGCAGCGCGAGCCAGACGCCCGCCGCCAGCAGCCCGATCGTGGCGCCGCGCACGGCTTGCCGGACGGCCGTCACCGGAGCGGCTCCGTCCGGAAGGCGATGATCACGGCCGGGCGTCCTCGGCGGGCGCGAGCGCTGCGTGTCCGAGAGGCGACGGCCGCGGTCCTGCCTTGCCGGCGACTTCGGCGGTCCGCCGCCTCGCGATCACGAACGCGCGCGCCTCGATGGGCTCGGTCCCGTCGTACGAGGGGAGAGCTTCGAACACCTCCCGGAGCGTCGCTTCGACCACCGACCGCGCCCGGCCGTCGTCTCCGACGCGCCTTCGCGCATACGCGAGCACACGCCCGAACAGGCGGACGAAGAGCGCGTCGAACGCCTCGCGGTCGGCTGCGATCACCCGGCGCACGAGGCCGAGGTCCTTCGGGTGAGGCATGGGGCCTCCTCACGATCACGGCGGTTGGCGGACCTGCGAACGAGCGCGCCGCGAAGACTGCGGGGAGATACCGCTCTGCGCGGCGAGAAGCGGCACGGGTGGAGGGGGATCTCGTCACGATCGTGTGAAGCGGCTTCACGCAATCTTCCCCGTTCCGCCGCGCGGTCCCCGGAAGATCGTCAAGACGGGATGATTCACTCGCCCCGCGGAGCGAACCCGCGAGCCGTGCGAGGAGATGAACGTTCTCGTCGTCGATCCCGATCTCACCGTACGAGACGCGGTCCGCGGCTGCCTCGAGGCCGCCGGACACCGTGTCCGCGTCGCTTCGAGCGGAGAGGAGGCGCTCGAGCTCGCGCAGCGGGAGCCTCCGGCGCTCGTCGTGACCGAGCTCGGCCTGCCCGGCGTCTCGGGCCTCGGCCTTTGCCGGGCGCTTCGCCTCGACGCGGACCTCGCCCGAATCCCCGTCCTCGTCCTCTCGGCCTCGACGACCGAGATGGACCGCGTCGTTGCGTTCGAGGTCGGCGTCGACGACTTCGTCGCCAAGCCCTTCCATCCGCGCGAGCTCGGGCTGCGCGTTGCCGCCATCCTGCGGCGAACGGCGCCCCGAGGCGGCCCGGCCAGCGGTGATTCCCTGCGGTTCCAGCGGCTTTCCCTCGACGTCGGACACCACGCCGTCCACGTCGACCGCGAGCAGATCCCGCTCACGCCGCGCGAGTTCGACGTCCTCGCTCTCCTCATGCAGCGAGCCGGCCGCGTCCTCTCACGCCGGCAGATCCTCGAAGCCGTCTGGGGCACCAGCTCCGGCAAGACGCTCCGGGTCGTCGATACGCACGTCAAGTGGATCCGGCGCAAGCTCGGACCGGTGGGCTTCTACCTAGAGACACTCCGAGGTGTCGGATATCGCCTCCGCGAGCGCGACGCCGGCCCTTCCGCCTCGACGGGCTGACGGGCGGGAAGCGCGCACGGCGCCGCCGCAGGTGCGCCGCCGGCCGCGGGCTCACGGCGACTGCAGCGATCGTACGGCCCGCCGTCCGCTACTCGCCGCGAAGCTTCCGGCCGAGGCTGCCGCCGGGGTGGCGCGCGAGGTAGTCGGCGTGGCCGAAGCCGCGGTCGCGCTCGAGCGCCGCGGCGAGCGCGCCGAGCAGCAGCGACTGCGCCGCAACGCTGGCGCGCGGCGCGAGGCCGAGGCCGCCGCCTTCGCGAGCGACGAACGCGTCGAGCGTCACGTCGGCGTGTCGGCCGAGCCGTGACGCGGGCGCGCCCGTCACCGCGAGAACGCGAGCGCCGAGCGCGCGGACGGCATCGACCGCGGCGAGCAGCTCGTCGGTCTCGCCGCTGTGACTGACGGCGATCACGACGTCGCCGCGTGCAACCTGTCCCGCGCCGCCATGAACCGCTTCGCCGGAGTCGAGGAACGTCGCCGGCGTTCCGGTCGACGAGAACAGCGCGGCGGCGTAGCGCGCGACGTGGCTCGCCTTGCCGACGCCCGTGACGTGCACGCGCCCGCCGCTCGCCTCGCTCGCGCGAACGAGCCGCAGCGCGGCGTCGAAGCGCTCGGGCCCGGTTCGCCGCCGCAGCGCCGCGAGCTCTTCGATCACGACGTCGAGCGTCGCGAGCGCCTCGTGGATCGCGCCCGGCGCGGCGCCCCCCGAAGCGCCGGGCGCACTGCACGCGGGCGCTCCGCCGACCGGCCGCAGGGCGAGGCGCTCGCCGTAGAGCTCGAGCACGCGCTCGCGCGCCTCGAGCGGATCGTCGGGGAATGCGCCGAGCCGCTCGGCGCACGCCGCGCCGCACGCGTTGCCGAGCCGTCCTGCCGCCTCCCACGGCAGGCCGTGGTGCAGGCCCGCGAGCAGACCGCCGAGAAAAGCGTCGCCCGCTCCCGTGGTGTCGACGGCCTTGACGTTCACCGACGGCACGCTGCCCTCGAATCCGTCGGCGACGATCGCGCAGCCGCGCGGCCCGTCCGTCACGACGACGGCCCGTGCGCCGAATCGGGCGGCGAGGCCTCTCGCGAGCGCGAGGGCGTCGCCCTTCGCTTCCGGAACGAGCTCGGCGCCTGCGGCCTTCGACGGCTTCAGCAGGTCCGCGCCGCGAAGCACGTCGTGGAGCAAGCGCTCGCTCCCGAGGTGCGGGACGGCGCGCGACGGCGGAACGTCGAGATCGACCACCGTCGGGATCCCGGCTTCGCGGGCGATCGCGAGCACCTCGCGCGCCGCGTCGAGCGGGAGCTGCGAGACCTCGGTCGACACCCGCGCCGCGCGGCGGATGAACGCTGCGTGGTGGCGGCGAACGTGCTCGGCCGTCGTCTCACCGGTCGCGGCGGACGCCATGTAGATCGCGCGCTCCCCCGCCTCGTCGACGAAGATCTCGGCGAGCGAGCTCGCGGAGCCGTCGAGCACGAGGTCGCGCTCGATCCCGATCCGGTCCATCGCGGCGCGCAGGAAGCGCCCGCCCTCGTCGTCGGCCTGCTTGCCGAACAGTCCGGTCCGAAGGCCGAGCGCCGCCGCCCAGCCGAGCTGGTTCAGCATCACGCCGCCGACGAAGCTCTGCACGAGGCCGCCGCCCGGCAGTCCGAGCAGCGGGCCCTTCTCGTCGGCTTCGACGATGCGCAGCGCGCGGTGCATCCGGTCGACGACCATGCTGCCGATTCCGGCGAGGTCGAGCGGCGCCGGATCCGTCATGCGAGCGGCCTCGCGGGCGCCTCGTCTGCAGGCGCCACGGTGCGCCACGGCGGTGCGATGGTCTCGCGAGCGAGGCGGCGAACCGACTCGAAGGCCTCGTCGAAGCGTTCGGCGTCCGGCCGCGCGAGATGCGGAGTCCCCGGCGCGACGCGGTCGCTGGTCGTGACGCCGAGGCGGACGAGCGCACGCTTCAGGCACGCGATCGATCGGCGTCCTCCGGCGAGGCGCGTTCCGACCCGGAACGCCTCGACGACGCGCCGAACCTCGTCCATTCGCTCGGCGTCGCCGGCGCGCGCGACGTGCCACGCGCGCGCCCACTCCCGGGGCAGGACGTTCGCCGGCCCGGCGACGACGCCCGTCGGATGCGCCCCGTGCATGCGCCAGCGGTTCCAGCGATCGCGAACGAAGCCGCCGAGGCCGTCCGGCGGGCGGAAGAGCTCGAAGATCAGCAACGCGTCGCCGACGTAGATGCCGAACTCTCCGCGCTCCCGGAAGTTGGCCGCCGCCTTGATGTAGTGGCCGAGGACCTTCTTCGGCGCGGAGACCTTGACGCCGCGGACGAAGTCGAGGCGCGAGAGCGCCTTCACCTGGCGCGTGCGCATGTGCGGAACCTTCGGGTCGGCGGCGATATCGGCGTTGTCGTACAAATACACTGGGATGCGACGCGATCGTGCGTCGAGAAGATCGGCCACCTCGCGGGCGACGAAGCGCACCGGGTCGGCGAGGCCCGGAATCGAGAGAGGCGCGAGCACCGCAGCGTCGACGCCCGGAGTCGAGAGCGCGAAGTCGAGGTTCTCGAGCGTCTCCGTCCGGCTCGGGGCCGTGATCCCCGCCCAGACTTCGACGCCGCGAGCGCTCGACGACGCCCGTGCCGCGTTCGCCTTCGCGGTCTCCTCGGCGCACACCTGCACCACGCGCTGCCGGACCGAGTTCGCGACGCGGTCCCACTCGCCGGTCGTGCCGGCGGCGAAGATCACGTCGGCGCCGTACCCGTCCTGGATCACGAAGCGAACGACCGCGCGCTGCTCGGCCTCGACGAGCCCGCCCGCCTCGTCGAGGATCGTGACGACGGGGACCGAGAGACCCGCGCGCGGCCGAATGTCCTCGACGGTGTGCAGCGTGACGACCTCCGGCGCGTTAGCGGCGTGCGCCCGCGAGCGTGCTGCGTCCGGCGAAGCGCGCGCGCGCGCCGAGCGCTTCTTCGATCCGCAGCAGCCGGTTGTACTTGCACACGCGGTCCGTCCGGCACAGCGACCCGGTCTTGATCTGGCCGGCGCCGGTGGCGACCGCGAGGTCGGCGATCGTCGTGTCTTCGGTCTCGCCCGAGCGGTGCGAGACGACCGCCGCGTAGCCGGCGGCCTTCGCCATGCGCATCGCCTCGAGCGTCTCGGTGAGCGTTCCGATCTGGTTCACCTTGATGAGGATGGCGTTGCCGACCTTCTTCTCGATGCCCTCGCGCAGAATCGACGGATTGGTGACGAAGATGTCGTCGCCGACGAGCTGCAGGCGATCGCCGAGGCGTCGCGTGAGTGCGGCCCAGCCGCTCCAGTCTCCCTCCGCGAGGCCGTCCTCGATCGACACGACCGGGTAGCGGCGCGTCCAGTCTTCCCAGAAGCCGATCATCTCTTCGGAGGAGAGGGTGCGGCCCTCGCCCGCGAGCACGTAGCGGCCGCCCTCGAAGAACTCGCTCGCCGCCGGGTCGAGCGCGATCGCGACGTCTTCGCCCGGCCGGTAGCCGGCCTTCTCGATCGCGGAGAGGATCAGCTCGACCGCCTCGCGGTTGCTCGCGAGGTTCGGCGCGAAGCCGCCCTCGTCGCCCACCGCGGTCGATAGGCCCTTGTCGTGCAGAACGCCTTTGAGGCGATGGAAGACTTCGGCGCCCCAGCGAAGCGCCTCGGCGAAGCTCGGCGCGCCGAGCGGAAAGAGCATGAACTCCTGCACGTCGACGCTGTTGTCGGCGTGGGCGCCGCCGTTGAGAACGTTCATCATCGGCGCCGGGAGCACGTTCGCGGAGTCGCCGCCGAGGAAGCGGAAGAGCGGCTCGCCGGCGGCCGCCGCAGCAGCGTGTGCCGCCGCGAGCGAGACGCCCAGAATGGCGTTCGCGCCGAGACGCGACTTGGTGTCGGTCCCGTCGAGGCGGATCATCGCTTCGTCGAGCGCCTTCTGCTCCGCGAGCGTGCCGAGCGCTCGCCCCTCGACGGCCTTCGCCAGCGCTCCGTTCACGTGCGCGACCGCCTTCGTGACGCCCTTTCCCCCGTAGCGCTTCGGGTCGCCGTCGCGAAGCTCGAGCGCCTCGCGCGACCCGGTCGAAGCTCCCGACGGGACCGCCGCGCGTCCGACCGCGCCGCAGCCCGTCGCCACCTCGACCTCGAGCGTCGGATTGCCACGGGAATCGAGGATCTCGCGCCCTCGGACGGCTGCAATCACGGGGTTCGGCATCGGCTCCTCTCGCGACGATTCCTTGGGTGGCCGCAGATTAGCAAGGCCGCGAAGCGGCCGCGCAGTGAGGCCGTCTGCGGCCGAACGAAGGCCGCTGCCGGCGAGCGCAGCGAGCCGTGCGGCGAAGGCAAGGCCGCGAAGCGGCCGCGCAGTGAGGCCGTCCGGCCGAACGAAGGCCGCTGCCGGCGAGCGACAGCGAGCC
>JABLTH010152933.1_pt1 | contig 15300 bp, 17 predicted proteins | sample 7875711 | NCBI WGS metagenome assembly JABLTH01 (sample SAMN14941262, study PRJNA633318) | bioreactor metagenome | isolation source: bioreactor | place: China | collected 2019-03-05 | reverse complement strand
TGACCCCCGCGGAGCGCCGGGTCCTGCGCCTGATCGCCGAGTTCAAGACGAGCAAGGAGATCGCCGACGAGCTGGGCGTCCACTACCGCACGATCGAAAATCACCGGACCAACATTTCGCAGAAGCTCGGCCTTACCGGGAGTCATTCTCTGACACGATTCGCCGGGCGGCACCGCGACAAGCTGGTCTGAGGCGGTCCGGGGCGGGACACCGGAAACGCATGTGTGGGAAACAGGCGTTTCCCCTCATGCGCCCGGCCCTGCCGATCCTGTAACGTCCCCGCCCATGACGGTCATCGTCGTCGACGACAACCCGGCGGTCCGCCGCACGATCCGCGAGATCGTGGCGTCGGCCGGTGCGACCGTCGTCGAGTGCAGCGACGGCGACGAGGTGCTCGCCGCGTACGAGCGCCTGCGCCCCGACTGGGTGTTCATGGACATCCGCATGGCGCGCGTGGACGGCATCGCGGCGACGCGCCAGCTGTGCGCCCGATTCCCGCAGGCCCGGGTCGCCATCGTGAGCGACTACGACCAGCCGGACCTGCGGGCCGCCGCACGTGCGGCGGGGGCGGAGGAGTACGTCGTGAAGACCGACCTTCTCGAACTGCTGCGGCTCGTCGAGGGCGCGCAGCGGTCGTGAGGGCGGGTCAAGCGCCGGGCGGGTTACGCTCGCTTCGCTCGCTAAACCCGCCCCTACGGTTCATCACGGCCTAGTCACCGGCGCCTTGTCCGCCGGCGCGGGTCCCTTCGCGGGGATCGGCAGCAGCGGCGAGGTCTCCGGGCCCGGCGGCGGAATGCGGCCGCCGAGGATCGCGACCGCCTTCATCTGCGCGAGCCGCGACATGTCGATGCTCTCGCCGAGGATGCGCGAGGTCTCCTGCGGCGCGTGGAACCCCATCGAGTTCTCGGCGGCGACGAAGTCGAGCCGCCACTGTGCCGCGCGCTGCAGTTCGCCGAGTTCCTTGAGCAGCGGGTCCTTCTCCACGTCGTCGTGCCACAGCGCCTGCAGCGCGGCCTTCACGGCGGCGGCCGTCTTCTTCTCCTGCGCGGGAAAGTCGAGCCCGGCGAACGACGCGTCCTTGGCGAGGGTTTCGTGGGCCTTCGCCGTGGCGGCCTCGCGGTTGCGGTCGTCGTACGGCTTCCGCACCGCGTCGATCGCGTCGAGCATCGCGACCGCGGCCTTGCCCGCGCGCGTCATGAGCGCGTTGTGCCGGTCCTGGATCGCCTCGACGCGCCCCTTCAGCTCCTCCTCGGGGTACGGGTGACACGTCTGGCAGGCGCGGTTGATCATCAGGAGCGGGCTGCGCACCCAGTGGTCCGAGACCTTGAGCGCGCCCTCGCGCTTGTACGGCATGTGGCAGTCCGCGCAGGCGACGCCGCTCTTGGCGTGGATGCCCTGGCTCCAGGTTTCGAATTCGGGGTGCTGCGCCTTCAGCACTTCCATGCCGGTCTCGGCGTGGACCCAGTCCTTGAAGCGGTGGCCCTTGGGGTTCTCGAGCTTGTCGTAGTGTTCCTCGATCTCCTCGACCTTGAGCCCGTTGCCCCACGGGAAGAACAGCGTGGTGCCCTTGCCGCAGTAGTACTCGACGTGGCACTGCGCGCACACGTACGAGCGCATCTCCTGCCGCATGCCGTCGACGTTCGGGTCGTACGGCTTCGCGCGGTCGCCCTTGCGCCAGCGCTCGATGCTCGGCAGGTGCGGGGCGGGCTTGTCGGACGCGGCGAACTCGCGGATGCCCTTGAGGAAGCCCGGCCGCGTGACGCGCAGTTCCATCGACTTCGGGTCGTGACAGTCGACGCAGCCGACCGGGTGCGCGCCGACCTGGCCCTTCAGCTTGTCGTAGGCTTCCCAGTAGCCCATCTTGCCGACCGCCTCGAGGCCGGCCTCGACCTGCTGCTGGGGCGTTCCGTTGGGCAGCGCCTTCGCGCCCTCGCTGCGGTACATCGGCATGATCGACGCGTGGCAGTGCAGGCAGTTGCCGGACTGCTTGTTCTCCTCGCGCACGTTGCGCTTCGTCACTTCCTGGTCGTGCAGCATGAACGCGTGGCCGCGCCGGTCGCGGTAGTCGACCGCGAACAGGTAGCCCGCAAAGATCCGCGTGAGCCACGGGTCCTTCTTGGCCTTCTCCTCGGGGATCGTGCCCTCGGGGCCGACGCCGCCGCCGTATTTCGTGCGCGAAGGCTCCGACGTGCGCTTGTAGCCGTCGTACTCGCGCGGCCAGTTGCGGCCCCACTTCTCGGGATCGACGTCGTTCTCGCCGACGTCGACGACGCGCACGTAGGTGTTCTTCGCCTCCTGCTTGCGCTGGGCGATGTTGAGCAGCAGGCCGGTGACCCCCGCGGTGATCACGGCGACCAGCACGGCCACGATTACGAACGGAACGATGCTCTTGCGCGGTGCGGTGTCGCTCATGGAACCCCCTCGGCGCGGCGGGCCGCGGCGCCGGACGTCATCTCACTTCATCGCGCCGTGGCCGACGCCGCGGTGGCAGTGCACGCAGCGGATCGCGTTCTCGTCCCACGTGCTGCCGCGCACGATGTCGTGCACGAAGTCGCCGTGACAGCGCAGGCAGTTGTCCTGCAGCACCTGGCTGTTCCGGTCCTTGATCATCACGGGCTCGTGGATGTACTGGCGCCGTCCCGGCTCGTCGGGATCGGCCGGCTGCATCGTGAAGCCCTTCGAGTGGTGGTAGCCGTTCTCGCTCTTCGCGATGTACTTCGCCGGGAAGTGCGGCGGCACGTGACAGTCGTTGCACGTCGCGACCGCGTGGTGCGGTCCCTTGCGCCACGCGTCGAACTGCTCGTTCATGATGTGGCAATTGACGCAGGCCTGCGGATCGTTCGACAGGTAGGCCAGGCCCTCGGCGAAGTGCATCGTGTACCCGCCGATGCCGAGCAGCACGCCGCAGAGCGAGGCGAGGCCGAAGCCGAGCACAGCACGCATGGCGGGGTCTCCGAGTCTCGAAGACGTTACGCCCGCGGCAGGGGCCTCGCATTGATCTGGATCAAGGAAGTTGCGCGCGATCGGGGATTCCCGACACGCGCGCGACGTCGAGTGGCAAAACCGGAATCAGTAGCGATGCGGAACGTCCGTCGCGATGCGGCCGTCAGTCGCCGTGCGGGGCTCCGGAGCGCGGCTCCTCGCGGATCGGACGGACCGGTCGCACCTCGATCGTGCCGACCCGCGCCGGCGGAACGCGCGCCGCGATCTGCATCGCTTCGTTGAGGTCGCGCGCCTCGATCATGTAGAAGCCCGCGAGCTGCTCCTTCGTCTCCGCGAACGGGCCGTCGGAGACGGACGTCCGTCCGTTGCGCACGCGGATCGACGTCGCCGTCGCCACCGGCTGCAGCGCCTCGGAGGCGACACAGTGGCCGCTGTCGCGGATGCCCTTGTCGAATGCGAGACACTCGTGGTCGTCGAACGTCTCGAGCTCGCGCTCGTCGGCGTAGACGAGCAGCAGGTACTTCATGGCGTGCCTCCCTCACCGGCCCCCATGGGCCCTCTCCAGCGTCGCGATGTCGAGCTTCACCATCGGCAGCATCGCCTGCATGACCCGGTCGGCGCGTTCCTCGTCGTCGTCGTAGAGCATCTCGAGGAGCACCGTGGGCACGACCTGCCACGTCACGCCGAAGCGGTCGGTCACCCAGCCGCACTGCATCGGCTGCCCGCCCTCGGCGAGCGCGCTCCACAGCCGGTCGATCTCTTCCTGCGTGGTGCAGTTCACGAACAGCGAGATCGCGGGCGAGAAGGTCATCGCCGGCCCGCCGTCGAAGGCGACGAACGGGCGCCCGTCGAGCTCGAAGTGCGCCGAGAAGCACGGCCCCGCGGGGCTGTCGCGCAGGAGCCGGGTGTCCGTGATGCGCGAGTTCGGGAACAGGGAGACGTAGAACTCGGCCGCCTCCTTCGCCCGGCCGTCGAACCACAGGAACGGAACGACGCGGTCCGTCACAGGCCCTCCCGCTGCGCGTCGAGCTTGCGCTCGAGCTCCTTGAAGCGCTCGACGTCGGCGCCCACGAAGTCCTCGATCTCGTAGATCTGCCGGACTTCGATCGCGCCGTCGGTCACGTGCGGCTTGGGGTAGCGCTTCGACCAGGCGAGGGCCTCGTCGCGCGACGCCACCTCGATGATCGTGAAGCCCGCGATCAGCTCCTTCGTCTCCGGGAACGGCCCGTCGACGACGGCGCGGTCGCTGCCGCGGTATTCGATCCGCCAGCCCTTCGACGACGGCTGGAGACCGTCGGCGGCGACGAGCACGCCGGCCTTGTGCAACTCCTCGTGGAACGCGCCCATCTCGTCGAACATGCTCTGCGGCGGCATCACGCCGGCCTCGGTGTCCGGGGTCGCCCGGACGATGATCATGAAGCGCATGGTTTCGGCCCTCGGTTGTGCCGGCCGGCGGGGTTCCGCGTCCGGCGTCACGGGGTAGTCGGGCGGTGGGTGCCGATTTCGACACCCGGCGCCCCAAAAAAAACCAGCGACCCTCGCGAGGATCAGCGTCCCCCGAGATCGTCCAGTCGCCGTTGCAGGAAGCGGCGCTCGGCGTCCTGGCGGGTGAGCGACAGGGCCCGGGCGTACGCGTGGCGGGCCTCGTCCGCGCGGCCCATGCGCTGCAGCAGGTCGGCCCGCGCCGCGTGCGCGAGGTGGTAGCCGTCCAGCGAGCCGTCGGCGAGCAGCGCGTCGACGAGGGCCAGGCCGGCGGCCGCCCCGTCGCGCATCGCGACCGCGACGGCGCGGTTGAGCGCCACCACCGGCGACGGCTCGACCCGCAGCAGCACGTCGTACAGCGCGACGATCTGGGCCCAGTCCGTCGCGTCCGCGGAGGGTGCCTCCGCGTGCACCGCGGCGATCGCGGCCTGCAGTGCGTAGGGGCCGATGCTGCGCGCGGCGAGCGCGCGCTCGACCAGCGCGATGCCTTCGCCGATCTGCGCGCGGTTCCACAGCGCGCGGTCCTGCGCGTCGAGCCGCACGATGTCCCCGGCCGCGTCGGTGCGCGCGGCGCGCCGCGCGTCGTGCAGCAGCATCAGAGCCAGCAGCCCCAGCGCCTCGGGCTCGGGCAGGAGCTCGACGAGGAGCCGTGCGAGGCGGATCGCTTCCGCCGCGAGGTCGGCGCGCTGCAGGTCCGCGCCCGAACTGGCCGAGTAGCCCTCGTTGAACACGAGGTAGACCACGCGCAGCACCGAGTCGAGCCGCGCGGGCAGCGCGTCGGCGCCGGGCACCTCGTACGGCACGCCCGCGTCGCGGATCTTGGCCTTGGCGCGCACGATGCGCTGGGCGATGGTCGGCGCGCGCGTGAGGAACGCGGCGGCGATCTCCTCGGTGGTGAGACCGCACACCTCGCGCAGCGTGAGCGCGACCTGCGCGTCGGGCCCGAGGGCCGGATGGCAACACACGAAGATCAGCCGCAGGCGGTCGTCCTCGAGGACCTCGGGGTCGAGGTCGGGCGCGCCGGTCCCGGAGCCGGCCGCGTCGTGCGCGTCGGTGTCGAGCGCGACGAAGCGGGACTGCCGGCGCAACGCGTCGATCGCCTTGAAGCGCCCGGTCGAGACGAGCCACGCGCGCGGGTTCGCGGGCAGGCCGGCCGCGGGCCACTGCTCGAGCGCCGCGCGGAAGGCGTCGTGGAGCGCTTCCTCCGCGCGATCGAAGTCGCCCAGGAGGCGGATCAGCGTGGCGAGCACGGCGCGCGACTCGGCGCGCCACACCGCGTCGATCGTCACGGACCAGTCGTGCGCGGGGCCGCTCATCGATCCATGGTACGGCGCCAGCGGAGCGTCGCCTCGCGCAGCGTCCCCGGCCCGGTCGCCTGGGCGAACAGCGCCAGCGCCTCGCGCAGCACCGCCTGGTGCATCGCGCCGTGGCCCGCTTCGCCGCACGGGGCGCCGAAGGGGAAGTGCACCGCGAGCGCGCGCGGCGCGCCGACGAGGCGCGTCAGCTCGGGCAGCAGCGTCAGCGTGACGGTCGGCAGGCCGCGCTCCTCGTACGCGCGCGCGAGCAGCGCGACGGTCTGCACGCAGAGCGGACAGGTCGGCAGCAGCACGACCGCTCCGACGCCGTCCTCGAGGAAGATCTCCGCGGTCTCGCGCGCGGGCTCGGCGAGTGCCGGCCACGGCCAGACGATGCCCCCGCTGAAGCTGACGTGGCGCGGCGCGGGCTCGCCCACGAGGCCGGCGCGGTGCAGCGCCTCGAGCGCGGCGAGCGGGAGCGCCACCTCCGGGTCCTGCGCGACGTGCCGCCGGTCGACGTACGGCGCGTCGAGGTCGAGGGCAAAGGGCGGCGTGCCGCGCGGTACGATCCTGTAACCGGTGTCCCCGAGGCGTTCGGTCGTCGTGCGGAACGGCGCGTCCCCCGCGAGGTGCAGGGCCGCGGTCGTGACGAGCGCGACGCGCGTCGCGGCGAGCGCGGCCGGCGGCGCCGTCCACGGCGACGGGCCCAATTCCGTAAAATGGAATTGTTCGTCCACTTCAGCGCGGAACGTGTCGAACAGTCGCTGGAGAAAAGGGTCGTCGAAGCGCGTCCGCACGGTTTACAACTCCTCGTCGTCGGCGTACAAGTACGGGCAAATTGCCACTTCGGGGGTTCCCCGGCAATGGCGTCGATCCCGGCGCGGCGACGGCTGCTCCGGGTCACCGCGGGCTCTCAGCCCGGAAAGGAGTTGCTCCATGAAGTTCATCGTCGAGCCGCAGAAGAAGGAAGCGCAGCCGAAGTTCTGCCCGCTCGCACACACGCTGTGCGCGCAGTGCTCCGAGGATCCGCGTTTCTGCGATCCGAAGTCGTAGTCGGACACTCTCCTACGAATGCGTCGGGAAGGGGCGGGTGCGAACCCGCCCTTTCCATTTCGGGTTCACGGCATCACGGCCCGCGCGTAGCACCCGAGCGTCCACCCGCCGCACCCGAGCCGCGCGGCCGCCTCCGTTCCCGTCACGCCCGCCGCCGCGAGCCGTGCGGCCTGCTCGTGCACGGCCACGCGCCCGAAGTGGCACGCCGCGTCGTAGAACAGCTTGTTGAGCGGCTGCCCCGTCACGCTCCGCACGAGGCGCTCGCGGAACCCCGTGTGACCGACGACGGCCGTCGCATACGAGCCGGGGTCGAACGCGGGATCGTGATGCGCGCGCTCGACGAGCAGCGCGAGCCACGCCGGCACGGCGTGATGCAGCGCCTCGAGCGCCACCGTCCCGCGCAGCAGCGCGAGGCTTCGTTCGTCGAAGCCGAACTCGCGGCCGTGGGCCTCGGCGAACGCCACCGCGAGGTGCCCGCCGCGCCACGACGCGAACCCCTCGGCGACGGGCAAGGACGCGTAGCGCAGCCGGCCGCGATCGTCGAGACGCAGCGGTGCGGGCAGCGCGCGCGAGACGACGTCCTGCACGGCGTGCCCGGCGAGTTCGTGCGCGAGGCTCGCCAGCGCGATGCTCGGATCGAGCCGCAGGCCCCCCGGCCCGTCGAAGATCATGAACTCGTCGGCGCCGAGGACCACGCGGTGCCGCGCCGGCTCGTACCAGCTGCGTCCCGCGCCGGCCGCGCCGAGCACGACCTCCGCGTCGAGTCCCGGCAGTCCGGGATCGCGCGCGAGGAGCCAGCCGCGGAACGCGTCGACGAGCGGCGGCACGCGCTGCATCAACAGCGCGTGCGCTTCCGGCGTGTCCGGCGCCACGCGCCCGGCGCGGAACGACTGCCGCAGGGAGAGGTAGTCCCACGCGGCGCCCTCGTCGACGGCGACGACCGCCTGCTCGAGCCGCGCCGCCGCGTCCGGCCCGGCGATCGCGTCGAGCGGCACGTCGATCGCGACGTCGGGCCACGCGAAGCGGTAGACCACGACCGCGAGCAGCGCGGCCCACCCGGCCTCGACGTGCTCGAGCGCGAGCGTTTCCGCGGGGCCGCGCGCGTGACAGCGCGCCGCGGCGGTACGGCCCGCGTCGACGGCGCGCTCGAGCGCCGTGAGGCCCGCGGGGGCGGGGTAGTCGTCGAACGCGTCGACCAGGAGTTCCGCGGCGTCGAGCACGCGCTCGTCCGCGTCGAGGACCTCCGCGGGCAGCTCGATCACGCCGCGCCCGTACCGGGCAGGCGGCCGAGCGGCACGGCCTCGCGGCGCCGCTCGCGCGCGAGGTGGCTCGCGAGCTTGCCCGAGACGTCGATGCCGGTCGTGATCTCGAAATTGACGAAGTGCGGCGCGGAGTTGCACTCGAGCACGAGCCAGCGGCCCGTCGCGGCCTCGTGCATGAAGTCGACCGCGGCGAACTCCATGCCCCAGCGCTCCGCGACGCGCACCGCGACCGCGGCCGCGTCGGGCGGCAGCTCGATGCGGCGCACGCGCGTCTCCCCGCGCCGCGAGTCGACCTCGCCGCCCGCGGTGCTGATGAACAGCGCCGCGCCGACGACCGCGCCGCCGAGGACGAACGCCCGCGCGTTGTCGCCCTCGACGAGTTCCTGCACCTGGCGCGGTCCCGCGGCGACGGCCCGCACGGCCTCCTCCGCCGTGGCGGGAGGGTCGAACACCTCGGTGTACCCGTACCCGCCCACCAATCCCTTCGTGACGAAGCGTCGCTCGGCCGCGGCGCCGCGCAACGCGACCAGCGCCCCCGGATCCGTCGTCGTCACGGTCCGCGGCCCCGGCACGCCGGCGCGCGCGTAGACGGCGGTCTCGAACGCCTTGAGCGCGTGCAGGTCGTGCGTCTCCGGCGGGTTCACCACGGGGATGCGCCGCGCGAGGCGCGCGAGGAGCGCGTTCCACGCCGCGAGCACGCGCATCGATCGCTCCCGCGCGGCCGCGGAGCGTTCGGGATCGACCTTGCCCGCGGGCGTGGTCGCGATCGCGCGCGGCAGCCGCAGGTCGGCGACGTACACCGACCGCAGCGCGCGGATGTCGACGCCGCACACGGTACCCCCGCCGTCCGTGTCGAGCGTGATGCGCGGATCGTCGGAACCGTCGAGCACGACGGAGTCGACACCACGCTCCTCGAGGCGCATCGCGAGGCGCTCGATCTCGCGCTGCGTCGCGCGCCCGATCAGTCCGACCTTCAGCACGGCCCGGCGACCCCGCCGCGTCCCGCGCCGCCGTGCGCGGGCAGGCGGTAGTTGTGGCGCAGCTCGAGCAGCGGCTCGAGGTGGAACTTGTAGTGCTCGCACGCGCCGCGCTTCGGGTCGTTACGCTTCATCGCCTCGATCGGGCAGCCGCCCTGGCACAGCGGCAGCACGCTGCACGACGGGCACTCTTCCTTGAGCAGCGCGTCGAAGCCGAGGAAGGCGTTCTCGTTGACCTGGTGGAACGGCTGCGGCGGATCGATGAGGTGCCCCATCGCCCTGGACGGGTCGGCCGTCACGTGGTGCCAGCACTTGAAGATGCTGCCGGTCGGCGCGATGACGAACCCGTTCGCGCGGTCCGCCGTGCAGAACGCGCCGCCGAGCCGCGCGGGATAGCGCGAAAGCGGCACGCCGCGCTCCGCGGCCTTGCGGTAGATCTCGAGCTCGGTCTGCGCGAACTCGGGGCTCGAGAAACAGGCCTCGTTGATGTTGCCGCACGTCTCGCCGGCCGCGCTCACCTGCGCGAGGTAGACGCGGACGTCGCCGAGCCCCTCCGCCCGCAGGATCTCGGCCACCTCGATCGCGCCCTCGGCGTTGCGCCGGTCGACGTTGATGCGCACCTGGAACAGCGCGAGGTCGGCGCAGTCCTTCATGTTGGCGAGGATGCGCGCGAACGTGCCCTGGCCGCCGGCGAGGATGCGCCGCCGGTCGTGGTACGCGGGCGGCCCGTCGAGCGTGACCTGAACCTGGCCCACGCCGAGCGAGGCGAGCTCCTGCATCCGCTCGCGGGTGAGGAGATAGCCGTTGGTGACGACCGTCGCGCGGTACTCGGCGCCCTTGGCCTGCGCCCGGTCGACAAAGCCGCGCGAGAGCGCGCGCACGACGTCGTAGGCGCGCGGCAGCAAGGGCTCGCCGCCGAACCATGTCACCTCGAAGCGGTTCGCGAGCGCGAGCCGCTCGTCGACGAACCGCAGCAGCGCGTCCTGCACCGTGCGGCTCATCGTGACCTTGAGGTGTTCCTCGTAGCAGTAATCGCAGCGGAAATTGCAGTCCATCGTCGGCGCGATGGTGAGGAACAGGATGTCCGTCCGGAAGCGGTCGCGCATCATGTCGACGCGCAGCGTGGCCAGTTCGTCGACGTCGTCCTCGAGGAGGAAGTGCGCCGCGATCAGTGCCTCGCGCACCTCGCGCTTGTGCGGCGTGTCGCACGGCGTCCCGTCTGGGTCGGCGAGGAGCGCGCGGATCAGCGGGAGATCGCCGGTCCCGATCTCGGCGAGCGCCGTCGACCACGAGTTGAACGCGAGCCAGGTGCCGTCCTTGGCCTCGAAGAGGCGGTTGTAGCGCGAGGGCTTCATCGGGTCCTCGAAGGCGCCGCGGGGGCGCAAAGCGCGTCGGCGAGGAGCGGCACGACCCGGCCCTCGAGCCGCGCGTCAAATGCGGCGAGGTCCGGCCCGGGCTCGATCGCGACGACACGCGGTCCGTCGGGCAGGGGGGCGACCGTCACCGCCCCGCAGGTGAGGCCGAGCGTGTGGATCGCGGCGCGAACGACCGTCGCGACCGGCTCGGGGCACGTCATGCCGGGAATTGCGTCGCCGAGCACGAGATACGTCAGCGCCGACACGGCCGGCCGTTCGACGAGCAGGGCGGGATCGCCCGGCGCCGGCTCGGACGGCGCGTGCCAGTAATCGCGTCCCGCGGCATCGAAGACGAGCACGTCCGCGCGCTCCGCGTCGGCCGGCGTGGCCGCCAGGCGCCACGGCTGCACCGCCACGCCGGCGGCCGCGAGCGCGTCGAGGGCGAGAGCGGGGCTGGCCGCGAGGTGCGCCGCGCGCGGCGGGTTGACGGTGCGCACCGATTCGGCCGCGGCGAGCACCGCGGACACGACGAGCGAGCGCGCCTCGCGCTCCGCCGCGTCGGCCGCGGGATCGACGAGGCCCGTTCCCGGATCGCGCAGCGGCTGCGGCCACGGGAAGAGCGGGCTCTCGAGGAACAGCGTGCGGGCGGCCGTGAGGTCGAGGCCGTCCCAGCGCACGCCCGCGCCGTCGACCGTCACCGGGCGGCCCGCCCGCGGCGCGTCGAGCGTCGAGACGGCCGCGCGGACACCGCGCCCCTCGAGACACGCGGCAAGCCGGTCACAGAGCGGCGACCCACGCCGCCCGAGCAGCACGATCCCCTCGGTCATGCCGGACAATTTACCCCGATCCCGGGGCGCCGAAGCGGCGTTCCGCGCGTGTACCATCGGGCACCGGAATGTCACGACGATCGCCGCACGTTCGCCCGCCGCCCGCAGCCGCCGGAACCGCTGCAACGCACGGTCTGTTCCGCCGCTTCGTCCGCGACGCGATCCGGCCGTACGCGGGGCTGCAGGTCCGGATCGGGCTGTGCCTGCTCGCGACCGTGGTGTTCGACCTCGTCGACCCGCTGATCCTGAAGGGACTCCTCGACCGCGGCATCGGCGGCGGGGACCGGCGCGCGCTGGTCGTGTTCTCCGCACTCCTCGGCGCGACGTTCGCGGCGCGCACCGTGTTCCGGCTCGTGACGGTGTGGCTCTACAGCTACGCGGGACTGCGCATCCTGTTCGACATGCGGCGGCGGCTGTTCGCGCACGCGCTGTCGCTGTCGCCGTATTTCTATCGCGGCGAGCGGCAGGGCGACATCCTCGCGCGCCTCACCGCCGACGTGGACGTGCTGCAGCAGGCCGCCGCGACGACGATCGTCAACGCGGTGCGCGACGCGCTGACGATCGTCGCCGTCGTGGGCCTCCTCCTGTGGCTCGACCCGTGGCTCACGCTGCTGCTGCTCGCGGTGTACCCGTTCCTGTACATCGCGGCGCGGCGCATCAACCACCGGCTGCGCGAGCTCGGCCTCGCCGCGCGCGAGGCGTACGGCGGCCTGTTCGCCTTCCTCGACGAGCGCCTCGGCGGGGTGCGCCTCGTGCAGGAGTACCGGCGCGAGCGCGCGGCGCTGCGCGGCTACGTGCACGCGTCGCGGCCCGTGCTCGACACGAACATCCGCCTGTCCGTGTGGAGCGCGGGGCAGATCGCGCTCGCGGACGTCGCGGCGACGGTCGCGCTGATCCTCGTGTTCTTCGTCGGCGGAGAGCGCACGCTGTCGGGCGCGCTGTCCGTGGGCAGCCTCGTCGCGTACTACACGCTCGCCTCGCGGCTGTTCCGGCCGATCAGCGGGCTCATCGACGTCAATGTCAGCCTGCAGGTCGCGCGCGGCGCGCTCTTCCGCCTGTACTCGTTCCTCGACGAGCCGCGCGACCTCCCCGAGGCCGCGGACGCCGTGGCGCCCGTGCCGCGCGCGGGCGTGCTGCAGTTCGACGCGGTCACGCTGCGCTGGCCCGACGGGACGTGCGGGCTCGACCGCGTCTCGCTCGCGATCGAGCCCGGGCAGGTCGTCGCGCTCGTCGGCCCGTCGGGGAGCGGCAAGTCGACCCTCGCCGCGCTCGCCGCGCGCTACCTCGATCCGACCGCGGGCGCCGTGCGCCTCGCCGGGCGCGACCTGCGCGCGTGGCCGCTCGCCGCGCTGCGCGAGACGGTCGGGCTCGTGCCGCAGGAGGCGCTCCTGTTCCACGATTCGCTGGGTGCGAACCTGCGCCTCGCGCGGCACGGCGCGAGCGACGCGGAACTGCACGCGGCGCTCGCCGACGCCGGCCTCGCGGAGTTCGTCGCGACGCTGCCCGAAGGCCTCGCGACGACCGTCGGCGAGCAGGGGCTGCGGCTCTCGGGCGGCGAGCGCCAGCGGCTCGCGCTCGCCCGCGCGCTGCTCAAGGAGCCGCTCGTGCACCTGCTCGACGAGTCGACGTCGGCGCTCGACCCGCGCACCGAGCGCCGCGTCGTCGACCGCTTCCGCGCCCGCGCCGCCGGGAAGACCGTGGTCCTCGTCGCGCACCGGCTGTCCAGCGTGACGTTCGCCGACCGCATCGTGGTCCTCGACGGCGGGCGCGTCGTCGAGGACGGCCCGCACGCCGCGCTGTACGCGGCCGGCGGCCTGTACCGCCGGCTGTGGGACGATCAGGAGCGCTCGGCGACCGTCGCGGGGAGCGCCGGAACGACCGAAGAAGTCACTTGAACAGCGCGTCGTAGCGGCGCTGCATCTCCTCCGGGCTGACCTTCTCGATCTCGTGCCCGATCACCCAGCGATGGCCGAACGGGTCGCGGATCGTGCCGCCGCGCTCGCCGTAGAACGCATCCTCCGGCTCGCGCTCGACGGTCGCGCCGCACTCGGCCGCGCGGCGGATCATCGCGTCGGCGTCGTCGACGTGCAGGTGGATCGAAATCGCGGTGTCGCCGCCGCCCGAGGCGGCGCCGAGCCCGTACTCCGGGAACTCGTCGGACAGCATCAGCGTCATGCCGCCGAAGTCGAGCTCGGCGTGGCCGATGCGCCCGGTCGGCTCGACGAGGCGGTACTTCTCGCGTACGCCGAACGCCTTGACGTAGAACTCGATCGCGGCCGCGGCGTCGCGCACGCGCAGGTAGGGGAACAGTTCGTGGATCGGCATGGTCGTGTCTCCCTTCGAGCGCGAACTTACCGGGCGCGGCGGCGCGCGTCTTGAAGGATTCTGACGTGGTTCTGCTGGGCGGGCGCGGCCTTGCGCCAGGCTCCCGGCGTGACGCCCGCGAAGCGCAGGAACTCGCGCTGCAGGTGGGACTGGTCGCTGTAGCCGCAGGCCAGGGCGATCTCGGCCCATCCCGCCGCAGAGCGCGCCGCGTGGTCGAGTGCGCGCTGGAAGCGGCGCAGCTGCGCGAACGTCTTCGGCGCGAACCCGGTGGTGCGGCGGAACACGGCGACGAAGTGCCGGTGGCTCACGCCCGACGCGTGCACGAGCGCCGCCACGTTCGCGCCCGCGCGCTCGTCGGCGAGCGCCGCGGCGACGGCCGGGTGCAGTGCGCGTACGCGCGGCAGGCGCGCCAGCAGCAGTTCCTCGAACGTCGCGAGCGCACGCCCGGGGGCGCGCCCGTCGCCGTACGCCTCGACGAGCCGCGCGAGGGCCTCGTCGGCCCCGCGGCCCCACAGGTCGGCGAGCGGCGTGTGCCGCCCGGCGAGTTCCTCGGCCGTCACGCCGAACAGGAGCTCGGCCGCGCCGGGGCACAGTTGCGCGCCCACCGACGCGCCGGGCGTGGAGACGTCGCGCACGTAGTGACTCGATCGCGCGCCCCCGACGAGCGCACACCCGATCGCGCGGCCTTCGAGGTCCGCCGGCCCGTCGTACAGGCGCAGCGGCCCGCCGGACAGCCGGAAGACGAGGTGCATCTGCCCCGTGGGGAGCACGTGCTCGCGTGCGCCGGGTCGCGCGGGGTCGTGCACGTCGCACACGCCCGGACCGCCGGCCCACACCTGGGACACGAACGGACGGAGCGCGGGCAGCGGCGGGCGGACGACGAGCATCGGGCCATCCTAGCGTCGCGCGAGAAAGTACGCCGCGGCGAGCAGTCCGATGAGCACGATCCAGAAGAACTGGCCGTAAGTCCCGAGCGGGTGCACGAACATCAGCTGCCGGTAGTGGCGGTCGCACCAGCTGCCCGTGTACGGCGAGGCGCCCGGAAAGTGCCGCGTGTGGCCGGGCCGCCCGCAACTCTGGCAGTGGCCGCAGTAGCCGCGTGGGAGGTCCTGGCCCGCGAAGTGGTCGGGATGCGTGATCCACAGGCCGCAGTAGCAGTGGCGTGCCTCCGGGTCGGGGACCTCGTCCTTCACACGCTCGTTCACAGGTCACCGATCGTCGCGACGACGCGCGTCCACAGGTCGCCGCCGCCGAGGCCGTTGGTCATGATCACGAGGGCCGACCCGCGGTCGGGCGCGAACTGGCTGAAGCACCGGAACCCGGTGCGGTTGGCGCCGCTGTGGTGCGCGATGCGGCCCGCGGCCGTGTCGTTGAGCGACCAGCCGAGGCCCCACGACACCGCGCGGCCCTCCGCGGCGCCGGGGCGCTCCATCGGCTCGCGCGCGTCGACGCGCACCTGCGGGGTCAGCATCGCCTGCGCGGCGCGGCGCGAGAGCGTCTTCGTCCCGGAGTGCGCGGCGTTCATCGTCTCGACCAGGAGCTTCGCGTACTCCTCGGGCGTCGTGAGCAGCGTGTACGCCGCGTGCGGGTGCAGGTACTTCGCGCGGGGCAGCGGCTTGCCGTCCGTGTCGTGACCGGTCGCCAGCGCCCCGTCGGCCGCCGGGGTCCACACGAACGTCGAGCGCTCCATCCCGAGCGGGGCGAACAGCGCCGTGCGGGCGCGCGCGGCGAGGTCCGCGCCGGTCACGTGCTCGACGACCTGCTGCAGCGAGTACATCGCC
>JABLTH010023948.1_pt1 | contig 15306 bp, 10 predicted proteins | sample 7875711 | NCBI WGS metagenome assembly JABLTH01 (sample SAMN14941262, study PRJNA633318) | bioreactor metagenome | isolation source: bioreactor | place: China | collected 2019-03-05 | reverse complement strand
TCCGACATGGTCTCGATGGAGAACGCCTCGAACGCGGTCGCTCTGAACTCGGCGTCGTTCAACATGGCGCGCCTGATCGGCCCCGCGGTCGGCGGCCTCGCCATCGTCGCCCTCGGATCCGGCTGGGTGTTCGTCACGAACGCGGCCACCTTCCTGGCGATGATCGTGGCGCTGCTGCTCATCCGCACCAGGGAGCTGCTGCCGCGTCCGAAGAACCCCCGGGCCGGGGGTCTCATCGTCGGCTTGCGCTATGTGCGCAGCAGGCCGGATCTGATGGTCGTGTTCGTCATGGTGTTCCTCATCGGCGCATTCGGCATGAACTTCCCGATCTTCGCGTCGACCATGGCGCTCGAGTTCCACAAGCAGGCCGACGGCTACGGCGTGCTCAGCTCGGTGCTCGCGATCGGCTCCCTCACCGGCGCGCTGCTGGCAGCGCGCCGCGATCGGGCCAGGGTTCGGGTGCTCATGCTCGCGGCCGGCGGGTTCGGTGTCGCGTCGCTCGTCTCGGCGCAGATGCCCACCTACGTCGCCTACGCGATCACCCTCGTCTTCGTCGGCTTCTCGACCGTGACGATGCTGACGACCGCGAACGGCTACGTGCAGACCACCACGGACCCGGCCCTGCGCGGACGCGTGCTGGCGCTGTACATGGCGGTCGTCATGGGCGCGACGCCGATCGGGGCGCCCATCGCCGGCTGGGTCGCGGACGCGTTCGGCCCGAGGGCGGCGATCTCGGTCGGCGGTGCGGCGGGTCTCGTGGCCTTCGCGATCGGCGCGGGCTGGATGATGTACTCCGGCCGTCTGCACCGGCGGGAGGACGCCCGCTTCCTGCTCGCCCTGGACGAGACGCGCCCCCTGCGGGTGGTCGAGGCGATGCAGCGTGCGGTCACGCCGCCGATCACCAGCGCCACCACGCCGATCCGCACCGAAGCGGGCGGATCCGGCAGGCCCGTCTCCGGCGGTGCGCACGGATCCGGCCCGGAGGACACGGACGCGTGAGCGCCGACGGAGGCCTCGACGACATGCGCGCCCGCCGCTCGCTGCTGCCCGCCCTGGGGGCGCTCTCGGCGTTCGGCCCGCTGTCGATCGACCTGTACATCCCGGCCCTTCCGCAGCTGGGGCGGGACCTGCTGACGACCGAGGCACTCACACAGGTGACGATGAGCGCGTGCCTGATCGGCATCGCCGTGGGGCAGCTGCTGTGGGGTCCGGTCAGCGACCGGTACGGTCGCCGTCGTCCGCTGCTGTGGGCGGTGGCCGCCTTCGCGCTGTGCTCGTTCCTGTGCGCTGCGGCGCCGTCGATCGAGCTGCTGATCCTCGTGCGCCTGCTGCAGGGGCTGTGCGGTGCGGCCGGGCTCGCGATCGGGCGCGCGGTCGTGCACGACGTGTTCCACGGGGCGGAGGCGACGGCCGCCTTCGCCGCCCTGACCGCCATCGCGGGAGCCGCACCGGTGCTCGCGCCGCTGATCGGCGGCGGCCTGCTCGCGTTCACGGACTGGCGCGGCCTCTTCCTGGCGCTCGGGGCGATCGGGCTCGCGCTGCTGCTGACGGCCGCCCTGTGCGTGCCCGAGACCCTCGCCACCGCCCAGCGCACCACGGGCGGGCTCGGCAGCGATCTGCGCGGACTCGGCGCTGCCCTGTCGAACGCCCCGTTCATGGTGTTCGCGATCACGCTGGGGCTGGCCACGGGCGGCTTCTTCACCTATCTGCAGATGTCGTCGTTCGTGCTGCAGCGCGAGTACGGGGTCGGACCGCAGGGATTCGCCGTCATCTTCGCGGTCAACGCGGGCGTGATCATGCTCGGCGCGTGGATCAGCCGGCGGGTGGCGCGCCGCTCGTCCCGGTCGGCCCCCGACGGCGCCCATGCCGGGATCGCGCGACGACGGCGAGACTCCGGACGCCGGCTCGTGCTCTGGTCGCTCTCGCTCGGCACCGTCGCCGCAGCCGCCGTGCTGCTGAGCGCGCTCCTGCACAGCCCCCTGCCGTGGCTGCTCCCTCCCCTGTTCCTGCTCGTCTCACTGCACGGCGTGAACAACCCGACGCTCACCGCGCTCGCTCTGTCCCGCATCACGCGCGGAGCCGGATCCGCGTCCGCCGTGCTCGGCACCCTGGCTGCGCTGCTCGGCGCCCTGGTGCCGCCGCTGCTGTCGCAGGCGGGGGTGTCGGCGACGCTGATGGGCGCGACCATGCTCGTCGCATTCGCCGCCGCCCTCACCGTGCTGGCTCTCACCGGACGTGTCACGCGCACCGGCGAGTGAGCCCCGTCCGGACGGCCGGACCCGGACGCGGACCGGATCCCGCGAACTTCTTACGAATCCGTGATCTCCGCGCCGTCCGCCCGCGCCGGGTTCCTACGCTGAGGACATGAACGGATCCGCCTGGGGCGTCAGGGCGCGCGCCGCGGCGGCGGGGCTGGCCGCCGCGCTGCTCGGCATCGGCGCGGGCGAACTCGTCGCAACCCTGGTGGCGCCGCAGTCGAGCCCGTTCGCCGTCGTCGGCGGCGTGCTCATCGACGCGGCTCCGGCGTGGGCGAAGGACACCGCGATCGCCCTGTTCGGCACGGGCGACAAGGCGGCGCTGCTCACCGGCATCGCGATCGTGCTCCTCGCCGCGGCGGCCGCGCTCGGCCTCTGCGAGCGGCGCTGGCGGCACCTCGGCGTCGCCGGGTTCGTGGTGCTCGGCGGCGCGGTGTCCCTGCTGGCGCCGCTGCGGGCCGGTGCGGCGACGCTGTCGTGGCTGCCCGCGCTCACGGCGGGGATCGTCGCGGCCCTCACGCTGCGCGCGCTGATGCGGCGCCTCCCCGAGCGCGAGAGGCCTTCCGCGGGGACCGCGCCCGAGAAGCCCTCCGAAGGGACCGCGCCGCAGCACGCCCGAGCCGCAGCCACGCTCCCCGAGGGCACGTCCCGCCGCCGCTTCCTCGCCGGGACGGGCGCGGCCGCGGCGCTCGGCATCCTCGCGACGGTCGCGGCCACGGCGGGGCGAGCAGGGTACGTCGCGGTCGCCACCGTGCGCAGCGCCCTCCGCCTGCCGAAGCCGGCCGTGCCGGCACCGGCGATCCCCTCCGGCGCCGCACTGCACGTCGACGGGCTCAGCCCGCTGATCACCCCGAACGCCGACTTCTACCGCATCGACACCGCCCTCGTCGTGCCGCAGGTGGATCCGGCGCACTGGCGGCTGCGGATCCACGGCATGGTCGCCCAGGAGGTGACGCTCACCTGGGACGAGCTGCGCGCGCTGCCCCTCGTCGAGTCGGCGGCGACGCTGTCGTGCGTGTCGAACGAGGTCGGCGGTGACCTCGTCGGCAACGCCGTCTGGCTGGGCTATCCGATCCGCGAGCTGCTGGCGCGGGCGCAGCCGTCGGCCGGCGCCGACATGGTGCTCTCCACCTCGATCGACGGCTTCACGGCCGGCACCCCGCTCGAGGCCCTCACCGACGACCGCGCCGCCCTGCTCGCGATCGGCATGAACGGCGAGCCGCTGCCCCTCGAGCACGGCTTCCCCGTGCGGATGGTGGTGCCCGGCCTGTACGGCTACGTCTCCGCGACGAAGTGGGTCACCGACCTGGAGGTGACGCGGTTCGATCGCGCCACCGCCTACTGGACCTCGCGCGGCTGGTCCGACCACGGGCCGATCAAGCTCGAATCGCGCATCGACGTGCCCCGGGCCGGGCAGGCGGTGCGCGCCGGCGAGACGACGATCGCGGGGGTCGCCTGGCAGCCGCACGTCGGCGTCTCGGCGGTGGAGGTGCAGGTCGACGACGGTCCGTGGCAGACCGCGGAGCTCGCGCCGGCGATCTCCGCCGACACCTGGGTGCAGTGGCGGGTGCCCTGGCGCGCGGCCGCGGGGCAGCACACGCTCCGCTGCCGCGCGACGGGCGCCGACGGCACCGTCCAGACCGCGACCGTCGCTCCCCCGGCCCCCGACGGCGCGACGGGCTGGCACACGGTCGGCGTGACGGTGAGCTCCTGACCGCCCGGCGCCACCCGCCGCTCCCCCGCGCGAATCCTCACGGAATCCATACGCTTCACTTCCTTCACGAATTCGTGAAATCGGCGTAGCATCGCCGCCATGAACACGATCATCCGCACCGACGGCCTCACCAAGCACTACGGCCGCGTGCATGCGCTCGACGGACTGGACCTCAGCGTCGACGAGGGCCAGGTGCACGGCTTCCTCGGCCCGAACGGTGCCGGCAAGTCCACCACGATCCGGATCCTGCTGGGCCTCGCGCGCAAGACGGGCGGATCCGCGACCGTCTTCGGCCAGGATCCCTGGCACGATGCGGTGCAGATCCACCGGCGAGTGGCCTACGTCCCCGGCGACGTGAGCGTCTGGCCGAACCTCTCCGGCGGAGAGGCCATCGACTTCCTCGCGCGCCTTCGCGGCGCCCGCACGAAAGACACGGCCTATCGCACCGAGCGGGAGCGCCTGACGACGGCGTTCCAGTTCGACCCGCGCAAGAAGGGCCGCGCGTACTCGAAGGGCAACCGGCAGAAGGTCGCGCTCATCGCGGCGTTCGCCGTCCCCGCCGATCTCTACATCCTCGACGAGCCGACGAGCGGACTGGATCCGCTCATGGAGGTCGTGTTCCGGGACGAGGTGCAGCGGATCCGCCGCGGCGGAGCCACCGTGCTGCTGTCCAGCCACATCCTCTCCGAGGTCGAGCTGCTGTGCGACCGGGTCAGCATCATCCGCGCAGGGCGCATCGTCGAATCGGGAACCCTGCAGGAGCTGCGCCACCTCACCCGCACCGAGGTGTCGTTCGAGGCGGCGGACGCTTCCGCCCTCGCCGGCATCCCCGGCGCCCACGACGGCACGCTCGACGACGGCCGGGCCCGGTTCACCGTCGACAGCGACGACATCCCCTCGGTGCTGCCGGTGCTCGCGCAGCGCAGCGTCGCCGGGCTGCGCATCGAGCCGCCCTCTCTCGAAGAGCTGTTCCTGCGGCACTACGGAGACGACCTCGCCGCCCTCCGTGCCGCCGAGGACGCAGGGTCGACGGGCGGCGGGACCCGCGCGTCCCGCCGCGCCGCCATCAAGGAGTCCTGATGCTCGCCACACTGCTGAAGCAGCGCCTGCGCCGAGACTGGCTGCAGCTGCTGCTCTGGATCCTCGCGACCGTGCTCATGGCGTACGCGGGCTTCGCGGGCGTCACCCAGTCGTACGCCACCCTCAAGGACCGTGTCGAGGTGCTGGCGGCCGTGATGGCGAACCCGGTGATCATGATGTTCCGCGGGCTCCCCTCGGGCGCCTCGGAAGGTCAGTTCCTCTCCTTCGAGATCCTGCCGTGGCTGACGATGCTCGCCGCCCTCATGAGCACCTTCCTCGCCGTCCGGCACACCCGCGGCGACGAGGAGGCAGGCCGTGCCGAGCTCGTCGCGGCCACCGCCGTCGGCCGGGCGCTGCCGACCATCGCGACGATCGTCCACGGCGTGGCGGCGAACCTCGTGCTCGGCGTGCTGGTGGCCCTCGCGCTGCTCGGCTCGAAGCTCGAGCCCGCCGGATCCTGGCTCATGGGCGCGACGTCCGCGACGACCGGGATCGCCTTCCTCGGGATCGGGCTCATCGCCGCGCAGCTCATGCGCACCTCGCGCGGTGCGAACGCCCTGACGGTGTGGATCCTCGTCGGCACGTTCCTGATCAACGGGATCGGCAACGTCGCGGGCACGCCGAGCGACGACCTCACGCGCATCAGCAGCTCCGGGCTGGTGTGGGTCTCGCCGTTCGGCTGGGCCGAGCAGGCGCGCCCCTACGACACGAACGACGGGTGGCCGGCGCTCCTCGGACTCGCGTTCGGCCTCGCGCTCGCGGTGGTCGCCGTGGCGCTGCAGTCGGCGCGCGACATCGGCGAGGGCTTCGTCCCCGCGCGCCCCGGCCGGGTGCACGCGCGTCCGGCGCTGTCCTCCCCGCACGCCCTCGTCTGGCGGCTGACGAACGGCGCCATCGTCGGCTGGGCCGTCGGCGGCGCGCTCACCGGCATCCTGGCGACGAAGCTCTCCGGCCTCGCGGGCCAGATCTCCGGGCAGAACCCCGCCGTGCAGCAGCTCCTGGAGAAGATCGGCAAGGCCGGGACCCTCGAGGAGACGGTGGTGTCGGTGTTCTTCACGATGCTCGGGATCCTGGCCGCCTGCGCCGCCGTGCAGATCGTGGCACGAGCCCGGCAGGAGGAGGCGCACGGCACCGCCGAGATCGTGCTGGCGCAGCCGGTGAGCCGGGTGCGGTGGCTGGCCGATTACCTGCTCGTGGCGACCGCCGCGATCGCGATCGTCGTGGCCGCCGCGATGCTCGCCGCCTACGCCGGTCTCGCCGGCAACGCGCACGCGTCGTCGCTCGCTCGGGTCGTCACCGTGGTCGGACTCGGGCAGGGCCTCGCCGCCTGCGTGTTCATCGTGCTCACCGGGCTCGTCTTCGTGCTGCTGCCCCGCGGCACGATCGGGATCGCGTGGGCGCTCGTGCTGCTGGCGACCGTGTTCGGGCTCTTCGGCCCGCTGTTCGGGCTGCCCGAGTGGACCACACGGTTCTCGCCGTTCTCCGTCGCGCCCATCGTCACCGACGGCGACACGGATCTGCGCGGCACGTGGTGGCTGGTGCTCGTGGTCGCCGCGGGGGCGGCCGCGTCGCTCGCCCTGATGCGCCGTCGCGAGCTCCAGACCGCGGGATGATGGGGTCATGAACGCGCACGCTCCGGAGCCGCCCGTGCACCACGGCGTGGACGCGGCGGAGGAAGCCGCGGCGATGATCACCGCCGTCGGCTTCCCCCGCATGCCCGGCCGCGTGATGATGGCGCTCATCGCCGCCCCTGCGGAGGGGTACAGCGCGGCGGATCTCGCGGACAGGCTCGGCATCAGCGCCGCGGCCGTGTCGGGCGCCGTCCGCTATCTCCAGACGATCCAGGTCATCCGCCGCGTCTCGCGCCCCGACCGCCGCCGCGGCCACTACGTCATCATCCCCGACACCTGGTACGGGCTGATGACGAACAACGGCCCGATCTACGAGCGGCTCGCCGCGCACATCGAGGCGATCGGCGCGGAGCACGACGACGACCACGCGGCGCGGGGGCGCGCCGCCGAGATGGCGGAGTTCTTCCGCTTCATGGCGCGCCGGATGCCCGAGCTCGTCGACGAGTGGGAGGCCTTCCGGGCGGAGCACCACCCACCGGCCTGACCCGGTCCCGCCTGCCGCGTGCCCGTTCCCCGGGTTCCCCCGCCGTCCGGTGTGCCGGCCGTCCCGGGCGGGCGCGGGGCCGGGTGCGGCCATGCCGCGATGCGGTGCCGAAGCCGGGCGCGGCCCGCACGGCGCACCGCCTCCCACGCCGAGACCCCCACGTGACGTCGAAACCCCCACGCCGCAGCGACTGCGTGTGGGGGTTTCGACGCGCCGCGGGGGTCTCGGCGAGATCGGGCGGGCCCTACCGAGCCGGCGCCCGGCCGCGGGGTCAGCCCTCGAGCACCAGGCGGAGCTGCTCGAGCGCCCAGTCGAGCTCGGTCGCGCGCACCACGATGGGCGGCGCGATCCGGATCGTCTGTCCGTGCGTGTCCTTGACCAGCACCCCGCGATCGAGGAGCCTCTCGGCCACCTCGCGTCCGGTCCCGCGGGTCGGGTCGATGTCGACGCCCGCCCACAGCCCGGCGACGCGCACCGCGGTGACGCCCTGGCCGATGAGCGACTCCAGGCCCTCGCGCAGATGCTCGCCGAGCGCCTTCGCGCGCTCCTGGAACTCGCCGGAGGACAGCATCTCCACGGCCCGCAGCCCGACGGCCGCGGCGAGCGGATTGCCGCCGAACGTGGATCCGTGCTCGCCGGGGCGGATCACGCCCAGCACGTCCTCGTTCCCGACGACCGCCGAGACGGGCAGGATCCCGCCGCCCAGCGCCTTGCCGAGGAGGTAGAGATCGGGCACGACGCCCTCGCGATCGCAGGCGAACGTCTCGCCCACCCGGCCGAGGCCGGACTGGATCTCGTCCGCGACGAACAGCACGTTCCGCTCGTCGCAGATCTCGCGGATCCGGCGCAGGTAGCCCTCGGGCGGGATGATCACGCCGCCCTCGCCCTGGATCGGCTCGATCAGCACCGCGACGGTGTCGTCGGTGATCGCCGCGGCGATCGCCTCCGCGTCGCCGTAGGGCACCGCGTCGAAGCCCGGCGTGAAGGGGCCGAAGCCGTCGCGGGCGGACTCATCGTCGCTGAAGCCGACGATGGTGGTCGTGCGACCGTGGAAGTTGCCCTGCGCGACGATGATGCGCGCCGCGTCGGGCCGCACGCCCTTGACCCGGTATCCCCAGGCGCGCGCGACCTTGATGCCGGTCTCCACGGCCTCGGCGCCGGTGTTCATCGGCAGCACCAGGTCCTTGCCGCACAGCTCGGCCAGGGCGGCGGCGAACGGCTCGAGCCGGTCGCTGCGGAACGCCCGGCTGGTGAGCGCGACGCGCCCCAGCTGCTCTTCGAGCGCCGCCACGAGAGCGGGGTGGCGGTGGCCGAAGTTGACCGCGGAATAGGCGGCGAGCAGGTCGAGGTAGCGCTTGCCCTCGACGTCGGTCACCCAGGCGCCCTCGCCGCGCGCGATGGTCACGTCGAGCGGCGCGTAGTTGCGGGCGACATGAGGCTCCGTCGAGGAGGCGGCCGAGTCGGCCGTGAGCTCTGCGGCGGCTGTCACTTGGCACCGCGCAGTTCGAGGGTGCAGCACTTGATGCCGCCGCCGCCGAGCAGCAGCTCGCTGAGGTCGACGGTGAGCGGGTTGTAGCCGCGCTCGCGCAGCTGCTTCTCGAAGCCGGTGGCACGCGGCGAGATGATGACGTTGTAGCCGTCGCTCGCGGAGTTCAGCCCGAAGACGGCGCCGTCCTCGTCCGAGACCAGGATCGCGTCCGGGAAGCGCTCCTCGAGGATCGCCCGGCTCGCGTCGTCGAAGGCGTGCGGCAGGTAGGCGATGTTGGCGCTCGCCGGTCCGCCGTTCTCCTCGCCGACGACCGGATCCAGCACCGTCAGCGCGGTGTCGAGGTGGTAGAAACGCGGGTCGACGAGCGTGAGCGTCACGACCTCGCGGCCGAACACCTCGCTCACCTCGCGGTGGCTGTCGCCGGCCGAGCGGAAGCCGGTGCCGGCGAGGATCACGTCGCCCGCGAGCAGGAAGTCGCCCTCGCCCTCGTTGATCTCCTTCGGCAGCACGGTGTCGAAGCCGTTCGCGCGGAACCAGTCGGCGAACGCCGGGGCCTCGCCCTGGCGCTGCTCGTAGTAGAACGAGGGCACGTAGGCGCGGCCGTCGATGACGAAGCCGCCGTTGGCGGTGTAGACCATGTCGGGGTAGCCGGCGAGCGGCTCGATGAGCTCCACCTCGTGGCCCAGCTCGAGGTACAGGTCGTAGAGCTTCTGCCACTGCGCGACGGCCTTCGCGGTGTCGGTCGGGTTCGCCGGCTCCATCCACGGGTTGATGCTGTAGTTCACCGTGAAGTGCTCCGGCTTGCACATCAGGTACCGGCGGTGGTGCGCGGTGCGGGTGGGCGTGGCGGCCGTGGCGGTCTCGGGCGTCGACATGAGGCTCCTCAGAATCTCCGGTAGCGGCGGACGCTGTCCTCAGGCCCGGCGGTCCTTCGATCCGTTGTGCGGAGAAGATGCGACACGGGCACGCCGCCGTCCATTGTCGCACCCGAGCCTGAGCGTGGCCAGATCGCCGGGCCGCTCAGATGACCTCGGCGCTCCAGTCGTCCGGGTTCCCGTAGCGGTGGGCGGTGATCGCGATCGCCTGCTCGTGCAGGAACGGCAGCAGCTCGATCCGCCCGGCCGTGGTGACCTCGCCCGCGAAGATCGCGAGATCCGGATCGCCCTGCACGGCCTCGGCGAGCGCGGCGTGCAGGGCCGCCACGTCGTCGGGCGCCCCCACGATGCGCACCCGGTCGGCGCGCGGCAGCGGCCGGGCCTCGTCGCCGGGCTCCGCCTCGCTCTCCGTCGGCTTCGGCGAGGGGAGGGGAAGGGATCCTTCGGGATCCGGCACCGGCGGCGCGGTGAAGCGCTGGATCCACTGCGCGTCGGTCTCGACGAAGACGGTGACCCCGGCCTCGCCCAGCACGCGCCGCACCGCGGCGGGCAGGCCGACCGGGGACGAGAGCGTGAACGCGCCGCCGCCGCGGATCGCCGCGATCGCCACCCGCAGCAGGGCGCGCAGGGGGGCGTCGCCGGTCGCCCTCACGGCGACCGGAACGGGGCGGTAGCGGAAGAGATTGCGCTCCACGCCCAGTCGCGACACGTCCCGCACCCGCCCGAACTCGCGGTCCCAGGCGAGCGCGTCGGAGAGCGCCGCGCGGCGCAGCCATTCGAACGCGGTGTAGTCGAGCGACGGCTGGGCCGACTCGATCAGGGCGGTGATCCGCGAATCGAGTCCGCGCAGGTGCAGCGTGGTGGATCCGCTGCCGCCGGTGTCCCGCCACGTGCCGAGGCCGAGGAGGTGGTTGGGGCCGCCCGCCTTCGCGCCGCCGCCGACCGAGGAGCGCTTCCAGCCGCCGAACGGCTGGCGCTGCACGATGGCGCCGGTGATGCCGCGGTTGACGTAGAGGTTCCCCGCCTGCACGCGGTCGAGCCAGAGCGCGAGGTCGTCGGGGTCCTGGGTGTGCAGGCCGGCGGTGAGGCCGTACTCCACGGCGTTCTGCAGCTCGATCGCGCGGGCGAGCGTGGGCGCGTGCATGATGCCCAGCACGGGGCCGAAGAACTCCTCCCGGTGGAAGCGCGACCCCGGCTGCACGCCGATCCGGATCCCGGGGCTCCACAGCCGGCCACCGGATCCGGGCACCTCCTGCGGCTTCAGGAGCCACTTCTCGTCCGGCCCGAGCTCGGTGAGCGCCCAGAGCAGCTTGCCCTGCGGGGGCTCGATCACGGGGCCGACCTCGGTGCGCGGATCGTCGGGCCAGCCGACGTGCAGGGACCGGGTCGCGTCGAGCAGCTGCCGCGCGAAGCGCTGCGAGCGCCCGATGGGTCCCACCAGGATGGCGAGCGACGCCGCCGAGCACTTCTGCCCGGCGTGCGCGAAGGCGCTGCGCACGAGATCCGCCACCGCGAGGTCCAGGTCCGCCGACGGGGCGATCACGAGAGCGTTCTTGCCGCTGGTCTCGGCGTGCAGCGGCAGATCGTGCCGCCAGCTGCGGAACAGGGCCGCCGTCTCGAAGGACCCGGTGAGGATCACCCGGTCGACGTCGGGGTGGGCGATGAGGTCGCGGCCGAGGTCTCCCTCGGAGATGTCGACGAACGCGAGCAGGTCCCGCGGGATGCCCGCGTCCCAGAGCGCCGCGGTGATCACCGCCGCCGAGCGCCGCGCCTGCGGGGCCGGCTTGAACACGACGCCGGATCCGGCGGCGAGCGCGGCGAGCACCCCGCCGGCGGGGATCGACAGCGGGAAGTTCCACGGCGGCGCGACGACGGTGAGCCGGGACGGCACGAAGGCGGCGCCCGGCACGGCGTCGAGCTCCCTCGCCCGCGCCGCGTAGTAGCGCGCGAAGTCGACGGCCTCGCTCACCTCGATGTCGCCCTCGGAGAGGATCTTGCCGGTCTCTGCGGCGGCGACCTCGATGAGCTCCGCCCGGCGGGACTCGAGCACGGTGGCGGCGCGGAGCAGCACCTCGCCGCGCTCGGCGGCGGGGCGGGATCCCCAGTCCGCGGCCGCGACACGGACGCGCGCGACGATGCGGTCGAGCTCCGCGGGGTCGGTGACGAGGGCGCTGCGAACGAGCCCCTCCCCGGCCGTGCTGCCCTCGATGCGCGCGAGGATCCCGCGGGCCCACTCCCGGTTCGCGGGGAGGGACGGGTCGCTGTCGGGGGTGTTGCGGAAGCCGGGGGCGCCGGCGGCGACCGCGGAGTCGTCCTCGCGCGCGGCGAAGACGGCGGTCTCCACGAACGTGTCGCCGGGGTCGACGGCCTCGGCGATGCCCAGCACCGCCTGCGTGAGCGCCGCGGCCTCGGTGTCCGGATCCGTGGTGAGCGCCGCCGACTCGTGCACGGGGGCGAGACGGTTCTGCCGGCGGCGCGGACCGGTCGGCAGCCCGGGGTCGGCGGAGCGCTCGAGCGAGAGCGCGAACCGGTTGATCTCGCGGTCGAGCAGGTCGGGCTCCTCGTGCAGGCGGAACGCCGCCGAGAGGAAGTTCTCCTTGGACGCGTTCTCCTCGAGCCGCCGCACGAGGTAGCTGATCGCGACGTCGAACTCGCGCGGCTTCACCACGGGCACGTACAGGAGCACGTGCCCGACCTCGCGGCTCACGGCCTCGACCTGCCCCTGCGCCATGCCGAGCAGCATCTCGAACTCGAGGGGCGCGGAGGCGGATCCGGGCGCTCCTCCCGCCGGGCCGTCCGTGCCGTCGAGCGCGACCGGGTCGGGCCGCACGCCGCGGTCGCCCGCGAGCAGCCAGGCGTAGGCGATGTCGAAGAGGTTGTGCCCGGCGACGCCGATGCGCACCGCCCGCACGGATTCGGGCGTGAGCGCCGCGTCGAGGCAGCGCAGGTAGTTCGCGTCGGTGTCGATCTTGGTGTCGTAGGGCGCGGGCGTCCATCCGTGCAGCGCGGCCTCGACGCGCTCCATCGCGAGGTTGGCGCCCTTCACCAGCCGCACCTTGATCGGGGCGCCGCCGTGGTCGACGCGGTCCTTCGCCCAGGCGGTGAGCTCGCGGAGCGCCGGAAGCGCGTCGGGCAGGTAGGCCTGCAGCACGATGCCGGCCTCGAGGTCCTTCAGCCGCGGATCCTCCATGATGCGGGTGAACACCGCGATCGTGAGGTCGAGGTCGCGGTACTCCTCCATGTCGAGGTTGATGAAGGTCGGGACGGAGCCCGCCCCAGGCGCCGCGGCCGTGAGGTAGAGGGGCATCAGCCGCGCGGCGACCTGCTCGACGACCTCGTCGAACGCCCACATCGAGATGCGGCTCACCACCGACGACACCTTCACCGAGACGTAGTCGACGTCGTCCCGGCGGATCAGCTCGTGGATCCCGTCCAGGCGGCGCTGCGCCTCGTCCTCGCCGAGCACCGCCTCGCCGAGCAGGTTGAGGTTGAGCCGCGCGCCGCCCGCGCGCAGCTTCGCGATCGCCGGTCCCAGCTTGGCGGGGCGGGCGTCGGCGATGAGGTGGCCGACCATCTCGCGCAGGACGGTGCGTGCGATCGGCACGGTCGGAGCCGGGAGCCCCGGGGCGACCAGACCGCCCGCGCGCACCGCCGCGCGCAGGTACCAGGGCAGGAATCCCGGCACGAGCGGCGCCACCCGGTGCAGGCCGGACGCCGCGGCGCCGAGGCTCTCGGGGCGCATCACGTCGTCGACGAAGCCGAGCGTGAACGACAGGCCGTGCGGATCCCGCAGCACGGCGGCCAGGCGCTCCGCTGCCGGATCCGCCTGCGACTGGGCGGCCTCGTCGATCCAGCGCTGGGCGAGGGCCACGGCCTTGCGGGCGCGCTCGGTCTGTGCGGCGTGCAGCCACTGCGGCATGTGCGTGCGGTCCTCCCTCTCGCGCTGTCGGGTGGGCGCGCGAGTGCTCACTCCCAGCATGGCGCTCTCCGGCCCGCAGAAAGGGGCGGCACGCCCGCCCGCGCACCCTGAATATGCTGTACGCGTGGGGGAACGGGACGAGCCGCTGCCGGCGTCGCGCGAGGAGGCCGACGCGGCCACGCGCGCGGCATCCGAGGCGCGGATCACGGCCTGGGCCCGCAAGATGGCCGACCGCGTGCCGACGGCCTGGTTCGTCAGCGGCGCCGGCGCCGTGCTGCTCGCCTCGACGGCCGCGTTCGGGGGCCTTGCGGACGTGCCGGTGCCGAAGCCGCCGAAGCTCCACGCCGGAGAGCACTACGTCGGATCCGACCTCGACATGTCGGTGGTCAGCGCGGCCATCGGAGGCGAGGTGCGCGGCACCGGCCTCTCCCCCGCCGCCGGGCAGCGCACGCTCGTCGTCGTGCTCGACGTCACGAACGAGTTCTCCAAGCCCCGGTCCGCCTCGGCCAAGGACGCGCTCAAGGGCGTCACGGTCAAGGACGTGGCCGTGCAGGGGTTCAGCGCGGACCGCACGGTGGACGGCAGCAGCGTCTCCTTCCTTCAGCCCGGGGTGGCGACGCGCGTGCGGATCTCCTGGCTGGTGGACGCGGACGACGTCGCCCCCGGGGACGAGATCCAGGTCCTCCTGCCCGATTCGACGCACTTCGTGGGCGAGCTCTTCACCCGCGGCGACTACTGGGCCGACATCCGGACCGGCGCGTACGTCACGGTCGGCGTCGACGAGCTGCCCGCCGAGGACGAGGTGACGTCATGACCGTTCCCCCGCTCCCCGGCTCGCCCGCCGCGCCGACGCCCGCCGCCCCTCCGCCCGCTCCGCCCCGCAGCCGCCTGCGCACGCTCGGCGTCTGGGCCCTGTCGATCGTCCTCGTCATCGCGGCATGGGGACTCATCCAGGTGCAGCAGCCCGACGACGCCCCCTACGAGAGCTTCGTCAGCCGCACCACCGTCGGCGAGCCCGCCACCACCCGCAACCTGGCGATGACCGTCACCCGCGTCCGCGCCGCCCATGCGGTCTCGGACGGCCGGCGCTGGCGCGCCGACGGCACGTGGCTCGTCGTCGATTTCGACGCCGCCGCCGTCGTGGACCAGTTCGGAGCCCTGCTGGCCACCTCGAACCTGCACCTCGGCGACCGCACGTACTCCGCCACGGAGCGCGGCGAGAGCGCCCGGAACATGGTGCTGGTCACGGGCGTCCCGCGACACGGGAGCATCGCCTTCGAGGTGCCGCCTGGATCGCTGGAGGGCACCGCGACCCTCGAGTTCGCGGTGGACTACGACACGGACGCCGACGGCGTGATCGAGGTCGTGGTCGATCTCGATCAGGTCGCGATGCAGAACGAGGTCACCCTCGATCCGGAGGGGTGGGCACGATGACGGACGACGCGACCCCCATCCGGCGGGGTTGGTGGCGCAGCAACCTCCTCAGCCTCGGCGTGCTGGCGGTGCTGCTGCCGGCGACGGTACTCGGCATCGGCTGGTGGAAGTGGGATCACGCGTTCCCCGGCTCGGGCCAGCCGGTCTGGGCCGTGGAGCCCGGGAAGTCGGGCACCGTGGAGCTGCAGGGCGCGACCTGGGGCCCGGTGCGCTCCAAGGAGGTCGCCGACACCTCCGGACTCGACATGCCCCCGAACGCGAAGCTCATCCTCGTCGGCGTTCCGGTGGATCCGACGGGCGACAAGGGTCCGGGGTGCTGGTCGCCCAAGCTGGTCCAGAAGAGCACGGGGCGGGTCTGGCTGTCGGCGCGCACCGAGCTGGGTCTGCTGTGGAACGACGACGAGCCCGAGGACTGCGTGCCGACG
>JABLTH010063676.1_pt1 | contig 15315 bp, 13 predicted proteins | sample 7875711 | NCBI WGS metagenome assembly JABLTH01 (sample SAMN14941262, study PRJNA633318) | bioreactor metagenome | isolation source: bioreactor | place: China | collected 2019-03-05 | reverse complement strand
CCCCATATGAGAAACAGAAGCAGGTCGCGGACATGCATTTGGGTCGGCCCGCGGGGTTGCTCCCAGATCCAGGTTGCCAGACGGTCCGAGCGCTCCCTGATCGACTCGCTGTGACCCTGGGGGAGTCCGAAGGTCTTGTTCTTGACCTGTCGCGCGTGCATCTTGAATGCGTGCACTTCGAAGAGGACCCGCTTGAAGTCCTCCAGCGTCCACGTCTCCAGCCTGGTCTTCGTGAATGCCTCGCGCATCGATGGCGCGACCTCCCTGATGAACGCATCCTCGCCATATGGCGCCCCGGCGAGGGAAGACCACCACGTTGCCGCCTCGCGCAGCGCCTCCCTAGGATTCGCTCTGTTCCGTTCGTACGAACGGTTCACCAGTTCCACGCTCTTGACCGTGTCCGCGTCGTCGCGCTCCTCGCGGACCCGGACGTAGTAGTACGCGTGAAGGAACTGATCAAAGTGGACCGTGGGGTCGGCGTCGGGTGCCACCCAGTTCGGCCGCAGGCCGAAGCCTCGGAACTCGCGCGCCAGGCCACGCAAGAGCTCAAGCGTTTCGTTCCACTCCGAAGTGAAGCGCGTGAACGCCGTAGTCCGTGTGGCCGGTCCGTACGCCGCTAGCCCGGCATGCTCCGGGACGTCCTTGGTGGCAATCTGGAACTGAGATGCAAGCTTCTGCTTGGCCGTATAGACCTGCGATTCATGCGGCCCAAGCTTCTTCAGGGCACCAATCAGTTCCCTGGTCACGGGCCGTGAGTTCACCCGAAGGTATTCAAACTGGAGTTCCAGATCCTGCTGCACCTGCGTGCCGACGATCTCGCTCTCCTCGTAGAAGACTCCGCACTCTACGTTTGACGACCACGCGCTCGCAGTCAAGTTGGCAGAACCGATGTACGCGCCGAAGCCGTGCCACCAGATGATCTTGGAGTGGAAGTGCCCCTTGACGAGCCGGGCGCTCGCCAAAAGCGGTCCAGCCTCGATGAGGCGTTGCAGGACGCCGACGGCGACTGCCTCGTCCTCGTCCAGGAGGCCAAAGAAGTTGACGAAGATCTTGTTGTCAATGCAGTGATCGAAGAACGGGTTGTTCTGGGTCGCGTATGCGACGGCCGCAGTGACTCTGCTGCACTTCGCCGTCGCAGAGTTCATGAGGTCCAGAAGGTATACGCCGTTCAAGGCGCCCATCACGATCTTCATCGCGTCGCGCGCTCCGATGACTGGGCCAGCGAGTGGAACATCATCGCCATGCGGCCACCTTGAATCGAGAGGCCGCACACGTTGAGCATGGTTTTCGCCAGTCGAATGGCAATTGCATCCGGTCGCCGCTGACAGCAGGCCATCTGCGGTCAGGGTGGTAGCGGGTTGAGCAGCGGCCGTTGACCAAAGACCCGGCCCTTCCTGCACTCGGCTTCCAGAGCCATCGCCTCCGCGCCTCCCGTGACTGTACTGAACTGGTATTCGAGGTCACGATGAATGAGGCGACGGGTGTAGCCATCGAGTGTGTGCCTGCCGGATCCGAACTCCGCCAGTTCCTCGGGCGTGAGATGCGGCAGCACCAGTCGGTTGGCCACGTAGACGCAGAACTGGTCGCCGCTCAGCCGGCCGGAGGCGTGGCTGCGCAACCTCGTGATCAGACCGTGCCTCTTGTTTGGCATGTCGGTCCCCGGCACGATGGACCGCCCGGACATTCCGCAGTAGATGAGTTCCTCGCCGCGCCAGATTGCATACACGCCGGCAGCGGCCACCGGGACCTCCGGGTTGGGCCAATCGGCGAACCTGTATCTACCGGAGAAGGTGGGCTGGTCGGATGCCCGTGCGTCGTGTGACATGGCTGTCCAATGTAGCCGGCCCAATCGCGTCGAACCAGGGTCAAGCGACGTTCGATTCGGCAACTTGGTCGAACCTTAGGCCACTCATTCTTTGGCTGGTGTGTGCGCCCGTTGGCGGCAGTCTCGCGGCTCCCATCCCAGCTCCCGCGCGATCAGTCGCCGGTACGCTGTGTCGATCTGCGCAGGCGCGCAACGCACGTAGTCCTCTGCAGCGGGTTTCCTCGCGGCATCGAGGTTCCGCAGGTACTGCACGATGGCTGGGCCATCCGGCATTGCGTTGCGGGACTGCTTGAAGCCATAGTCCAAGTGGGTCCACACGACCGCCGCAAGATCGCGGCCCATGGCCCACGTCCGAATCGTCTCGGCTTCTGCGCCGTGGGCCTCGCCGCTCGCGCGCTCCCAGTACCCCGTGTGGTCTTCGGCCCAGACGTCGCTCGCCCTGTCGTACTCGCGAAGGGCCAGACACTTGCGGCCGGACCAGAGGTCCGAGACCTCGAGGACCGTCCAGTACGTTCGCACGCGCGCGACGCCGGGGCAGATCACCAACGTGATCCGCTCGCCGGGGTCGCTGCGCTTCTTGCCTCCGGACTCCCGCGCGAACTCGACCGGCAGCATCGGTCCGTCGCTGTACCAGTCGCCGCAGGGGAGTTCGCGAGGATCGTAGACAAGCGATCCCCAGCCAATGCAAGCAATACAGGTCATGGCGTCCAACCCTCCCGATAGTCGGATGGGCCGGGCAAGCCCATAGCGCCGCGCGAGCCCGCGATGTACAGTTCGCATTGTCGCCATACGGCGGCGCCGCCGATTTACTTCCGCTACTTGCGGGCGGCCAACAAATGCAGCTAAAGCGCGGCACGCCCGAGCTCCTCCCCGCCTCGCGCTGCCGATCAAGGCAGCGGGGTTTGGAGAGTCCTCATGGAGCTCGAAAGAGGTGTCCTCGGCCTGTACACCGACGGGCCGATCGGCATGGATCACCCCATCTTCATAGCGCGCACCGAGGCGCGCCGATGCGCCGCCTGGGCCGCCGGCGACGGCCTGTCGCTGCGGGAGGCGCTCGTCGCGGTGCGCAAGCATGTGCTCGAGCTCTTCGGCGAGGTGCCGCAGCCGCTCGTCGACGCAACGGCCACGACCGCCTATCTCGAGGCCGCGTCGGCGCACGGAGGTCGGCATGGCCACGACCGTTGACCTGGCGTTCCGGCCAGCGACCTACTTCAGGCCGCGGGCGCTCGAGGCTTTCCTGCTCGCGCGGGTCAAGAACGAGATGCTGCGCACGCGCCTGCTGGAACTGCTCGCGCAGGGCCGGCGGCAAGAGGTTCGCGAGTTGCTCGGCGACGCGGGCCTCAGCGTCCGCGACCAAAAGGCGTTCGAGCGTCTGCACCCGATGTTCATGGGCGGCAACTACCTGCCGGACACCGACGACGGCGAGGTGGAAGTCGCGCGGATCTCGATCGCGTCCACGACGTGCGACGTCACCTGCCTCTACGCCCGCCTAGACGACGGCCGCACCCACTACCGGGTGGTGGACGAGTATGGGGGCGACACCCTCACCGGCCCTGCCGAGACTACGGCAGACGGGCCGTTGTCCCTCGGGGAACTGGTTCAGTTCTTCCTGTCGGCGTGGTCGCTCGAGGAAGTCGTGGAGATGAATTTCGAGGGGGACCTAGAGGGACAGCTGTCCTTCTTCCATGCCAGCTCGGAGTTCTACCCGGACCTCGATGAGGCCTGCCGCCAACGGGTTCGATCACGGTTCCGGCGATCACGCCGGACCGGTCGCATCCGGTCATAGCCGCGTCGCGGATCCTCGACTACGGACGCGCGGCGCCCCCGCGCTGTCACGCTAGAGCTCGCGGATGGCGTCGAGCAGGACGCGTGTCGCGCGGCAATCGTCCTCGTTGTATTCGAGGATTCGCTGCCTGGTCTCGGCCGCGCCTGTTCGCGCCCACTCGTCGAACCACTGAATCGAGGCGGCGCCGGATGGATGCGTGTCGCGCCACTGGAAGCCCAGGTACTTGGCGAGCGTCTTGATCGAGTAGTCGCTGGTCGGCCACTCCATGCACCTCTTGACCACGTCAAAGTAGAGGTCGACGGTGTCCGTGGGGTCGAAGAGCGCGTCGATGTATTCGGCGGTGCAGACGTCGGGGTACTTCGCCTGGAGCTTGTGGTAGATGGTGCGCTCGTACTTCGAGTAGTAGAAGATCGCGCAGGGCTGCGATGACCTCATGAACTCGATTGCGGCCGCAAACGCCGCCCGCTCGGCGGCCTCCGACAGGTCCTCGACGAAGAACCCGTGGAAGCGCTCCAAGTCGTTGTTGCGGCCCCGTCGCTCGATGAAGCCGTGCAGGTAGCAGAGGTCGCGCATCGGGTCGACCTCGATGTCGAAGAACAACTCGCGGTCATGAGCCGGCAGTGAGACCGGTGCCTTGAGATACGGCCTTGCGTCTCGCTGGCGAAGGAGGCGGGCGCGCTCGTGGAACTTGTTCAACGTGTCCGGACCGACGCCCGGGAAGATCGTCTTCTTGCCTCTGATGAACGCCGCCGGCTCGATGGCCGCCAATTCCGCGACCGTCCCGATCTCACCGATCATGACGTCCCGCCTGGCGCGTCCCAGTTCGGCGATCAGGGTCAGGTCATCGGCGTCCTTCACGGCCTGCAGGCACGCGCTGTACCAGTGGCACAGCTTGCAGGTCCCGGATGCGTATGCGGGCAGGGTATGAGCCTGTTTCGCGGCAATTTCGCGCGCCGCCTGCAGTTGCGCGAGGTAGAAGTCCCACCACGTTTCGGGACTGCGTTGGCCTCGGGCCTGGGTGAGGTCGTAGACGACCTCGTTGCCGTGGACGTCCCAGATGAAGCCCCGCCGTCCGGCAGACAGCCCCAGCCGCTCGAGGATGTCGGCGTAGAGCGCTAGTTGGACGGCGTAGGTCTTCTTCGGCCGTCCTTCGTCTTCGTCCTCGTCGCCCCCTCCTTCCTCCCCCGCACCGGACTTGATGTCTCCGGGCACGTAGCCACCCACCTCCTTGCGCAGAAGGTCCGGCTCTCCGAGAAGGTCGCCTGCCGCGATGCGTCCGCCGTAGATCAGTGGAGCGCCTGCGGCCATTGCCTCGTGCGTCCTGCGCTCCTTGTCCTCCCTGGTCAGCGGCTGAAGGTTGACGAACTCTCCGTCGAAGGTCGCCATGCGGTCGCGCTCGACGGCGGACCCGCGCTCCCAGAGCAGTTCAACGAACGCGTTGACGGGATCTCGCTTGGCTGGATCGCCGAACAAGTCCATGGTGACCCGGTGCGGGCAGGACACCAGGCTGTAGAGCATCGAGGCGGTGATCGCGCCTTGGGTCACGTCGCACTCATCGAGGCATCGGTCACGGCCCCTTGACTTGGCGACCGTGCTCCTCCATGAAGGCCGCGAAGCGCTCCCATGACATGCGGTACTTGTTGACCACCGCCTTCGCTGGCTTCCACTCGATGTTGCCCTTGCTGATCAGTATCGATCCGAGCTTGACTCCATCGGACTTGATATCGAAGACGACGTCCTTGGCCAAGGCGAACTTGGCTGGAATCTCGAATGAAACGTCATGTACTGGCATATCGAGTGCCCCCTGGTCTGGAGAGTCCGCACCGCCGGTCTCGGATGAGCGGCAAGCGCGGCATAAGCATGCTAGGAAGTAGAGAAGCGGCGCAGGCCAAGGCAATCCAGCACTGCGGGTAAGTCGAAGACGGTGAGTATGCCCAGCAGTTTCTGATCAGGACGACCGGCCTCTGTGAGCAGGATCGCATCCAAGTCCTTCCCGCGTGTGGCAAAGGACTCGAACTCTGAGAGCGCCTCGTGCAGAGAAGCAGTTCGCCGGAGGAAGCAGTAATGCTCACCATCCTCTACATGGGGCAAGACGGCCGAGATCGGTGTGTCCATGAGGCTGACGAGATCGTTGGCGACTTCCGATGCGAGCCATCGGACCACGGTCTCGGAGGTCACCTCCCCCGCTTGATCACCCACGGTACTCGTCCGGAAGCGACGCTTCGGTTTCGCGGACCAGGTCTGCGGCCCCGATGCCGAGCGCCCGCGCGATCTTCAGCGCCAGGCCGAGCGTAGGCATGTGTTCGCCGCGCTCGATCTTTCCCATGTGGGAGCGCTCGACGCCCGCCTTGTGGGCCAGTTCCTCCTGGGCGATCCCGGCATCCAGACGCGCTGCGCGGACGGCCGCGCCAAACGCCTGCGCAACCACCGGATCACTGGTGGTGACCCCCTTCGGTCGTCCGCGCTTCACTACCCGCTCGCCCATGGCGGCAAGCGTGTCGTTGATGATTTGATGAAACCACGTTATCTTTAACCTCATCCAAGACTTCGCACCTCCGCACGCGTGTCCGCCCGCCGTCGCTGCGCAGCCTGCGGCAAGCCGTTCAAGGTCCTGCCCCAAGTGCCGGACCAGAGCTACTGCGCGGACCCGGCCTGCCAGCGCGAGCGCCGCAAGCTCTGGCAGCGCGTCCGCCGCGCCGAGGACCCCGACTACCGGGACAACCAGGCCAGGGCCCAGGAGGCCTGGCTCGCGCGCAATCCCGACTACTGGCGCGAGTACCGCCGCCGCAACCCCGAGTACACGCAACGCAACCGGGAGCGTCAACGCACCCGTTCGCAAGAGCGACGCGACGTCGATTCCTCTCGGTCATTGGTCGTGGCCGGCTCGGTCGCGCCTGCCTCCGGCCTCTACCGCCTGACGGTGGTCGCCGTGGACGACCTTGCAAAGAAGAACGCGTCATTCCTCGTCGAACTCGTTCCCGTACTGGAGGACGAGGAGCCCTGAGCCGGTTTGCAAAGAGAGGACACGCTCGGCATGGCAGGAACCCGCTGCTAACTTGCCCTCCTGTTCCGCGGCGTGGGCCCCGTCACTTGGTGCGCCGACCCCTGCCCCACCTTCCGCGGACCGCACCGCAGATCAGCATGGCCCCCGAAGACGCCCTCCCTCCGAACGAATCGCGACCCCTCATGCGCGCCGCGCAGTACGTGCGCATGTCCACCGAGCACCAGCAGTACTCGACCGAGAACCAGGGCGACAAGATCCGCGAGTACGCGGCCCGGCGTGGCATCGAGATCGTCCGGACCTACGCGGACGAGGGCAAGAGCGGCCTGCGCATCGACGGCCGCGAGGCGCTTCAGCGGCTGATCAAGGATGTCGAGTCCGGCAACGTCGACTTCCAGATCATCCTGGTCTACGACGTCAGCCGGTGGGGGCGATTCCAGGACGCCGACGAGTCGGCGTACTACGAATATATCTGCCGGCGGGCAGGCATCCAGGTCGCCTACTGCGCCGAGCAGTTCGAGAACGACGGGTCTCCGGTCTCGACCATCGTCAAGGGCGTCAAGCGCGCCATGGCCGGCGAGTACAGCCGGGAGCTCTCCGCCAAGGTCTTCGCCGGCCAGTGCCGCCTGATCGAACTCGGATTCCGCCAGGGCGGCCCCGCGGGCTTCGGGCTGCGCCGCGTTCTCATCGACCAGTCGGGCCAGATGAAGACCGAACTCGCCCGCGGCGAGCACAAGAGCCTCCAGACCGACCGGGTGGTCCTGATGCCGGGGCCGGCCGACGAGGTGGAGATCGTGAACCAGATCTTCCGATGGTTCATCAACGACGGTCTCGTCGAGTCGCAGATCGCGGGTCGCCTCAACGGGATGCGCGTCAAGACCGACCTCGGACGGGACTGGACCCGGGCCACGGTGCACCAGGTGCTGACCAACGAGAAGTACGTCGGCGCCAACGTCTACAACCGGATCTCCTTCAAGCTGAAGAAGCTCCGTGTGCACAACCCACCCGACATGTGGATCCGCCGGGACGGTGCGTTCGAGCCGATCGTGGCGCCCGACGTGTTCTACACGGCACAGGGGATCATCCGAGCCCGCTCGCGCCGGTACACGGACGAAGAGCTGCTGGAGCGGCTGCGCGGGCTCTACAAGAACCGCGGCTACCTCTCCGGGATGGTGATCGACGAGTCGGAAGGCATGCCTTCGAGCTCGGTATACGCCTACCGGTTCGGCAGCCTGGTCCGGGCCTACCAACTCGTCGGTTTCACGCCCGACCGCGACTACCGCTTCCTCGAGATCAACCGCGCGCTGCGCCGGATGCATCCGCAAGTCGTCACCGAGACCGAGCGGCGGATCGCAGACCTCGGCGGGGAGGTGCAACGCGACCCGGCCACGGAACTGCTGCAGGTCAACCGGGAGTTCTCGACATCGATCGTGCTCGCCCGGTGCAAGCCACTCGACAACGGGCATCGGCGCTGGAAGGTCCGCTTCGACACCAGCCTGCAGCCCGACGTCACCCTGGCCGTTCGGCTCGACGCCGACAACCAGTCCGCGCTGGACTATTACCTGCTCCCCCGCCTCGACTTCGGCGCACCGCGGCTGAGCCTGTCGGACCACAACCCGGTCGAGCTCGAGAGCTACCGCTTCGACACCCTCGACTACCTGTACGCCATGGCGGAGCGCACGCGGGTGCGGTGGGCGGCATGAGCAACGTCACCCCGGCATCCGAAGTGCGCATGATCGATGTGGCCAGCATCGAGGTGCTCAATCCCCGCGAGCGCAACGAGAAGGTCTTTGACGAGATCGTCGTCAACATCAAGCGCGTCGGGCTGAAGAAGCCGATCACGGTCACCGCCCGGTCGGGTCCGGATGGCGCGGAGCGCTACCTGCTGGTCTGCGGCGAGGGCCGGCTCAAGGCGTTCAAGGCGCTCGGCGAGACGCAGATTCCGGCGCTCGTGGTGGACGTGAGCGACGAGGACGCCTTCGTGATGAGCCTGGCCGAGAACATCGCCAGGCGGCAGTACCGCCCGCTCGAACTGCTCGCCGGCATCGAGCAGCTCAAGGAGAAGGGCTACAACGCCAAGGCCATCGCCTCCAAGACGGGGCTCACGCAGACCTACGTCCAGGGCATCCTCACGCTGCTGCAGCAGGGCGAGCAACGCCTCATCGTCGCGGTCGAGCGCGGCGAGATTCCGCTCAACGCCGCCATCGCGATCGTCGGCGCCGGCGACGACGACAAGGCCATCCAGGCGGCGCTCCAGGAAGCCTACGAGGCCGGCACGCTGCGTGGCCGCAACCTCCTGGAGGCGCGCAAGGTGATCGAGCGGCGCAAGACGCTCGGCCGGACGCTGCAGCACGCGACGCCTCGCAAGCGCGAGCCGGTGAGTTCGACGGCCCTCGTTCGGACGTACCAGAAGGAGGTCGAGCGCCAGAAGCTGATGGTGAAGAAGGCCGAGTTCACCCAGCACAAGCTCCTCTTCGTCGTCAGCGCCCTGCAGCAGCTGATGGCCGACGACCACTTCGTCACCCTGCTGCGCGCCGAACGGCTCGACACCATGCCCAGGCAACTGGCCGAGCGTGTCGGCCTGGCCAAGTCGGCGGCATGAGCAAGGTGGCACTCGGCTTCGTCCCGGAGCCCAAGGCGATCCCGGTCGACAAGATCCTCCCGTCGCGCAAGACGCCCGTCGGGCTGGCAACCTCGCGCAAGTTCAAGCAGATCCAGACGTCGATCGCCGAGATCGGGCTCATCGAGCCGCTGACGGTCAGCCCGATCAGCGGCGGCAGTGGCACCTACACGCTGCTCGACGGGCACATGAGGTTGCTGGCGCTTCGGGAACTGGGGATCGCCGAGGTCCCTTGCCTGGAGGCCGTGGACGACGAGTCCTACACCTACAACAACCGGCTGAACCGGCTGAGCTCCATACAGGAGCACTACATGATTCGGCGGGCCATCGATCGGGGTGTGTCGCCCGAGCGTCTGGCCAGGGCGCTGAACCTGGACGTCAGCCAGATCCGCAAGCGCTCGCAGCTCCTCGACGGCATTTGTCCGGAGGCGCGGGGGCTGCTCGAGGACCGGCAGTTCTCGACGGAGTTGTCGCGCGTCATCCGGAAGATGAAGCCGACCCGGCAGGTCGAGTGCCTCGAGCTGATGGTGTCGGCGAACAACCTGAGCGTGCCGTATGCCGAAGCCCTGCTTGCCGCCACGTCGGTCGAACTGCTGGTCGACGGCAAGAAGCCGCGAAAGCTCTCCGGCGTCACCAAGGAACAGATGGCGCGGATGGAGCGCGAGATGGGGAGCCTGCAGAGCCAGTACAGGCTCGTCGAGCAGACCTACGGGCAGGATGTGCTCACGCTGGTCATCGTGCGAGGCTACCTGGTCAAGCTCCTGGCCAACGCGGCGATCGCGCGACTGCTTCGTGCGAAGGCGCCCGAGATCTTCGAGCAGTTCGAGGCGATCGTAGCTACGGTTTCGATCGACGGGTGACCGAGACTCACTGAGTGTTTTGTGCAGGAGCCGGTGGCCCTAAGCCCGAGGGGCGTTCCGCAGCGGTTGCAGTCACTCGGCGTCGAGCACTGGACTCACGCTATCGGCCGCTTTGCCGTCATTCGCCGGCAGTGCGGCGCGCAGGCCGCCACCGCCGGTGACGACGAATCTTCTGCCTGACGAGTATTGACGCTCTGCCGGGATCGCGGCTGTCCGAGCACCGGCCTATCGCTCACGTCCCGCGCATGTCTCGCGGACCAAAACGGCAACGCCGGTCGCCGGGCCACCTCAGCGGGGACGCACTGTCGCGAGGACACCGAGCATCGAGCGTTCGGCCTGGCGCTTCTCCACCTGTTCCCCGATCTTCTCCTTGCCGAAGCCAACAATGCCGCCACCAACTGCCGCAGCAGCCGCAGCGACAGGAATCGCCACACCGAGCAGCGGGGAGAGGCTTGGAAGCAACGCGGCCGCCGCCGCCACGGCCAGGCCTGATCCGCCACCGAGGTACGCCGCCATCTTCTTCGGCGCGTACTTGCGCTCGATGTCGCTCATGGCCTTCTGCTGCCGCTGGACCAATGAAGCGAGGCCAAAGCTCACCTCGCGCACCATGTCGTTGGTATCGATGGCCGCGCCGCCAGCGAGCTGCGCCGTGTACTTGTTCAGCTCTTCGCGGAGCCAGCGATGCTCGTTGTTGGCGATCAGTTCGGTGAGCGTGTGGACCGGGATCGTCGCTAGCCAGGATAGGCTGTCATCCTGAACGGCCCGCAGGGTCTGAAACGCTTGCTCGGACAGGACGCTCTTGCGCCGCAAGTCTTCGGCATTCGCCTGCGCGCACTTCTCGAAGTAGTGCCAGTGTGCGCGCTGCGACAGCAAGGGCTGCGCGCCGAGTTCGGTGGCGTTTTCGAGCAGGTGATAGTGCGGACGTACCCGCTCGAGAACCCCGTTCAGAAGCAGAACGCCGATCGGCAGCTTCTTCATTGCGGCGACCATCTCTTCGGACCGCACGCCTTCGAGCGCCGCGATGTACGCCTTCGCTGCCTCCGGCACGCCAAGCCGTTGGTCGGGTTGCGCGCCTGGCGGGATGAAGAGCCCGCTTGCCAGCAGCGCGGGCGCAAGCAGATCACCATGCTTGCTCGCATACTCGAACAGTTCGCCCACCGACGTAACGGTGCCATCGCAGAGGGGGGCAACCATCCGGACGGCCAGTTGCTCCATGCCATGCTTGGTGTGGGCGTCGTGCTCTTCGAGGCCTTCTTCGAAGCTCGGGAAGACGAACACCGGCGGAACGGGCAGCCCGGCGTCGACCAGCGGGCGCAACTGGAGGACGTAGAAGAGCGCGTGCGCGAGCTGGAGGTGCTTGGCGTTCAGGTGCAGGTCGGCCGACAGAAAGGGGTGCACCGGATCCGGGAGAAGCTGCGTGTCGGCGTAGAGACCCGTAATGCGGACGGCATTGAGCGCCGACGGACCGAAAGCGCGTTGCCCGCCGGTCACCATACGCATGCCGCCAAGCGTCTTTGCATGCTGGAAGAGTTTGACCGCGTTGGCGCTGTAGAACGCCGCCAGCTCATCGGATGCCGTGTTCGCCGCTTCGGCCATCGCGTCGGGCTCATGCTCGAGACGCCAGAGCATCCGGTCCTTGATCTCCTGCTCGTTCGCGACCAGTTCGACCGCCCGGCCGGTCAGGGCGGCAAAGAGTTGCGCGAACAGCCGGAAGAGTTCGGGCTGAGCCTCAGCCATGGGCAACGATGACGGGGACGGCGTTTCCGGCTCGCGCTGCGCCATGAAGCCGAGAGCCATGCCTGCGGTGCGACCGAAGGACAGTGCCCTTTCGGACAAGCGGCTCGTGTCGACGAGACCTACCATGGTCAGTGGCGCGGCCATGAACTCCTCTGCCAGTTCACGGAACTGCGGAGCCACCTTCAATCTACCCTCATGCAAGGCACGCCAGGTGGCTAGGAGCCGCTCGGCCGTGCCGGCGTCAAGCTCGTTCCTATCGGTCATCGTGGTCTCCGCAGCCAGATCAAGTCTGTCAGCAGCTATGGCAGGATACCTGCGTGCCGCGCTCGCAGCTATTCAAGCTGCCACTTTCGAGTGGAAGACGGCGCGGATGTAGACAGGCAAACATCAGGGAAGGGATGCGCTCGCCATGGCGAAGAAGCCGATGGGAGAAGGACCCAAGCCGTCCGAATACATGCGCCAGTTGCGGCCGGAGCTCTACTCGGACTCCGCCTCCCGGACATCGTGCCGGCTGAAACCTGAGACCCTGTCGCACCACCTCGACACGATCACTGAGCGCAATCAGACGCACGATTTCGAGATCTTCTGCCGCAAGCTTTGCGAGCGCACGATCTGTCCGAATTTGCGACCTGCGACGGGCCCCGAAGGGGGCGGCGACAGCAAGGCCGATACGGAATCGATCCCGGTTGCCGATGAGATCGCCAAGCTGCAATTCGTCGTCGGCCATGCCAATGGCGGCCGGGAGCGCTGGGCTTTCGCTTTCAGTGCGAAGCAGAAGTGGGCCGAGAAGGCACGCTCCGACGTCGAAGGGATCATTGCCACCGAGCGCGGCTACCAGAAGATCTTCTTTGTCACCTCGCGGGCAGCGCGCGCCAAGGATCGGGCTCGCGTCGAGGACGAGCTCTCGCGCGAACATGGTGTCCAGGTCACGATCCTGGACCGGGCGTGGATCATTGACGAAGTCATTGACAAGAACCGCAGAGACCTCGCGTTCAACTATCTTGGGATCGGCGAAGAAGCGACCGAGAGCGAGCTCGGGCCGGAGGACTATTCCCGAACGCAACAACTGGCCGACATCGAACGCGACCTGGGTGATCCGACGGCGTTCGAGGGCATGGCCATGCACCGCGCGACGGAAGCCCTCGTTGCCGCCAAGCTGTCGCGGAGCCTCGGACTGCCGCGAACTGACGTCGATGGCCGATTCCTGAGGGCCGTTCGTGTCGCCGATGACGGCGGCACACGGCGCCAGAAACTTGAGGCGCGCTACGAATGGCTATGGACGGCCTTCTGGTGGTTCGATGACATCGGCGCCGTGGCTACCGGATACGATCAGTTTGAAGCCGAAGTCATCGAAGACGACAACGCCAAGAACCTGGAGTTCCTGTGCAACCTCGCGCAGTTGCTCTTCAGCGCAGTCTTCCGGAACGGCTGGCCCCGGGATAAGGTGCAACTGGACGCGCGCGTCGCCCGGCTGAAGACGCGACTCGAGCAGTTGGCCAATGAAGCCGAGCGACCGAACAATGCCCTTCAGGCGCGCACGTCGCTGCTGGTCGTGAGAGTCAATGAAGCGTTGGTCAATGACGCCACCGCCGATCTGTCTTCGTTGTGGCCTGAGTTTTCAGACGTACTCTTGAAGGCGGAAGGACTGGGCGAGTTTGATGGGTCCCGGCTCGTCAAGATGATCGAGGTGTTCGGCGAAGTTGCCGGGAACGATCGCGGCTACCGCTATCTTGTCGATCAGGCCTCCGAGTTCGTCGGCAAGCGGACCAGCGAAGGCGAGGGCGCGTTGATCCTCTTCAGACGCGCCAAGCAGCTTGCTGACGCTGATCAGAGCCTGGAGATGATCCGACTCCTCGGCAAGGCCGGGCGACGGCTGAGCAAGAAGGAGTACGCCGAGCAATTCATCGAAGCGATGTCGCTCCTCGCGATCGCCTATCGCAGCGCGGGCCTACTTTGGGCGGCGCGCGCAGCGTTTACGACGGCGGCGGCAAGCCTCTTCATCGAAGGCGATGAGGCCGGAAGCGTTCCCGCGATAGTCTTTCCAACGTTGATGGTCGGAGCATGGATCGCGGTCGAACTGAAACACTTCCCAGAGGCCTTGGAGGCGATTCAGATCGCGCGCGGCTGTCTTTCGTCGCTCCCTTTCAGCGATGAATCAGCGAAAGTTGCCCAGGAACGATTGCGGGACTTCGATGGGGTGCTCGCCTGCCAGATCATCAACCTCGGTGAAGCCGGCCTTGGGTATCTAAGCACGGCGCCGGACATCCTGGAGGGGCTGCACCTCTTTGTCAGTCGATCCGCATTGCTCTACGCGCTCGGTCACGAAGACCTCTTGCGGTCCGACGGGTCGATTCCTGCAGAAGAGTCGGCATCGGATGTGGCCAAGCTTTTTCAGACGCTGGCCGATCAGCCGGCCGCGAACGCGGCGTGGCGTCCGCCTGTGCTTAACGCTGGAAGCAGGCAGACCTTCTCCACCTTGGTGCTTGGGGTCCGCGTCGATGTCGTGCACGACACGACGGACACATCGATCACACTGGCCGAGTCCGTCGTCGGTGTCATTGAAGCCCTCTTCGCCACCGCCTATGAAATCGAGGCTGCGGCACACATTGAACGCTTCATCGTGCGCATCGTTGAGGCCGATGTCGCAAAGTACGAAGTTTCAATCGACGTCGATCGGACGGGGCTCACCGTGCAATGGCCCCGCAGCCTCGTTCCCCGCCCGGTATCGTCTTACGACGACTATCACGAGATGCTAATGGAGGTGGCTAGTGCCGTGTTCTCTCTCACCTGCCACGTCAACAACCCGAAGGAAGCGCTGCCGCGATTGTTCGAGAAGGACGCGGCGATCGATCGCGTCGCTATGGTGGGGTCGGTTTGCCTGAGCCGCGCGCGAGTCTTCGGCGGCGTGTCGCGCCTTTCCGCTTGGGACAGGCACTCGCCTGAACGCTACGACGTTTTGCCGACCAGGCCGCGCATCATCCGCTTGGCCATCGCGGTGCGGCAAGGCGAGCCGCAGAAGGAAGACGAGGAAGCGTCGACAGATCGCCCTGTGATCCATGACCATCGCGACATGCGCGTTCGATCTGTGATCGACGTGCACCTTTGGGATCGCGCGAAGTGGATCGGTGCCGCCTACGGTGATATGGGCCTACATGCGCCACCGTGGTTCGGCCTAATGTTCACAGACGGGGATGCTGCAACAAGGATCTTTGAGCGTTGGCGCGAACGGTTCGGCGACGTGGACGAGGATGACGAAATCTATATCAGCATCGTTCGCAAGTTCTCTTCGGAGCATCCGACGCATTACGGATTGATCGTCACGTCGAAGGTGCAGGACGATGAACGCCTGTCGATGGTCGCGTCTCGTACGAACATCATGCATCCGTCGGACGATGTCAATCTGTCCCGCTTTCTCACAGCGTATCGGCGGAGCGGAGCGTACCTGCTGATGCCTGCAATCTATAGCGGCTCAGGCGCGCCCTCGTT
>JABLTH010005125.1_pt1 | contig 15319 bp, 13 predicted proteins | sample 7875711 | NCBI WGS metagenome assembly JABLTH01 (sample SAMN14941262, study PRJNA633318) | bioreactor metagenome | isolation source: bioreactor | place: China | collected 2019-03-05 | reverse complement strand
TACAGGCCGTACGGAGCACGCTGCGGGGAGTTCTGGCCGACCGGCAGTGCGCCGGGCAGTGCCTCGGTGGCGAACTCGTTGGCAAAGCCGGACTGATAGCCGTCCGCAGCGGACTGCGCCGCCATCGATTGGGTCTGGGTCATCTCGTCTGTCTTCCTCTATCTCGGTGAATCGGCGCGCCGGCGCCGGTTTCGGGTCAGGCCGCGCGGCCCCGCTCCCGTGGAGCGCGCCATGGCGGCCCGTCACCCCGCTGCCTTGAGCCGGGGACACCCGCCTGATGCCTCACACGAAATTACGTATTCCGTAATTGATTTACCATATCGTAATCCTCGCTGGCAGCGCCTGTCAAACGATGCCGGCGGACGCCTCGCCGGGCGGGCTGCTGAGCCAAAGCATAGGCGCAGCCATCCGCGGCCGCGACGGAGCCGGCACCGCCCTGCGGGCGGAAGGCGCAGGGGCACTGATGCCGCCAGGCAAGCCAGTGCGGTCAGCGTGGAAATGTGTGGAGGAAGCAGTGCGGGGCCTGCGTCAGCAGGCGTACGGCGGGTGAGGGAAAGCGGTACGGCGGGGCACGACACGAACCGGCGCGCGGAGCCGGCACAGCAGCGCCGCACCGGCACGGCGGTCGGCAAGGAGACCTGCGCCGCATCGGCGGCGTGTACCCGCCACAGGTGTCGAGTCACCTGTGGCGAGGCAAGAGAACGGAAACGAGGCGGCCAGCCACCCCGCCCAGTCAAGGACGGTGTGGCAGGAGACCCCATGCGGGGCCTGCCTGCCGGCTTCTCTGTCTCTTAGAGGGGCTTGTGGCCTTCGCCGGGGGCGGAACCGAAGCCGCCGGGGCTCGGCGTGGCCGCCGGCGCCACGGGGGCGACCGTCGGCGCGGGACCGGCCATCGAGGCCACCGTCACGCCGCCGTTGCGGCTGGCGATGAAGGCATTGACTTCGGCAGCAAGTTGCTGCGGCGCCAACACCACTTCCAGTCCAAGCGCCTCGCATGCGGCCAGGAAAGTTGACATACGCGGGTCAGCCTGACCCGATTCCGCCCGCAGGTACGCTTCCCGGGAAATCCCGGCCTTTCGGGCGACATCTTCCTGCTTGAGCTTGCGCGCTCGGCGCAGGGCCCGCAGTTGCCGGAACGGTTCGCTAGCGCCACGTGGCACGGCTGTACTGTTCATATCGGTCTCCAGTCACCAGTTGAAAAAGTGCGCGGACGTGCATTCGAGTATAGAGCACGCAAGGCATTCCGTATGTAATTGCGGCAACACTTTGTGCAGATTTCTTCTGATCCCTGCACGGCGCGTCGAAAACCGCACATATAGACGCTTTGAAAGGGCAAATTCAGCACAAATCTACACTTCCGCCCCGTCTCTAACGGGACAGTGGATCACTCGTTGACCGCAAATTCGTTACAACACTTTACAAAACGACCGGTCGTGCTATTCTGGCGCCATGTTGAAAGGTCAACTGACACGCACAGCCATCCTCGAGCAAGCCTTCGAGACGGCCGCCCGCATCGGCTTCGATGCGCTCTCCCTCGCCACCCTGGCCCAGGACACCAGCATGTCCAAAAGTGGCCTGTACGCGCATTTCAAGTCGAAGGAAGCGCTGCAGCAGGCGGTGCTGGAACTGGCCACGGAGCGCTTCGCCACCATGGTGGTACGTCCTGCCCTGCGCGAGCGGCGCGGCGAAGCGCGCTTGCGTGCCCTCTTCGAAGGGTATCTGGCGTGGATCTGCGGTTCCGCCACGCGGGGCTACTGCCTGTTCATGGCCCTGGGACAGGAATACCGGGACCGGCCGGGACCGATCCGCGAGCGCGTAGTGCAGGCGCTGGGCGCCTGGCACGGCGTGATCGCGCGCGTGGTGGAGGGGGCAATCGCGGTCGGCGAACTGCCGCCCGACACCGATGCGCGCCAGTTCGCCTTCGAGATGGTCGGCATCGGCATGTCCTTCCAGCAATCGTTCCAGCTGCTCGGCCGCGCCGACGCGCAACTGCTGGCCCGCGATGCGTTCGACGGCCTGCTGGCACGCTCGCGCCTCCCCAAGGGCCGGCCATCTGGACGTCATCAGGCGGCAGTACGAGTGTGAGGTAGACGGCCCTCGCCACCAGGCGAGGGTCCTGCCTCGTTTTTTTAACCCGAAAATAGCACGACCGGTCGGTCTTTACAGCAGGTACCCGGAGCACCGGCCCGCACCTGCGCAGCATCCACCCCTTGGAGGTAGTGACGTGTCGGATTCCCTCACCTCGCGCGCGCCGCAGGGCCGCGCCTCCGCCCGGCCGGACGCAGCGGCGGCCTGGCAGCAACTGGGCTGGCAATTGGCCGGACTGGTCTACCCGCAAGGCGTCGCACGGGCTTTCGAGCGCGCCTGCTTCGAGCCCCCGCCCCCGCGCTACGACGCGGCCGCGCAGTCGCTGCTCGACAGCGCACGCGCGGACTGGGCCCTGGTGACCGGCCAGGGTGGCAGCCGCCGCATCCGCGTCTATCGCTGGGGCAGCCGCGGCCCGACGGTCCTGCTGGCGCACGGATGGGGCGGCCATGCGGGCCAGTGGCATGCCCTCGTGCCCGCTCTGCTGCAGGCTGGCTTTCGCGTGGCCGCATTCGATGCCTTGTGCCACGGCGCCTCGGATGCCGGCGCGCAGGGGCCGCGACGGTCCGCCTTGCCGGAGATGGCGCGCGCACTGCTGGCTGCTGCCTGGCATGTCGGCCCGGTCCACGCCGTGGTAGCGCACTCGCTGGGCGGCGCGGCTGCCGCGCAGGCGTTTCGCGAGGGCCTGCTGCCCTCGCATGCGGTCCTGATCGGCGCGCCGGCCGACATGTTCCGTGCGGTCTCCGCGCAGGCCTGGCGCCTCGGCATCGGACCTGCTGTCGTGCAGCGCGTACAGCAACGTGCCGAACAATGGATGGGCATGTCCTGGTCCGCCTTCAACGTGCCGGCGGTCGGTCGCGAGCGCCAGGTACCGCGCACGCTGGTGGTCCATGATCGCGGCGACCGCGAGGTCGCCTGGGAAGACGGCGCGGCCATTGCCGGCGCCTGGCCTGGCGCCCGTCTCCATACCACCGACGAACTCGGCCACCGCCGCATCCTGCGCGACCCCGATGTGCTGGCCCGCGTGGTGGCCTTCCTGGCGCCCGATGCGGTGGCCGGCAAGGCCGCGCCACTCGCCGAGGCCGCGCAGGCCTGAGCAGGATGCCACCGGCGGCCGCGTTGACAGCTGGCGATGCCGCCGCCAATACTCTGGCGCTGGATGCGCAGGCCAGAGCCGGCCCGTAGCGGCCACCACGCGCACCAGCCATGATCGACGAGGAGACAACCCGCATGAGCCATCGCCGCCGAGCCGTGCAGCTCGCCTGCACCGCCCTGCTGACCCTTTGTGCCGCATCCGCCGGCGCCCAGGACAGCGGCGCCATCGACCCCATGGCCGCCCGCCAGGCGGTCGACGCCCAGTTGAGCGCCATCTATCCCGACCTGGACGCACTTTACAAGGATATCCACGCCCACCCCGAACTGGGCTTCCAGGAGACGCGCACCGCCGCCACACTGGCGCGCGAAATGCGCCGCCTCGGCTTCGAGGTCACGGAAGGTCTCGGCAAGACCGGCCTGGTCGCCATCTACCGCAACGGCAGCGGTCCGACGGTGATGGTGCGCACCGAGCTCGACGCCTTGCCGATGGCGGAAAAGACCGGCCTGCCCTATGCCAGCCAGGTGGTGACCGACTGGAACGGCAAGCCGACGCCGGTGGCGCACAGCTGCGGCCATGACATCCACATGGCGGCCTGGGTCGGCACGGCGCGCACGCTGGTGGCGCTGAAGGAACGCTGGCACGGTACGCTGATGTTCGTCGCGCAACCCGCCGAGGAACTGGTTTCCGGCGCGGAATCCATGCTCAAGGCGGGCCTGTTCACCCGCTTCGGCAAGCCTGACTATGCCTTCGCCTTGCACACCGCGCCCGCGCCGGTCGGCATGATCGGCTTCAACAGCGGCGCCGTCACGTCGAATTCAGATGGGCTGGAGGTCCGCTTCAAGGGGCGTGGCGGCCATGGCTCGGCCCCGGACAAGACCATCGACCCGATCATGATGGGCTCACGCTTCGTGGTCGACCTGCAGAGCGTAGTCAGCCGCGAGAAGGACCCGCAGGAATTCGGTGTGGTGACCGTCGGCGCCTTCCAGAGCGGCACGGTAGGCAACATCATCCCTGACGAGGCCATCGTGCGCGGCACGATCCGCTCCTACAAGCCCGAGGTGCGTGAAGGACTGCTGGCCGGCGTGCGGCGTACCGCCAGGGCGGTGGCCGACATGGCGGGCGCCCCGGAGCCGGAAGTACGCATCGAGGCCGGCGGCAAGGCGGTCAACAATGATGCGCAACTGGTCAGCCGCACCGAAGCCGTGCTGCGCGGCGCCTACGGCAAGAACGTCATGCACGTGCCGCCGATCACCGCCAGCGAAGATTTCTCGGACTTCGTCAATGCGGGCGTTCCGTCGATGTTCTTCTTCGTCGGTGTCTACGATCTCCAGCGCTATCTCGATTCGCGCAAGCCAGGTGCGGCGCCGCTGCCGTCGAACCATTCGCCCTACTTCGCCCCGGTGCCGGAGCCGTCGATCAAGACCGGCGTCGGCGCCATGAGCCTGGCCGTGATGAACGCACTGACGCTGCCCAAGACCAACTGACGGCATCCGGCCCGCGCGATTCGGCTTGGCGGGCACGCCGGCGCTTGCGGCTGTCTTCGCCACGGCCACGGCCACGGACGCTGCTGGCGTTCAGGGGGCCGGCGGAGGGCGGCGAAGACGCTCTCCGCCGCATAAGGTGTGGGTGGAAAAATCCCGGCCGTTAATTGAATTAGATAGCCAGGAAATAGCCCGCGCCCGCACCTCGCGCCGTCATGCCAGCCGCCCTGGCCGACGCCCGTTTGGCCGTCATTCACACGCAATGATGTGCTGTGCGCGCAAGCAGGTATCATCGCTGGCACAAGACCAGAAACGCTTTGCCAATGATTCCTGCCGAACTCACCGCCACCGATGGCGGTACCAACGCTTCCCTGCCGCGCGCCGAGCGCGCCTACCAGCAACTGCGCGCGGCCATCCAGGCCGGCCAGCTCGCCCCCGGCACCCGCCTGCGCGAAGTCGAACTGGCCGAGTCGCTCGGCCTGTCCCGTACCCCCGTGCGCGAAGCGCTCTCCCGCCTCGAATCGGAAGGCCTGGTGGTCAACGAACCCAATCGCGGCATGATGGTGACGCAGCTCGACGCCAGCATGGTGAGCGAGCTGTACGTGATGCGGGAAGTCCTGGAGGGTACCGCGGCGGCGCTGGCGGCCCGCCACGCCACCGATGTGGAGCTGTCTCTGCTGCGCGATATCGTCGAGCGCGACCTGGCGATTGCCGACGATCCCGTGCGCCTGGCGGCCAACAACCGGCTGTTCCACGAAACGCTGCATCGCTGTGCGCACAACCGCTACCTGCTCAAAACGCTGCGCTCCCTGCACGAATCCATGGCCCTGCTCGGCCGCAGCACGCTTGCGGTGCCGGGACGGGCACACGCCTCGTACGAGGAGCATGCCTCCCTGGTGGCGGCGCTGGAACAGCGCGATCCGGCCCTGGCCGAGCAGATCATGCGCCGGCACATCCAGCAGGCCTACAAGGTCAGGCTGTCGCTGTGGATCGAAGAGCAGGCCGGGAGCTGAAGACGGCGCCGGGCGCGTCCCGGCGCATATGACAAAGCCGGCCGGACACCTCGCGTGGAGCGGGCATGCCTGGCCGGCCTGGCTGGCAACGACGGGCCGTTGCCATGCGCTTCACCGTGCGGCCCGCGGCTGGCGGGCGGCGCGCGAAGTACTGCGATCAGCCGTTGGCGAAGGCGACCTTGGCCTTGCGTGCCTGCCCTTGCAGGCGCAGCAGGGTGCGCTGGACGGCGGCGACGGCACGCTTGATGTCGTCGACGAAGCCGAGGCGCGGGGTGCCGAGCTCGCGCTCGATCAGTTCACGTTCCAGTTGGTCGGTCAGCTTGATGTCGGATTGGGTGCTCATGGCGTTGACTCCTAGGGAATACCCTTATGGGGTTTTCCCTAATCATAGCAAAAGAATTGCCGCATCGCAGCATTAGGTAAAAGTACGTATGCGGGGAAGCAACAGGAAGGCTGCGCCGCGCGCTCCTCACGCCTCTTAGTGGCGCGCAAGACACCCCGTGGCGGGGCCATCCCCGGAGTCCGCCCGGGCGGCGTGGCGGGCGCCCCGTCAGGGGGAAGCCGTGGCCAGCACCTGGGTGGGGCCCGTGCCGGCCTGCGGCCGGTTGCCCGCGGCATCGCCGGCATCGTAAGGCCGGATCACCAGCGCCACGTAGGTTTCCTCGGAGATGACGACATAGGCCAGATCGGACATCACCAGTCCCACATTGCCGAGTTCTTCGCCCAGGCGGGCCAATACGAAGCGCTGCAGGACACCAAGATCCGCATCGTCGTCGAGGGTGAGCGCGACCATGCAGATGGTCAGGAAGCATTTCTCGGCAGCACCGCACAGCACCACCACTTCGTCGAGCGCAGGCCCACCCGCGGCAGGCTTCACCAGCACCGAGATACCGGCGCTAGGCACCGCGCGATGCCAGCCGCGCTGCACGCGGAATGCCGGCAGCTTCAGTTCGCTACCCGCTTGCCTGGCCACGGCATTGAAATGTTTGGTGAACTCGCCCGGGCTGATACCGAGCAGGGGTTTGGCGACCGGTACCGACGAGACCGCCATCGAGGAAGCCAGGCACAGCGTCGCAAGCGTAGTCAGCAGGTTCATCGCAGCCCCCCTGCGAGGAAGGCGTCCGTCGCACCACGCGGCGTCCCGGCCGGCCCTGGTCGGCCCTGATCGGCGATACCCGCCAGTCGCCGCAGCAGGTTCCGCCCGACTTCGCGGTTGACCGGCGCGCGCCGCGCCCATGCCTGCGGCGAAACCACCGGGCCATGGTCCGGCTCGACCCGGGGCCCGTCGGCGGGCGTTGCCTCGATGTCTCTAGTAAATGCTGGCGCTTGGCGGATTGCCAGAGGTTTTTCTGACGTACCTGGGCGGGATGCATACAGCAGGCCAGGACTTTGTCGCATAACCTAGAGGATCATTCTCATAGGCGATTCGGAGCACCGGCCACTGCACGGCGCGCGTCTTCCGCGCAAGGCCACAAGGCCGGGGTATCGACGCCTCGCAGCGTGCGCCACCACGCCTCCGCCGCTGGCGGCACGCAGGATCCACAGCTAGCATGACTAGCGTGCAGCCGAGCGGCGTGCCGCGTCGTGCAAGGAGAATCGCATTGCACACTACTCCGGACCCCGACATCCTTCCGCCGCCCCCGGGCCACCTGCGGAGCCTAGCGAACCCGTCTCTCCGCCGGTCAGCGACCCGCCGCCGGCCGAGGTACCGCCGCCGCCCGTCCAGCATGCCCGCCGCTAGACCTGCGTCGAGAGGCAGCGCCCGCAAGCGGCCCGGGCAGGCATGCCGCCTGCTGTGGCCGCTCGGTCTGCTGGCCGCCTGCGCGGCGCACGCCCAGACCCCCTCGCCGCTGGCCGAATGGCAGTACTCGGCGGGCGTTCCGCTGGAGAAGATGTTCGAGCCCGAAACGGCGCAATGGGGCATCCGCCTGGGCGCGGGAGCGATCATGCGGCCGATGTACGATGGCGCCTCGCGCTACCACATGCTGGCCGGCCCCAGCATCGACATCCGCTACCGCGACCTGCTGTTCCTCTCGACCGGCGAGGGCCTCGGCATCAACCTCGTCAGCACACCGCACTGGCGTGCCGGCATCGCGCTCTCCTACGATCTCGGCCGGCGCAGCGAGGACGACCCTGGCCATCTGCACGGCCTGCCCAACCTCAATCCCGCCCCCGAAGCGAAGCTGTTCGCCGAATACGTGGTCTCCAAGAGCTTTCCCCTGGTGCTGCGCGTGAACGCTCGCCGCACGCTGGCACCGGATGACGGCTGGACCGCGGATATCGGCGCCTACCTGCCACTGCCAGGCAGCAGCGAGACCTTCTACTGGTTCGCCGGCCCCACCGTGACCTTGGCCGATTCGCGCTACATGGCACGCCGCTTCGGCATCGACGCCGCGCAGGCGGCCAGTTCAGGCTACGCGCCCTACAGCCCCGGCGGCGGCATCAAATCGGCGGGCTTCGGCGTCAGCACCGTGTACTACCTGAACAAGCACTGGTTCGCCACCGCCGATGTCGCGTTGAGCCGGCTGCTCGGCGCGGCAGCGAACAGCCCGCTCGCCGCCAACCCGCTCGGCCTCGCCATCGATGCCTCGCTCAACTACGAGTTCTGAGTGCCGGGCTGCGCGTTCCAGCGCCTCGAGGCCGCGCCAGCTCAGCCAGGCCCAGGCCAGTACCGTGGCGGCGATGGCGAGCAGCGCCAGCGACACGGCATAGTAGGACGCCAGCGGGTGGAACCGGCCAGTCAGCGCCTCCTGGTGGAGAGCCATGGCCGCCGGTGCGTGGCGTTGCGCCTGCGGCATCAGCCAGCCCGCCCAGAAGAACACTGCCACCGCAGACAGGAACAGCCGCAGGAAGGCCTTCAACACGGCGCGCTCCGCTGTTCGCGCGCGCGTGCGAACAGGTAGCCGCGCCCCCACACGGTCTTGATGCGAGCGGGATCGCGCGGATTGTCATTGAGCTTGCGGCGCAGCCTGCCGATGCACACGTCGACGCTGCGGTCCAGCCCGTTGAAGTCGACGCCGCGCACCGCGTTGAGGAGATCGTCGCGCGTCAGCACGGTACCGGCACGGCTGGCCAGCGCCCACAGCATCTCGAATTCCATGGTGGTGACATCGACCGGCCGACCCTCCAGCACCACCGTGCGGGAACTGCGCTCGATCTCCAGCGCGTCGAAGGCCAGCCGCGGAACCTCGGCCAACCACTGCACCGGACGACGCAGCAGCGCGCGCATGCGCGCCAGCAGCACGCGCGGCTCGACCGGCTTGGCCACGTAGTCGTCGGCGCCGGCCTCCAGCCCGAGGATCACGTCGACGTTCTCGCCACGTGCCGACAGCATCAGCACCGGTACCGGAGACACCGCACGCAGGTCGCGGCATACCTGCATGCCATCGCGGCCGGGCAGCATCTGGTCCAGCACGACGATGTCCGGCGCGCTGGCGCGCACGGCCGCCAGCACGGCGTCGCCGCGGTGCACCTGGGTCACGAGGAAGCCGTGTTGACCGAGGTATTGCGCGATCAGCCGCGCGAGTTTCAGGTCGTCTTCGACAATCAAGGCTCTGGTCATCGCAGGAAAGCAGGAACGGGATACGGAAAAAGGCGGTAGAAGACAGATGGCCGCGCTACGCAGCGGCGCCGGAAACGGGACAAGGACCCGCGCCGGCGCACCGGGCCGCCCGGCGACACCGCCGCAGGAACGAACGCTACCTTCCCGCCGCCCGCATGTCCGGGGGAAGTTGTATGAAAACTGTGGGAAAGTTTGATGTGCCGGGCCGAGCCGGGCCGGTTCACGCGGGCTCAGCCGCTGGCGCTGTCCTTCATCAATCCCTGCCGCCAGGCAAAGGCCACGGCCTCGGTGCGATCGGCCAGGTGCAGCTTGGCCAGCACGTTGCTGAGGTGCGACTTCACCGTCTTCTCGGTGATGTGCAGCGCCGCGGCGATGCGCGCATTGCTGCCGCCCTCCGCGAGCTGGCGCAGCACTTCGAGTTCGCGCTCGGTCAGTTCGGCGAAGGGATTGCGCTGCGGCTCGCGTACCCGCCGCACCGCCTGCAGGATGCGCCGCGCCACCTGCGGATGGATCACCGCCTCGCCCTGGGCGGCCCGGCGCAGCGTGCTCAGCAGCTCGTCGCCCAGCATGGTCTTGAGCGTGAACGACTGGGCGCCCGCCTCGATGGCGGCAAAGGCCAGGTCGTCCTCTTCCGATGAGGTCAGCACCACCACATGGCTGCGCGGGCTGACGGTGCGTATGCTGCGGATGGCGCTGACGCCATCCACGCCGGGCATCAACAGGTCGATCACCACCAGGTCCGGCGCGGTATCGCGCGCCAGCCCGATAGCCTCGGCGCCATCGCCGGTCTCGGCGACCACCTCGAAATCCTCGGTCAGCGCCAGCAGGCTGCGCACGCCTTGCCGCACGATGGCGTGGTCGTCGACCAGCATCACGGAAGTCTTCATGTCCTGCATCCCATCTGTTCGTCCTGCTTTCCTTCCGGGATCTCTTCCTGACTCGCATCCGGGTTCGCACCCGGCTCCATGCGGAAGGTGACGCACACCAGCACGCCCTTGCCCGGTCCGCTGCGGATCTCCAGCTCCCCCGCCGGCAGCGCCCGGGCGCGCAGCTGCATATTGGCCAGGCCCATGCCCGTGCCGCCGCCCCGATCCGGATCGAAACCGCGGCCATTGTCGCGCACCGACCAGCACGCCCTGTCGCCGGCACAGGCGAAGTCCACCTCGAGCAGGCTCGCTCCGCTGTGCCGCAGCACGTTGGCCGCCGCCTCGGTGGTCAGCAGCAGCAACTGGCCGGCCACGTCAGGCCCGGCACACAGCCGGGCCTCGTCCTGCGGCGTCAGGCGCAGCGACCAGTCGATGCCGCTGCCGCTCAGCATCAGTTCGAGGCTGTCGCGCAACGTGCCAGCCAGCCCGGCCTCGACGATGGTGGTCGCGCCGAAGCGCTGGATGATGTCGGCGAGGTCCTGCTGCAGCCGCGAGGTCAGCTGCAGCGCCGTCTGCACCATCTCCTGCGCCTCGCCCTGGCCGCCGGTCAGGTGGCGCAGCACGCTCAGCTGCAGGCCGAGCGCGAAGGCACGCTGCTTGGCGGTATCGTGCAGGTCGCGCGCCAGCCGGTTGCGCTCCTGCGCCGCCGCCAGTGCCTGCTTGACCTCGATCACCTCGCCCAGCGCATCGGCCATGCGGTCGAAACGCTGCGACAGCCGGCTCAGTTCGTCGCCGCCATGATCGTTGATGCGCAGCGCGAGATCGCCGGCGGCCCAGGTCTCGGCCGCGCGGCCGGTGCGACGGATGCGGCCGACCAGCAGCACGGCCACGGTCAGCGCCGACATGGCGCTGATGATCAGCAGATAGCACAGCAGGTCCAGCAGTTCCCCGCGCGTGAGGCGGCCGAGCATGGATAGCGGGCTGCGCGCATCCATGCCCAGCGTCAGCGTGGCGCCGGGCTCCTGCGCCGGGTGGATCGCCACTGCCAGCGTCCAGGGCCGGGTCAGGTCCTCCCAGCGCCCGGGTGGCGGCGCGTCCGGCAGCCGCCCTGCCGGACGGCCGGGCGCGGCCGCGCCCATGGCCGCTTCGAGCCGGGCGCCCGCCCGGGCGGGATACTGGCAGCCGCTGCCGTCCGCGCGCCGGTAGCGCAACGCCAGGCGCCCGTCCCGGCTGGCGCCGGCCATGCCGTCGTAGTCGGCCCACATGCGCAACTCCGGGTCGGCCATGCGCAGCAGCAGCCCGAGCATCAAGGTCTCGCACTGCGCCTGGCGCCCGGCGTCCACGCCCGCCAGCGGCCCCAGCGCCGCGGCCTCGCGGGCCATGCGCGGCGCCAGCGCCGCCGGCTCGAAGGCCCGCCGCAGTTCCCGTCCGGCGCCAGCCAGGTCCAGCACGGCCAGCAGCAGCGTGCCGGCCAGCGAGGCGGCAAGCATGGCGCCCAGGTATTTCCAGAACAGGCTGCGCCACCAGCGCGTGGCGGCGGAGGGCGGCGGGGCATCGCCGCGGCCGGCTGACGGCCGGGAGAGAACGGTGGGAAATGGCATGGGCGCCAGTATCGCCCATCGGGGAGGCCGGCGAAACGGCCTCCGGTCGGACTCAGGACTGGACTTCCGGCCGATGCGCGCGCGCGTGACCGGCGCCAAGATGCAAGCCCGACCGATGCGGTCCGGGGCCGCTTTCGTCCAACCCCTTTCGCCAACCCTTTCCCCAACCCTTTCCGACGGTCAACGGTTCGCCGCCCCGTCCGCACCCCTCATGCAAGCTACTCTCTCGCGGCGCCGCCGCCTGCCTCTCCTGCTCGGCGCGCTCGGCCTGCTGGCGCTCGCCGGGGCCGGGCTGGCCTGGCGGCTCGGCACGCCGCCCCAGCCCGAATTCCTCAGTGCCCCCGTGGTACGCGGCGACCTCGAGGATGCCGTGATGGCCATCGGCGTCCTGCAGCCGCTGCGCCAGGTCGAGGTGGGCGCCCAGGCCAACGGCCAGCTCAAGTCGCTCAAGGTCAAGCTGGGCGACCACGTCAAGCGCGGCGACCTGCTCGCGCAGATCGACGCCGTGCAGCCGCACAATGTCCTGCTGCAGGCCGAGGCGGCATTGGCCGCGCTGCAGGCCCGACGCGACAGCAACCAGGCGCGCCTGCGCCAGGCCCGCCTCGAATGGCAACGCCAGCGCGACATGCGGGCCCACGACGCCAGCGCCGAACAGGACCTGGTGGCGGCGCAAGCCGAGCTGCGCGCGCAGGAGGCCGCCCTGCGCGAGACCGCCGCCGAGATCGCCCAGCAGCGCTCGCGCGTCGCCGCCGCGCGCACCGACCTCGGCTTCACCCGCATCACCGCGCCGATGGACGGCGAGGTGGTCGCGCTCAATACGCTGGAGGGACAGACCGTGGTGGCGTCCTACCAGGTCCCCAACATCCTCAAGCTGGCCGACCTCAGCACCATGACCGTGCGCGCCCAGGTGTCCGAGGCGGACGTGATCCGCATCCGCGAGCAGCAGCCGGTCTATTTCACCGTGCTCGGTGCGCCGGACCGGCGCTACCACGGCCGCCTGCGCGCGATCCAGCCGTCGCCCGAGAAAATCAACAATGCGGTCTTCTTCAATGCCTTGTTCGACGTGCCCAACCCCGACCGCAGCCTGCGCATCGACATGACCGCGCAAGTCTCCATCGTCCTCGGCGCGGTGAAGCAGGCCGTGCTGGTGCCCCTGTCGGCGCTCGGCCCGCGCAGGCCCGACGGCCGCTTCCCCGCGCGCGTGCTGCATGCCGACGGTTCGGTGGAACACCGCCAGGTCCGCACCGGCCTGCGCAACAACGTCAACGCCCAGGTGCTCGAAGGACTGCGCGAAGGCGAGCGGGTGGTCACCGGAGACAGCACCGATGCCGCCGCCCCGGCCCCGGCCTCCAACCGCGCGGCGCGGCAGGCGCGCGGCCCCGCGCTCGCGGCGCGCCCCGCAACCAGCCGGAGCGCATGATGTCCCGTCCGCCGCTCTTGCTGCTCCAGCAAGTGGAGCGCCGCTTTCCGTCCGATGCCGGCGAAACCGTTGTGCTGGGCGACGTCGGCCTTGCCATTGCCGCCGGCGAGATGGTCGCCATCGTCGGGGCTTCGGGTTCGGGCAAGTCCACCTTGATGAACATCCTGGGCTGCCTCGACCGGCCGAGTGCCGGTCGCTACCTGGTCGACGGCCAGGACGTCGCCATGCTGGACGCCGATGCGCTGGCGCAACTGCGCCGGGAGCGCTTCGGCTTCATCTTCCAGCGCTACCACCTGATGCCCCACCTGTCGGCGGCCGGCAATGTCGAGGTCCCGGCCGCTTATGCCGGCATTCCGGCCGCGGCCCGGCATGAGCGCGCCCTGCGCCTGCTCGACCGTCTCGGGCTGGGCGGGCGCGGCGCGAGTCGCCCCGGCCAGTTGTCGGGCGGCCAGCAGCAGCGCGTCAGCATCGCCCGCGCGCTGATGAACGGCGGCCAGGTGATCCTGGCCGACGAGCCCACCGGCGCCCTCGACAGCCGCAGCGGCGAAGAGGTCATGGCCATCCTGCGCGAACTGCACGCCCAGGGCCATACCATCGTCCTCGTCACCCACGACCGCCAGGTGGCCGCCTGCGCTGAACGCATCATCGAGGTGGCTGACGGCCGCATCGTCGCGGACCGCACCAACCGCCCGGCCTCGCCCGCCGCCCGCGCGGCGGCGGACAGGAGCCCGCCGGCCTCGCCGCCGGGGCCCGGCACGCCCCCCAAGGCCTTGCCCGCGCCGCCCGCGGCACGCCTGCGCGGCGGCTGGCAACGGTTCACCGAGGCCTTCCTGATGGCCTGGCGCTCGATCCTGGCGCACCGACTGCGCTCGGCGCTGACCATGCTCGGCATCGTCATCGGCATCACCTCGGTGGTGGCGATCACGGCCATCGGCGAAGGCGCCAAGCGCTACGTGCTGGACGATATCCGCGCGATCGGCACCAACACCCTGGAGATCTACCCCGGCGCCGACTTCGGCGACGACCGCGCCGACAGCATCCGCACCATGGTCGCGGCCGACCTCGATGCGCTGCGCGCGCTGCCTTACGTCGACAGCGTCACGCCGCTGACCACCCGCACGCTGCGCCTGCGCCACCGCAACGTGGACGTCAACGGTGCCGTGCACGGGGTCAGCGAAAGCCTGTTCCGCGTGCGCGGCATGAGGCTGGCCGACGGCAGCGGCTTCCGCAGCGAGGACGTCCTCCGCCACGCCCAGGTGGTGGCCATCGATGAGAACACGCGCCGCAAGCTGTTCGGGCGCCAGGGCCAGGCCATCGGCAAGATCATCCTGGTGGGCAACCTGCCGTGCACCGTGGTCGCGGTACTGCGCGAACGCAAGAGCATGTTCGACGACAACAAGAGCCTCAATGTCTGGCTGCCATACAGCACCGCCGGCAGCCGGCTGTTCGGCCAGCAGCATTTCGAGGGCCTCGCCGTGCGCATCGCCGAAGGCCAGCCCGGCAAGGCCGCCGAACAAGGCGTGGTGCGGCTGCTGGCGCAGCGCCACGGCAAGAAAGACTTCTTCACCTTCAACCTGGACAGCATCGTCAAGACCGCCGAGCGGACCAGCCAGGCGCTGACCCTGCTGCTCTCCACCGTGGCGGTGATCTCGCTGGTGGTGGGCGGCATCGGCGTGATGAACATCATGCTGGTGTCGGTCACCGAACGGACGCGCGAGATCGGCATCCGCATGGCAGTCGGCGCGCGCCGTGGCGATGTCATGCAGCAGTTCCTGACGGAGGCGGTGCTGGTCTGCCTGATGGGCGGCGTCATCGGCGTCGTGCTGGCCTACGGCCTCGGCCTGGTCTTCGCGCTGGCGAGCAGCCGCTGGCAGATGGTGTTCTCCCCGCTCTCCGTGGCCGGCGCCTTCCTGTGCGCCACGCTGGTCGGCGTGGTCTTCGGCTACCTGCCGGCGCGCAAGGCCGCCCGGCTCACCCCCATCGAGGCACTCAACCGTGAATGACGCGGCAAACCCCTTCCCGTCCCCCGGCCGTCTGCGCACGCGTGGCGGGCGCCTGCTGCTGTGTGCCCTGGCCTGGGCCATGGCCGGCTGCGCCGGCCTGCGAACGCCCGTCCTCGACCCCGCGCCCGACATTCCCGCGCACTGGAGGCAGGGCACGCCTGCAGGATCCGCAGCCGCACCGGCACCGGCACC
>JABLTH010046056.1_pt1 | contig 15320 bp, 9 predicted proteins | sample 7875711 | NCBI WGS metagenome assembly JABLTH01 (sample SAMN14941262, study PRJNA633318) | bioreactor metagenome | isolation source: bioreactor | place: China | collected 2019-03-05 | reverse complement strand
TGAGCACCTCACTGGCACCGAAATGGCCGCGGCCTTCACCCGGGCCCTTGGCCAGGAAATCCGTTACAACGAAGTTCCTCCCGAGGTCTATCGCTCCTTCGGCTTCCCGGGAGCCGACGACCTCGGCAACATGTTCCAGTTCAAGCGCGATTTCGAGGACGCGTTCCGCGGCGCGCGCGACGTCGCGTTCTCGCGCACGCTCCATCCGCAGCTCCAGGACTTCGCGACGTGGCTCCGCAACAACGCCGCGCGCATTCCGATCGAATAACTCGCACGAATGACTCGCGCGCGACTCGCAACGCGACCACTCACGGGCGGCGGCCGACCATTCGCGTCCGCCGCCCGTCCGATTCCCGCGCGCCGCGCTTGACTCCCCCGCCCCGCGATCTTTGACTGGAGGGGTACCTTTCGTGCGCGCTTCCCGCGCACCGGGTTGGGGGAAACAAGACATGACGTCTGTGGCGTGGCCGCTGGTCGTGCTCGCGATCGCGGTGTCGTTCGGTGTGCTCTTCCTGCTGGTGACGGTGCTGCGCATGGTCGTGGTGATCGGCGGCCGCCAGATCGGCGTGCTCGAGCGGCGCTACTTCGGCCGCAAGCTGCCGCAGGGCCGCGTGATCGCGATGGCCGACGAGGTCGGCGTGCAGGCGCGCACGCTCGGCCCCGGGCTGCACATGCTCGTGCCGTACCTCTACAGCGTGAAGAAGGTCCCGTTCACGGTGATCGACGAGAACTCGGTCGGCATCGTGGAGTCGATCGACGGCGACCCGGTGCCGGCGGGCAAGATCTTCGCCCGCGTGGCGCCGAAGCACAACGCGTTCCAGGACGGCGAGGCGTTCCTCGCCAACGGCGGCGAGAAGGGTCCGCAGATCGAGATCCTCCCGCCGGGCACGTACCGCATCAACCCGGTGCTGTTCAACGTGCGCACCGCGCCCGCGATCGTGGTCGACAAGGGCCGCATCGGCCTCGTGACCGCGATGGACGGCGGCTCGATCCCCGTCGGGCGCCTGCTCGCACAGCGCACCCAGGGCCACTCGAACTTCGAGAACGGCGAGGGCTTCCTGACCCACGGCGGGCAGAAGGGTCCGCAGATCGACATCCTGCTGCCCGGCACCTACCGCATCAACACCGACCTGTTCCGCGTCGAGATCCGCGAGGCGACGGTCGTGCCGCCGAACTGCGTCGGCCTCGTGACCGCGCTCGACGGCGATCCGTTGCCCGAGACGGAGTACGTCGCGAAGTCGGTCGGCGGCCACAACGACTACCAGGACGCGTCGGCGTTCCTCTCGTCGGGCGGCCAGCGCGGCCCGCAGTTCGACGTGCTGAAGCCGGGCACCTACTACGTCAACCCGCAGATGTTCCAGGTCGAGATCGACAAGGTCGCGGTCGTCGAGCGCGGCCAGGTCGCCGTCGTGGTGTCGAACGTCGGCGAGGAGCCGCCCGCGGTGCAGCGGCTCGCCGAGGTCGCGCGCGCCGAGGCGCTCGGCGCGGACGACCCGTCGGTGAAGGCCGTCGAGAACCGCAACGACCTCGGCATCGAGCGCTACGTGGTGCCGAAGGGCTTCCGCGGCATCCAGCAGGAAGTCGCCGGCCCCGGCCTGTACTACCTGAACCGCCGTGCGTTCATCGCCTACATCGTCGACACGACGAACATCACGATCGACTGGGACGACTCCAAGGAGACGCGCTTCGATCCGCTGCGCGTGATCTCGCGCGACGGCTTCGACATCAGCGTGTCGGTCAAGGTCGTGATCCGCGTGCGGCCCGACCAGGCGCCGTACATGGTGGCGAAGATCGGGTCGATCGAGAACCTCATCACCCACGTGATCCACCCGATGATCGACTCGTCCTTCCGGAACCAGGCCTCCTCGACCTCGGCGATGAACTTCATGCAGGACCGCCAGGACGAGCAGCGCAAGGCCGAGGAGCGCGCGCGCGTCGAGCTCGAGCGCTACCACGTCGAGTGCGTCTCGGTCCTGATCTGCCAGATCATGCTCCCGCAGGAGCTGATGGACACGCAGACCAAGAAGATCATCGCCCAGCAGCAGCAGGCGATGTACACCGAGCAGCAGAAGGCCGAGCAGACGCGCATCGCGACCGAGAAGACGCGCTCGGAGGCCGACCAGCAGAAGAACCTCGTCGAGGCGGAGATCGGCGTGAAGATCGCCGAGCAGACCAAGCAGAAGTCGATCCGCCAGGCCGAGGGCGAGGCGGAGAGCATCCGCCTGCGCGCCGAGGGCGAGGCGGCCGGCATCAAGGCGCGCGGCGCGGCCGAGGGCGCGCGCATCCTCGCGATGGGCGAATCCACCGCGCAGGCCTACGAGCTGCAGAACAGGGCGCTCGGCCGCGACGGCATCACCGCGATCGAGATCGCGAAGCAGCTCGCCGAGGGCAAGATCAAGGTCACCCCGGACTTCCTCGTCCAGGGCGGCGGCGACGGCCTCGGCGGCCTGCTTTCCGCGTTCCTCACGCAGACGATCGTGCGCGGGAAGAACGGCGACGCGGCGCAGCCCCCGGCGCAGCCGCAGGCGCCGGCCAAGCCGTAACGACGACTGCCCTACATTTCAACACGGGGGCCGGTACTACAGCCGGCCCCCTCTTCATTGCGTGTACGGCGGGAACCAGCGCAGCCGGTCGGCCTCGCGCCCCAGTTGCGTCCGGCCGCAGCGCCGCACCAAGGCTTTGTAGAAGCGATCCGCACGCTGCGGATCCTCGTCCTTGATCCACATTCCGGCGCGGTACAGCACGCGTGCGGTCTCCTCGTCGTTGTCCGGCATCAGTTCGGCAGCCTTCCACGCGTATTCGACGGCGGTATAGCGGTAGTGGAGCCACACGTCGGGCCGCGCGCCATGCCGCTCGGCGCGTGCGAACTCGTCGATCGGCGGCGGGACGGCTTCGACGTGCGTCGGACCCTCGAACATGGACAGACAGCCAGGAAAACGTGGATCTTCCTCGACGTGCCGCCGTGCGCGAGCGATCGAGCACATGGCGTACTCGCCGTACGTGGCGGCCCAGTCGGGCTCCGCTTCGCTCGCAAGGAGCACGAGCCCGCGGTGTCGTGTGACGTCCGCCGCCTTCCACCAGGCTTTGGCACGCTCGGCGGCGGAGTTTGCCGTATCCTCCGCCACGCGAAGAGCCGACACGAGTTCCTCGAAATACGCGACGAACGGTGCCGGCACGTATGGGCGTGCGTCATCGAAGCGCCCGAGGCGGGTGAGACGTCGCGCGAGCATGTGACGCAATGCGACGGTCACCTTGCCCTGATCGGGGTTCACAGGGAGGATCGTCGCGGAATTCGACGTCCTCCAGTCAGAGGCGATCGTCGCCGTCGGCGGAGTGGTCCACCGCGTGTCGACGAACGACTGCAGTTCCTCGGGCGTCATCACGCGATCGGCGACGTAGGCGGCGTCCAGCCAGTAGCCGCCTCGTGCAAACGCCTCGAGCGCTCCCGCAAAATCCCCACGGGCAAAGCGCACCGCGCCGAGTTCACCGGCCAGACGGGCGCCGCGAGGTTCGATAGCGGCGTTGAACCAATCCTCCGCTTCGATGTGGCGGTGCTCGATCGGGGTTGCCCCCGACGCGCTGTTCATTTCTCGCTCCGCACCGGCGACGTCGCCCTTGCGGAGGAGCAGTTTCGCGCGGATCCAGTGCGTGATGGCGCTGTCCTCGGGTGCCGCATCGGCCCACGCGGCGGCCAGGTCGTATCGCGCGCCTCCGTAGGCGACCCACGCGAGGCGGTCGGCGTCGGGCACTTTCCTGATGCCCGCTGCGCGCAACGCCTCGATCCACGCTGCGAGGAGCGAGGCGGTGCGTTTCGGTTCGGGTTCCCACCGTTGACCGGCCCTGACCACGAGCATGGAGGTCAACGCACGGCGCGCCCGCTCGTTGCGCGCGCAGTCCGCGAGCACGGCGGGGCCTGCTTTGAGCGCATGCGCTGCCGTCATCGCGATCGACACCGGACCGCTCTCGTCGCCGGTCGCCGACTGCTGCACGTAGAGATCGAGGGCGTGGGCCACGCGGCCCTGCCGCAGCTCGGCGTACGCCTCGAGACCGAGGCTCGCCGCGGCCAGCCCCAACCTGTCGACGAAGCCTGCCGTTGCGAGCTCGCGGACCTGCCGGCAGCGGCGTACCGCCTCCGCATCGTCGAGGACGACGGCTGCCCGGGCCAGCATGTACGCGGCCCACGTCGAGCGGTAGCGGCGCTGCGACGGGGGAAGGGCAAGGAGGGTCGTCCATCGCGAGCGCGCAACGTCGTGCCGGCCCGCGTACCACGCCTCGGCGCCGCGCCAATACAGGACGAACTCCTCGGGCATGTCGGGCGCGAACGTAAGCAGCCCGCTTGCCGGATCTCGCTCCGGCGCCGGACCGGGCGGCGGCCGCACGACGAATTCCGGGGGCCCATGCACGCCCTCGTTGTCGCCGAATGCCGGCGGCAGTCCAGTGAGCCCGCCGTGCCGGATCTTGGCGGCGGCCTCCCGCAGCAGCGTGCGCTGCACCGCGCCCACCTTGCGGTCGATCAGCGCGCGCTCGAGGTCCGCCTGGTCCGCGTCGTGCCGGTCCACGCCCGGTGCGGCGTGAAACGGCGACTTCGTACTGGCAATGACCCAGCGCAGCTCGTTGGTGAGCCGTGCGGGGGGTGTGCCGAGCAGGAGCGTGTCACCCTGCGGCAGGAGTTCGTCGGAAAGTTCCGGGCGACACGCGCGTGCCGGCGCGATCCCGAACACGGCCGTAACCGCGACGAACGACGCCCAGGCGATCGCCGCGCGCATCCTATTCGAGCACGACACCCGTCACCTCCTCGGCGGAACCGTGTGCAAGACGCACCCATCCGACCTCACGGGCGCCGCCCGCGCGCAGCACGAGACGTGGACCGCGGAACGTCACCATCGAGTCCGAGAGCGCGGGCACGAATCCGCGCACGCCGTCCGCGGCCGTCACGCGACCGGGGATCGTGAGCCGTACGCCGGACACCGGCCCGTCCCCTTCCCCTTCGTTCACCAACGTGATGTCGACCAACCCCGGCGCCGGCGTGTCGAGACGCACCGTGAAGCGCGCTCGCGGCGCGCGACCGTCCATGACAGCGGCAAGCGTGCCCCGGCTCCAGTTCAGTTCGTCCGACGCGAGCGGCAGGCGGTACCACACGAGCCCCGCCAAATCCTTCGGCCGATCGGCGGTCCACGCGCGGACGAGCCCGGCCATGGCTGCAGGATCGGCGCGCACGTCATCGACCGCGGCCACTTCGCCGATCGTGGCCATGGGGCGCGGCGAGCCGTCGGTCAGCAGCGCGAGCGGCGCACCGCCGGCACCGCTCAGCACGCGGTAGCCGTACGTCGGCAGCGCGACGCGGAACGGGACGCCGGCCCGCGCCGCCTGCTCGACCCAGCGCTGCGCGTCCGTCGGTTCACACAGCGGCGCGCGCACGTCAGGAGGACCGGCGAAGGCGAGCGAGTGCACCTGGAGCACGAACCCATCGCTTGCGCGTGCGAGCCGCGCGAACGCGTCCTGGCGCGCAAGCCACGCGGGCAGCGCGGTGATCGTGAGCCGCGCGGGCGCGATCGCTCGGCGCGCCGCCGCGACCCATGCGGCGTAGACGTCGAGCTTCGATGACGGCGCGTCGCAGTCGAGCATCAGCTCGTCGACGTGCAGACCGTGTGCCCGCGCCCCGTCCACGACGGCCGCGGCGAAGCGCGCGACGTCGATCGCCGATTCCGTGCGCCAGGACGGCGGCACCTCGAAGCGCAAGGCGGGCGTGATCGTGCCGCCCGTTGCCGCGAGGACCTCCGCGCGGTACGCGACGTGCTCGATCCGCGGCTCGTTACCCCGCCACTCGACCTCGCCCGCCAGAACGACGAGCGCGCCGAGGCGCGGATCGCGGTGGGCCACCGCTTCGGCGACCGACCCGGTCCACGCGCGCTGCCAGACGAAAGCTTGCTGGGGCAGCGGGCCGGAAGCGCGGCGGACCGCGGGCGCACACCCCGGGCAGGCGGCGACGCACAGCGTGCCCGCCAACAGCGCCAGGGCGAACCTCACGGCCCGCGACATCGGTCGTGCCCCCCGGGACTCGATGGTGTTCCGCAGAGAGTGAGCCGTGCTGGGCTCGAACCAGCGACCGGCGGATTAAAAGTCCGCTGCTCTACCGACTGAGCTAACGGCCCACGCGGAACGCGCGCGATTATGTCAGCAACCCGCCCGTTGTTCACACGGCGGAGCTCCGCCCGCAGCGGTCCGTCCGCGCTCCCCGCGGCCCGGGCTTGCGCGCCCGCGGCGCGGGCACGATGTTGGGCCGCGAGGGGGGCGTGCTGCATGGCTGCACCCGAGACCGTTCAGAACCTCGTGGCGGGCCCGGTGATGAACCGGCTGGTCGCGACGATGGTCTGCCACGCGACCGGCGGGCTGCCGGACGACAGCTACCCGCCGTTCAGCAGCGACGTGCGACTGGCGTTCCAGGCCGTCGACGCGTTCATCGCGACGCAGAAGAACGTCAAGCTGACGATCGAATATCCGAAGCCCGAAGTGTGGGTGAAGCGCTTCGACCGCGAGTTCGGGTCGGGCTGGGTGCCCGCGGCGTTCGTCTCCGCCGACACGCTGCCGGCCGCGCTGTGCATCGCGGTGCTGAAGGCCGCCGGGTTCCTCGATTCCGAGGGGCGTTACGTCGACCTGCCCTGATGCGGCGCGCGCCGGTCGGGTTTCCCCTGTCGATCAGTCGTGGGCCTCGTTGAGGACGGCCCGGGCCCGGGCCGCCTCGCGCGCCGCGACCCGCACTTCCCAGGCGTCGTTCGCGATGTGCTCGTAGCGCGTCCCCGGGCGCGTGACGCCGGCCTCGATGCCGGCCGCCGCGAGGCGCGCCACGGCGCGGTCCGCGGCGTCGCGCGGGAGCACCGCGCAGGGCAGCGTGGACTCGATCTCGCTCATCGCGCGCGCCCCTCCGCCGTCAGCGCAGCGCGCCGCGGAACGGCTCGAGCAGGCTGCCGTCGGGGATGATCGTCGCGGTGCGGTCGGGGCCGACCGAGAGCAGGCCGATCGGGCACTCGGCGAGTTCGGTGAAGCGGTCGAGGTACGCGCGCGCGTTCTTCGGCAGCGCGGCGAGCGAGGTGACGCCCGTCAGCGGCTCGTTCCAGCCGGGGAGTTCCTCGTAGACCGGCACCGCGCGCGCGTACTCGCGCACGGTCGGCGGCACCGTGTCGAGGCGCTCGCCGTCGAGCTCGTAGGCGACCGCGATCTTCACCGTCGGCAGGCCGGAGAGCACGTCGAACTTCGTCACCGCGAGCGCGTCGAGCCCGTTGAGGCGCACCGCGTAGCGGCCGGCCACGGCGTCGAACCAGCCGCAGCGCCGCGGGCGGCCGGTCACGGTGCCGTATTCGCGGCCGGCCTCGCGCAGGCGGTCGCCGAGCGCGCCCGTGTCCTCGGTCGGGAACGGGCCCGCGCCGACGCGCGTCGTGTAGGCCTTCACCACGCCGACCACGCGCTCGACCGCGCGCGGCGCGATGCCGAGGCTCGCGGGGATGCCGCCGGCGATCGTGTTGGACGAGGTCACGAACGGATAGGTGCCGTGGTCGACGTCGAGCATCGTGCCCTGCGCGCCCTCGAACAGGATCGGCTGGCCCGCGGCGATCGCGCGGTGCAGTTCGCCGGTCACGTCGCCGACGAGCGGGCCGAGGTCGCGCCACCACCCGCGCGCGCGCGCGGCGACGTCCTTCGCGTCGAGCGGCTCGGCGCCGACCGAGGCCAGGAGGTCGCCCACGCCTGTCGCGAGCAGCTGCGCGACCTGCCGCTCGACCTCCTCCGCGTCGGCGAGATCGGCGAGCCGCAGGCCCCAGCGCTCGGCCTTCGAGCTGTACGCGGGGCCGATGCCCTTCTTCGTCGTGCCGATCGCGGAGCCGCCCAGCCGCCCTTCGCGCGCCGCGTCGAGGGCACGGTGGCAGGGCAGGATCACGTGCGAGCGTGGCGAGAGGACGAGGTGCCCCTCGAGCGCGATGCCCTGCGCGCGCAGCGCGGCGATCTCCTCGAGGATGCGGTCCGGATCGATCAGCGTGCCCGCGCCGACGAGGTTGCGCACGTGCGGATGGAAGATGCCCGACGGGATGTGCTGCAGCGCGTGCGAGCGGCCGCCGAAGACGACCGTGTGGCCCGCGTTCGGCCCACCCTGGTACCGCGCGACGAGGCTGAAATTCGGGGCCAGGAGATCGACGACCTTGCCCTTGCCCTCGTCACCCCACTGCGCACCGACCACGGCAACGTTCATCGGAGCGTTTCGCCTCCATGCCTGTTCGACGTCCGTGTTCCCGTTCGACGTCCGGGTTCGAACCGTGCGGACGGCCGCGCAGTATACCCCCGGCTCCGCGGGCCCGATTGCGGACCTTTGCGGCGGACGAGCGTATAGCTCGAAGTAGTTGTATGTTTATTAATGCAACTCCGGTTTCCGACTGCGAACCTGCCGCGCGGCGCGGAGCGGGACGCGTCCCGACCGTCGCACATGTGGGGGCTCGGCGCGGCAATGGCGCAAGATGTTGTGGATCCGGACGAGATACGGCATCTATTCGGGCGCGATGGCGGCACGGCTCGGTTGAAGAACGGGCAAACGCCGCGCGGTAGGAAGGCCTGCGACAGGAGTGTCTTACTCATGTTGAGGATGGTCTTGACCGCGCTTGCCGTTCTGGGCTAACTTGTATGTGCCTTAGCCGACATTACCGCGCAAGGGGGATTAAGGCATGACCTTCGCAGAGATCGTCCGTTTCCATCGCGAACGCCTGGGACTCAACAAGAAGCAGCTGGCCGAGAAGGTGGGCGTCACGCAGCCCTACATCGTCCAGATCGAGAACGACGGGAAGATCCCCGGCGACGGAGTCGTCCTTCGACTGGCCGACGCGTTGGGACTGGATCGCCGCGAGCTGCTCTTCGCAGCCTATCGCGCGCGCGCCACGGACGACACGCGGCACTACTTCCGGTCGATCTTCGACGACCTGACCCCGACCGAAGAGTTCAACCAGCCGTTCATCGAGACGCGCAAGGACCACTTCGAGTCGCCCGACTTCAGCCTGCAGCACATCGGGACCGCGCCCGACGGCGTGTACCAGGTGGCGCTCCTGCGGGCGAAGGCGGCCGAAGCGCAGTTCTCGTCCCACGCGCACACGGTCGCGCAGACCTACGTGATCGTGGACGGCCAGTTCGAGCTCACCGTGAACGGGGCGGCCCACGTCCTCTCCACGGACGGCCGGCTGTCGCTGGAGATCCCGCCGAACGTGGCGCACACCGTGCGCGCGATCACGCCGGGCCGCGTGATCACGATCAGCCTCGGCGAGGTCGTGCGCGTCAGCGCACCGGGCCCGACGCCGGCGATCGCCGGAAACCGCGACTGAGGGATCCGGACGGACGGACCGCGGTGCACGCGCCGCGGTCCGCCGTTCCGCTCGTGTCGTGGCGTCAGGGAGTGCGCGGCGGCGTCGTGCTGCCCGTTCCCGTTTCCCCACCGCTCGACGCGTACGACTGCGCGTTGGCGACGAGGGTGTTCCAGTCGTAGCTGTTCCAGTTTCCGTTCTGGTCGATGGCGTTCGGGTGGTCCGGGTCGAAGCCGGAGATGCGCCCGAAGATCGCGCGGCTCTCGCGTGCGGTGCCGTCGAGCACGACCAGTCCGCTGCCGAGCCGCACGTCCGCGAGCACGGTGCCGTGGTTCCCGCTCTCGTCGGTCATCTCGACCAGCGGCTCCGCGTCGGGCGTGCCGTCGAAGCGGTAGCGCGGGTACAGGTAGAGCCGGCTGACGCCCTCGGTGAGCGGCGAGTCGTGGATCACGAGGCGCGGCGTGGCGTTGCGCACGATGAGTTCGCCGGAACGGTCGCCGGTCGTCGTCTTGCGGAAGGTGAACGAGTCGACCTTCACCGGCAGCACGAGCTTCAGCGTGCCCGATTCGACCGCGCGGCCCTCGACCCACAGCACCCCGCCCCGCTGCACCCAGTCCTTGATCGCACGCATGTGCGCGTCGCTGACGCGCTCGGGGTCGACCGTTCCGAGCACGAGGACGCGCACCTCGGGACGCTGGCCGAGCGCGAGCACCGCGTCGGCGTTGTTCTCGGGCACGCGGTAGACGCCGGGACGCACCTCGGCGAGCGGAACGGGGCCCGCCGCGGCGGTGGGCGTGGTGAAGGGCCGGGGGCCCGTGGAGCACGAAGCGAGGACGGACAGCGCCGCCAGGACCGGCAGCGGTGCACGTCGCAGGAGTTGTCGCATGGGGCGGTATCCCGTGACGCTGGGCGACGCGCTCGGGGGCGCATCGCGACCACCCCGAGTGTAGCCGTACGAAAAGACGGCGGCCCGGATCCCGCGCGGGACCCGGGCCGCGATCACGGGACACGGGGCGTCAGGAGCAGCCGGAGGTCGCCCCGCAGTTGTCGCAGGCGTAGCACGCGCCGTTGCGGCGCATGATCGTGCCGCACATCTGGCACGGCGGCGCGTCCGACTTCGCGGTGAACACGTCGTTCTCGCGCGCCTCGTGCGGGTTGTACGCCGGGCTGACGGCGGCGGCCTCTAAGCCCGCGGCGGTGCCGTTCTCGTCGGCCGCGTTCTCGAGGTCCTTGCCGTTGGGCGGCGCGACGGGGGTCTCGATGAACTTGATCGCGAGCCAGCGGAAGATGTAGTCGATGATCGACTTCGCGATCGGGATCTGCTTGTTGTTGGTGTAGCCCGCGGGCTCGAAGCGCATGTGGCTGTACTTCTTGACGAGCACCTCGAGCGGCACGCCGAACTGCAGCGAGAGCGAGATCGCGGTCGCGAACGCGTCCATGAGGCCGGACACGACCGAACCCTGCTTCGCCATCACGACGAAGATCTCGCCGGGCTGGCGCGTGTCGGGGTACAGGCCGACGGTCAGGTAGCCCTCGTGGCCGGCGACGGAGAACTTGTGCGTCACGGCCTCGCGCTCATCGGGGAGGCGGCGGCGCAGCGGACGGTACTCGATGGCCGTCTTCGCCTGCGCGGTCTCGGTCTTCGCCGTCGACGTCGACAGCGGCTGGCTGGTCTTGCAGCCGTCGCGGTAGATCGCCACGGCCTTGAGGCCGAGCCGCCACGACTCGACGTACGCGCGCTCGACGTCCTCGACGGTGGACTCCTGCGGCATGTTGATCGTCTTGCTGATCGCGCCGGAGAGGAACGGCTGCGCCGCGGCCATCATCCGGATGTGGCCCATCCAGTGGATCGAGCGCGTGCCCGTGCGCGACGCGAGCGAGCAGTCGAACACCGCGACGTGCTCGTCCTTGAGGTGCGGCGCGCCCTCGATCGTGCCCTTCTCGGCGATGTAGTCGAGGATCGCCTTGGAGTCGGTCTCGGAGTAGCCGAGCCGCGCGAGCGCCTGCGGGACCGCGTTGTTCACGATCTTCATCAGGCCGCCGCCGACGAGCTTCTTGTACTTGATGAGGCCGAGCTCGGGCTCGATGCCCGTGGTGTCGCAGTCCATCATGAACGCGATGGTGCCGGTCGGCGCGAGCACCGTGACCTGCGCGTTGCGGAACCCGTGCTCGCGGCCGAGGTCTTCCGCGGCGCGCCACGAGTCGCGCGCGGCGGTGAACAGCGAGCGCGGCACGAGGTCCTCGGCGAGGCCCTCGGCGTGCTTGCGATGCCGGCCGATCACGCCGAGGAACGAGTCGCGGTTCTCGCCGTAGCCGGCGAACGGACCGCCGTGGTCGGCCGCGATGCGCGCGGACTGGGCGTACGCCTCGCCGCACATCAGCGCGGTGATCGCGCCCGCGTAGGCGCGGCCGGCGTCGGAGTCGTAGGGCAGCCCGAGCACCATGAGGAGCGCGCCGAGGTTGGCGAAGCCGAGCCCCGGCGGCCGGTAGGCGTACGAGTTCTCGCCGATCTTCGGCGTCGGGTAGCTCGCGCTGTCGACCACGATCTCCTGCGCCAGGAGCGTGATGTCGACCGCGTGGCGGAAGCCGTCGACGTCGAACTGGCCTTCCGCGTCGAGGAACTTCAGCAGGTTCAGCGACGCGAGGTTGCACGCCGTGTCGTCGAGGAACATGTACTCGGAGCACGGATTGCTGGCGTTGATGCGGCCGCTGCCCTTGCACGTGTGCCACGCGTTGATCGTGGTGTCGTACTGCAGGCCCGGATCGCCGCAGTCCCACGCGGCCTCGGAGATCTTCTTCATCACGTCCTTGGCCGCGAACGTCTCGACCGGCTGGCCGGTCGTCACCGCGCGCGTGCTCCACGTCTTCCCGTCCACGACGGCGCGCATGAAGTCGTCGGTCACGCGCACCGAGTGGTTGGCGTTCTGGAAGAAGACGGAGTCGTACGCGCCGCCGGGCGCGTTGAACGCGGGGTCGTAGCCGGCCGCGATGAGGACGCGCGCCTTGCGCTCCTCGCGCGCCTTGGAGTCGATGAACTCCATCACGTCGGGGTGATCGGCGTTCAGGATCACCATCTTCGCCGCGCGGCGCGTCTTGCCGCCGGACTTGATCACGCCGGCGAAGGCGTCGTAGCCGCGCATGAACGACACGGGACCGGACGCGGTGCCGCCGCCGGAGAGCTGCTCCTTCGAGGAGCGCAGCGCCGACAGGTTGCTGCCCGTGCCGGAGCCGAACTTGAACAGCATGCCCTCGGTCTTGGCGAGGTCGAGGATCGAGACCATCGAGTCCTGGACGCTGTTGATGAAGCAGGCCGAGACCTGCGGCGCGGGCTCGACGCCGAGGTTGAACCACACCGGCGAGTTGAAGGACATCATCTGGTGCACGAGCAGGTGGGTCAGCTCGTCACGGAACGCGGACGCGTCGGCGTCGGAGCGGAAATAGCCGTTCTCTGCCCCCCACCGCCCGATCGTGCCGGCCACGCGGCCGATCAGCTGCTTGACCGAGGACTCGCGCTCGGGGGTGCCGAGCGGCCCGCGGAAGTACTTCTGCGCGACGATGTTGGTCGCCGTCTGCGACCAGAAGCGCGGGACCTCGACGCCCTCCTGCTCGAACACGGCCTCGTTGCGCTCGTTCGTGATGCTGGCCGTGCGCAGGTCCCAGTCGATCAGGTCGAAGGGTGCGCGGCCCGCTTCCGTGAAGTGACGCGCCACGGGGAGTCCGGGACCGGGACCGAAACCGCCGCGCCCGCGCCGCGGGACGGCGCCTGCCGTCTTGGAGCCGGCTCCGGGCCTCGCTCCGGGCCGTCCCGCCTCGGCCCTTCCCGCTGATTCATTCACCGACATGTTTCGCCTCCCCTCGGAATGCCCCGCAATGGCCCGGAGACGGCCCGGCAGCACCCTGCCCCGAACCGCCGGAAGGCCACGGAACGTCCCGCGTCCTTCCCTCACCCAGGCTCGTGATCACCGTTTGAAGTGCGTTCGCCCCGACTTGTCCGGTTACACCGTGAACAGGGCCGGTTCACCTCGGTTGTTTCGCAGCGGCCGTAACCATACAGGCGAGTCCGGGCCGTGTCAACGGCGGTCCACAACATCTTGTGGGAGCACGCATCGCGACCCACAATCGATCGTTATTGCGACACGTCACCAGGGCAGCCGGCGGAACTTGCCCGCGCAGGCGACGAAATCCGCGCCGGGGTGGACACTTCGCCCGGGGACGTGCTATAAACCGCGCCCGTTGTTGCCCGTGCAACCGGGGCGTTAACTCAGCGGTAGAGTGCCATCTTCACACGGTGGAAGTCGAAGGTTCGAATCCTTCACGCCCCACCATGCAACAGCGCGCAGGACCATGTTCCAGGTGCGGTTGGGCCGCTAGCTCAGCTGGGAGAGCGCTGCCTTCGCAAGGCAGAGGTCGAGGGTTCGAATCCCTTGCGGTCCACCAACTCACCGCGTCCGCTTTTCGGAACCGGCGTCCGGTTTCCGGCCCTCCCCGTCGACGCTCCCCGCGCCCCCCGGGACCTGTTTCGAGTTGGCGAAATCACGCCAAGTTGACTCGGAACGCCACTCTGACGGGCGATTTCACCCATTCCCGGCCGTTCGCCAAACCCCCGAGTAACCCGGAATCCCTTGCGCCACGGGCCCTGCTGCCGATTCGGGCGGGTTGGCACGCCGCGTGCATTACACAACGGCGAATGGCTCCTTTTCCTTACCAGCTCGGCCCTCCACGAGGGCCGATTTTTTTGTCCTGACGCGGATTTCCGCCTCCTCCCCCACGCTCCGTCCCCCCGGCCCGGCTGAAGCTCCGCTGCGGGACCGGTGCAGCCCCGCAGCACGCCGTTGCGCTTTGCAACGCCGCGGTGCATAAGAGCGCATGCCCGACCTGATCGCCGGCCGCTACGCCGTCGTCGCGCTCCTCGGCGAGGGCGCGAGCGCGCGCGTCTTCGAAGTCCGCGACACGAACGACGGGGCGCGCTACGCGCTGAAGATGCTGCGCCCCCCCGGCGCGGCCACGTCCGAAGGGCTGGCCCGCGCGCTGCACCACGAGTTCGAGACGCTCAAGCGACTGCAGCATCCGCACCTCGTGCGCGTTCACGACTTCGACGTGTCCCCGCCCCCGGAGGGCGGCGCGGCGGTCCCGTGGTTCACGATGGACTTCGTCCCCGGGCGGCCGGCGGACCGTGTCTTCGGACCCGTGACCGACTGGACCGCACTCGCCGCGGTGGCGGACGCCGTGCTGGACGCGCTCGACGCGCTGCACGAGGCGGGGCTGGTCCACCACGACGTCACCGCCTCCAACGTCCTCGTCGAGCCGCGCACCGGCGGCGGGCCTCCCGGCGCGTGGCTGATGGACCTCGGGCTCGCGGACCGCTTCCGGCCGGCGCGCGACGGCGTGCTGCACGGCACCCCGGCGACGGTCGCCCCGGAGACGCTGCGCGGCGGAGAAGTCGACGGACGCGCGGACCTCTACTCGCTCGGCTGCGTGCTCTACCGCCTCGCGACCGGCCAGGACCCGTTCAGCGGGCCGACGGTGTGGGACGTGGTCCGCGCGCACCTCGACACCGCGCCGGTGCCGCCGCGTCAGCTGAACCCCGACGTGCCGCCGAGCCTCGAGGCGCTGGTCCTGCAGCTCCTGTCCAAGGACCCCGCGCTGCGCCCCGCCACCGCGCGGGACGCGCGGGCGGCGCTCGCCGGCCTGTCCGGGCAGCGCGTCGCCGGGCGGCCGCTGACCCGGCCCCTCGCCCCGGTCTTCGCCGGGCGCGAACGCGAACTCGCGCTGTTCCGCGAGACCCTCGCGGCGCTCGCCCAGGGGAAGGGCGACGTGCTGCTCCTCACGGGGCCGCCCGGCGTCGGCCGCACGCGACTGGCGCACGAAGTGCTGCTCGCCGCGCGGCTGTCGGGCGTCACCGCCACGCTGACCGGTGCCCTGCGCGCGCCGCACCGCCCGTTCGGGCTCGTCGACGCGGCGCTCGACGCCACCGCCGGCGGCGAACCC
>JABLTH010132035.1_pt1 | contig 15332 bp, 22 predicted proteins | sample 7875711 | NCBI WGS metagenome assembly JABLTH01 (sample SAMN14941262, study PRJNA633318) | bioreactor metagenome | isolation source: bioreactor | place: China | collected 2019-03-05 | reverse complement strand
GGCGGGGGTTCTCATGCCAAGCGATGAACAACGCAACATGACTGGGCTGGCCGGTGCCGTTTTAGTGGCCCTACTCGGGCTGGGAACCATGACGGCGTGCACTTTCCCGGGAAGTGTCGCCGGGGAAACACCCACGTCATCGGTTATGAGTATGACAAAGTACGCGACAATCACCGGCTCGCTTCTTGAAGTTGGCGGACCGGTTAGTGCCGATGGATCGCCGTCAGCAGGCCGTCCAATCGCGGCAATTGCAGCCGTCTACCCCCGGCGCCCAGGTGAAATTGCCATCGCCGGAAAGGCAATAGCCCAAACACGAACTTCGGCTGACGGAGACGGCAGCTTCTCCCTAAAGATTCCCGCAGGGGACTACTTCATTATCGGCGAGTCGCCCTCCGGCTCCCCGATGACGTCGCCTCAGCCGCTGACAGCCACGCCCGGGCAACTCCAGACTGTTGAGTTGCGAATCGTCGTCCCGTGATCGAATCCACCCCGCTCGTCGTCGCCCGCTCAGCGATCGCTTTCCCGCAACGCTGAGGGATCGATGAATCGGTGACCGCATTGTTGAAGGTCACTGGGGAGAGGCTCCGCCGACCGTGTTAGCGGGGGTTGAGCTCAGGGACTGCTTGATCTCGACCAGCCGATCCACGCGACTCCGCGACGCTGACCCGTCGTGTTGCAGGCGAGGCGGGTCAGCCAGAATGGCGGAGAAGCCCGACTCCAGGCTGTGCTTGATCATGTGCTGGTAGTACGCGACCGTCCGGCGCATTTCGTCGAGCTCTCCCGTGAAAACCGGCGGGACGTGGGCTGCGGCGAGGGCGCGATCCGCGGTTGCCAGCGAGAACCGCAACTGCTGCCCTTCGCGCGCGTCTGATGGTGTCGGGCGGGCTTGGTTGTCCAAGCGACCGATGAGTGCCTCAGCAGCTACCGCATCCCGGATAACGTCATCGAGTACCGATAGGAGCACGCCGGGGTCCAAGATCCCCGCATCCGACGTCGGCCGCGCGCCCGTACGGTTTGCCAGAGCAATAGCGGTCGCGCCGAGGAACACCGGCGTTCCGACATGGACGAGCGTGTCTACAGTCTGCAACGCCGAGGCCAGCAGTGTAGAAGTCACGACTGCCTCGCGGAGCATCTGCTCGATCAGCCACAACGCGACCCAGAATGCGACCGCTGCCGCTGGGGCCCAGTTCCAGGGGCGCGGAACGATCTGCGATCGCCCGATGGCGACTACAGCGATCATCGCCAAGGCCAGGCTGATGATTTCGTTGAGGAACCCGAGCGCGGGCGGCCCCGTGATAATCACTGGGGAGAAGAACGCGGAAACGAACGCGGCGAACAACGTCCAAGCGGCAAGGGTGCACAGAGCAACCCTCCCCGCTCGATGCTGGCCCGTGAGGCTGCCCCGGCCATGGAACCCGAGCGCGAACACAACGAACGCGGCGGAAGCCGCAAGCGTGCCCAGCAGCGATACCGGTGCACCCCACGGTTGGGTAGCGATCCCGACAACGGCCGAACCCAACAAGAGTGAACCGCCTACAACCCAGGGATGCCTTCCCGGGCCAGCGACGAAATCTCCATCGATTCCCATAGACCCGGAGCTTAGGAGACCGGCGACCCGCGGACAAGCTTCCGCGAGCTGATCAGTTGAGCTTTCTCTGCCCCGTCTGACCCGGTCCTCCGCCATGGCCCGTAAGCCGATCTCCTTACGCGCACTCCACCACCGCTTTGACACGTACGTGTCAAGTGCTCGAGATGGCCGGCCTGGCAGCAGCGTTGCCGCCCTCGATTACAGCGGCGTCAGTGATGCAATGATACTTTGAGTATGTGAGTAAATGTGTGGTCAGTAATGGCGGTTGGTGCCAGGTCGTTGAACGGGAACGTCATCCCAGCCCTGCACCGCTGCCGGGGCCGGCTCCGGCTTCGGCGCCTGTGCACGCCGTTCTGCTGCGGCGGCGCGGCGTAGGTGGCTGTTCACGAGGTTGCTAATCGTTCCGTCCATCGCGATCAGCATTCGCTCGACGTCGACCACTGCCGCCTCGATCTGGCGTTGCAGCTCGTCGCGCTCGGCCAGGGCGATTCGCGCTCCGTGGGCGTAAAGCGCCAACCCCGCATCAGTGAGCCGGCTGAGGTCGACTCGTCGCGCCGGACGCGCCAGCTCATTGCCGCCGAATCCTGGTGGCGCTGGATGGAAGGTCATCCCTGGTCCGAGCTCGGGGTCATCTTCCTCCGCGTCGACGAACGCTCGGTAGTAGTACGCCGCCGCTTCCTGCCGCAACTCGTACAGCTCCACGTATAGGTGGGCGAAGGTTTCACGGGTGGCGGCAACTCCACCGGCGATGATTTCGACCGGGGTGTACTTCGCCATGCGGATCCCCTCCCCCGGTGCCGCGCCGCGATCCGCAGCACTTCAAATGAAGTTGTGAGTATCTGAGTAACTGAGTAACTGAGGCTGTCAGTCGACCAGCGACCGGATGTGTCGCGTCAGCTCGTCCTTGATGCTGGTGTCGTTCTGAGCGGCCCACGCCTTGAACTTCTGGCGCAGCTCGCGCGGGATCATGAAATTGATGCGCGCGTCATCTGCGGACTCCGCGGCCGCGGACGTGAGCGCCGGGGCTGGCTTGCTCGCCGCGGTGGGTCGTGCCTCCGGCTTTACCGGTACGGCAGAGACGTCGTTGCTGCTGCTGCCGATCAGATCGGCCAGGTTTGCCTTCGCCATTACTTGGTTCCTCCGTTTGCCCAAATCGTGGTCATTTCGAGCGCGAGCGACTTGAAATCGTCGACGGCTAGGGACGTGTTGCGAGTCGTTGGGTAGGTGGTCACGACGTCGCCTGTCATGGGCGCGTCGGAGTGGGCCACGTAGTCCCGGATGACGCTGTTGAAGCGCGGGACGCCCATAGCGTCCAGGCCGGCGATCGCGTCGTCTCTACGCCGCTCCCCCGCCCCGTCGCGCTTCACCCGGCTTAGGAGCACTCGATAGGGCAGCTCCCTCGGCTCAACGAATGACTTGATCGTGCGGACGAGCGGCTTGACGCTGGCCGGCTGGGGCTCCATAGGCAGCACGACGAAATCTGCTGCATCCAGCACTGCCCCGAGTAGGTCGCTCTCGTAGAGGCTCCCTGGAGTGTCAACGTAGATCGTGTCGTAGGCGTCCGCCTCGCGCAGCCGCGCAAGCAGCTCGGGGTTGCCTTCGTCTGTGAAGTCGAACGGGAGCGGCCGATCGTTCTTCTCGGCCGTCTCCGCCCAGTCGCTCGCGGTGCGCTGTAGGTGGTCGGTGTCCACGACGAGGACACGAGAGTGGTCGGCAGTGACGGCGGCGAGATTCATGACGATGTTGCTCTTGCCGACGCCGCCCTTCTGATTGAGGACTACCACGATTCGCATGCTTTTATCCTATCATCTTTTCATCAAATGAGTATGTGAGTAAAAGTGTATTGCTGCGCTTGCCGGGGGCGCTGTGGCCTAGGAGGCGCGGCGTGTCTGGTGGCTGTCAGCTGGCGGTTGCGTGCGGAGGTAAGCGGCGATCGCTTCGCGGGCGACCTCGCTGGGCTTCCGATGCTCGGCCGCGGCGCGAGCCCTCAATGCTGCATCCAGCTCGTGGGGGAGTCGCACCTGAACCTTGGGGGATTCGCCGCGCTTGCCCGAGCCGGCCAGACTCGGCCGGCCTCGGCCGATCGCGCGGTCCAGCTCGTCGCTGCCGACAATCTCATCCAGAAGTTCTCGGGCGGCGCGCTGCGCCGCCTCGCCCTCGAATGCCTGCGCAGTCTCCGGGGTGTCGATGTTGTCGGCCTCGATGCGGTCAGCCCATGCCGCGTAGAGCGCGTCGTCCTCGGGGGAGACGTCCGCCCCGATCAGCGGGTCCGTGTCCTTGGTCATGATTGCTGCCCCTTCCTGTCTGCGAGTATGCGCCTTGCCCGGTCCAACGTCTTTTGTCGAACGGGCATGGAGTGGAAGATCAGCGCATCCCTGTTCACCTGGTCGACGTGGGCGAATACTTCGAGCATTACCGAGCCGTCGCGCGACGGGCCGATGAACAGGTCCGCGGTCGGTAGTCCCGGGACGCGGGCCTGGTCGAAGTCCTTCACGTAGACGACTGCACTTCTCATGGCGTTCAGCGTGTCAGCACGATCAATCTCGTGCCTGTCGGCGCTGCTCGTCCATCTCGTCGGGGCCATATTATTATTGTAGTCCAAAAATCGCAAGCTGTCTACTCAAAAGTAGTTTGCAGTAAATGAGTATAGAAGTAATCACACGCACAGGACCAGCGCAACGACGAGTAGGGGAGTGCTGATGAGGGCGCAGAGTGCGCCCACCTTCCTGACATGTTGCAGCCGTGCGGCCGGGCCGATGTGCCGCCGACTCAGGAACCTGGCCGCACGCTGGGCGGCGAAGCCGCCCAGCGCCGCTAGGAAAGCGAGGGCGGCTATCGCGCGCATGTCGATCACCCGTCCACGCGGTCATCGTCGCCCAGCTCGTCCCCGTCGGCGCGGAACTCGCTGCCACAGAGGCCGCAGAGGATCGGGCCGCCCTCGTAAACGGCCTTGGAGACTCGGATCTTGCGGGCGCAGTCGCATTCGGCGCTCACGCCGTTGTTGTTGGACTTGCGGCCGCCGCCGATCGTCTCGGTGATTCGGTAGGCGACGAGCGCGGCGTCCAGCTGTGCCACCTGGTCGCCGTATGCGGTCACGGTGTCGTCGGGCACGGCCGTTTCGCTCCATCCCTGGGTGCTGTTGTGCGAGAGGCGGAGGCCGAACTCCTGCCCAATCTGCTGAAACTTCGTGTTGTGAAAGCGACCCTGGCGGCTGGTGTCCTTGATCCCTCGCACTTGGGCGGCTCCGTGTGCTGCCTCGTGCAGCAGCGTGCCGAGCAGGTCGCGGCCGCCGTTCTTCAAGCCCTCGCCGCCCACGAAAAGCTCGTGCACGCGCTCGTCGCCGCGCACCCATCGGTCGGCGGCGAAGTGGCCGAGCTTCAAGCCTTTAGCGGCGCTGCCGGAGCCGATCGTCACGACGACCTCGGGCACGTCCGGGTGTCGCTCCTGAATCGCGCTCCAAGTGCTCTCGATCGCGTCGACGAGTACGGCGGTAACGGATGCGGTCTGAGTGTTCATCTTCTTCTCCCTGCGGTAGTTGTTGTCTGGCGCCTGGGTTGACACGTACGTGTCAAGTGCTCGAGCTGGCCTCACTGACAGCTGTCGCATTGCAGGGCGTCCATCGGGTCGACGGGCACCACGTACTCGGCCACGGCGGGCCGGTAGTGGTCGTCGCCCTCGTCGTCGCCCTCGGCGTGCGCCTCGATCCACATGTCTGCGCTGGCGGGCTCTCCGATCGCGCGGAGCATCCCTGCAAGGGCCTCAACCTCACCGCAGCTGAGTTGCGTTGCAACGTCGGCCGCCAGGTCTCCGGCTGAGAAAACCGCCGCGAATCGGGTGACGTCGCTTGTGTTGGTAATGAGTGTGCTCATCGCTTCTCTCCCTCATGTTTTTTTGCCGGGAAGGCACGTAGTGCCGTTCAGGGAGAGCGGTTGGAGTGCAACCCGAAGGGCAGCGGGGGAGAGAATTTCCGCGCGAAATAAGGGAGCTTGCGACCGCGCGCGGAAAATCTCGGCGGAGCTGGCTCCCGCAGGGAGCTTGCGCGGAGGCCGCCGACCGTAGAATCGCCGCAGGCTTCCCGGTAAAAAACTGAGCGCCCCCGTAGGGGCGCTAAAGAGTCGGCCGCCGTGGCGGTCGTCCACTAGCTGTAGTTCCCCGACACGTTGTGAACGGCTGAGGTAGGCGAAGACCTCCGTGGAGGATGTGGGTTACCACACTCACAGTCCAAAACACGGAGGTCTTCGTGACTCACGCTAATGCACCGCTGACGCCGGAAGGGCGTCGTCGCCTGGTCGAGCTGGTGGTGGTTCGCGGCTGGTCGTTGCGACGAGCGGCGGAACGGTTCCAGTGCTCGCCGGCGACGGCGAAACGTTGGGTCGACCGGGCTCGCTCGGGTCTGCCGATGACGGACCGGTCCTCACGTCCGTACTGTTCACCGAGACGGTGCTCGATCAGGCTGGAGCGGCGGATCGTGGCGCTGCGATTCACCAGAAGGTGGGGACCGCATCGGATCAGCTATCACCTCGGTGTTCCTCGCTCGACCGTCGGCCGTGTGCTGGCCCGGTATCGGATGCCGCTGCTGCACCATCTCGATCAAGCGTCTGGCCTTCCGATCCGCAAGCCACGAACTGTCCGATACGAGCAGGATCGGCCCGGGCAGCTCATCCATATCGACATCAAGAAGCTCGGCCGAATACCTAACGGCGGAGGCCACCGCATGATCGGCAGGCAAGCGGGAGCGAGGAACAATGATGGCCACGGCCGCGGCGGACGCGGATATTCGTTCCTGCACCACGCCGTCGACGACCATTCACGATTGGCCTACTCGGAGATCCTGAACGACGAACGCAAGGAGACCGCGGTCGCGTTCTGGCAGCGCGCGAACGCGTTCTTCACCGCCGCCGGGATCACGGTCACTGCGGTGATGACCGACAACGGCTCCTGCTACCGGTCACGGGTCTTCGCCGCCGCGCTCGGAGAGGTCAAACACCGCTTCACGCGCCCCTATCGGCCCCAGACCAACGGCAAAGTCGAACGCTTCAACCGCACCCTTGCCACCGAATGGGCCTACGCGGCCACCTACCTCAGCGACGAAGCCATGGCCGCAACCTACGGCGCCTGGCTCCATCACTACAATCACCACAGACCCCACACCGGAATCGGCGGCCAAACCCCCTCAGCCCGCGTTCACAACCTCACGGGGAACTACAACTAGCCGGCGCGTGCGCCGGCCTGTACTCAGTCGTTCGGAATCAGGATCAAACTGGCGACCGCGCTGAACGTAACTCCGAGGCCAACCAGCACGAACTCCACGACTCCCCGCTTGGCTTCCGCTATCGCTCTAGCTCGAATCTTGACCGGGTCGTTCGCGTCGTTGAAGTCGGCAAAAGTGCCCTTGTTCCTTTTCGCCGCACTCACTCCTGCGGCCGAGCGAAGGGCAGCGACCGTGCCGCCCGCGATCGCCAGAAGGGCACCGATGATGAAGAGCAGACGCGCCCAGCTGTTGACTGTCACCGCGCGAGCCTATCGAACGAGCGCGGGGTCGACGCGGCGGTTGGGAAGTACCCGGAATGCGGCCATAGAACCGCCCTGGACGATCCAGAATTGCGCGTCGTTGGCTTCGCGCACGTCCTGCGGGGGGATCACGTAGGTGTGCTGCGCACGGGCCGATTTCAGTTCTTCCCCGGTGGCCGCACCGGAGGATTCCATCTGCATGTAGGTGCCGGCGTACTTCACGACGTCCTCGGGGTCTTTCTGTCGCCCGAAGATGAGGGCCGCGCCGGATGCCAGGGCGCGGCGTCGCCGCGTCTCGTCGTTCGACAGGCCAGCGGGGGACTGTGCTGCCAGGCCCAGGCCGACGCCGGCCGATCGAGCCGTCTCGTACAGCGATCCCGCGGTGTCGCCGGGGTCGCTGGTACCGGTGACCAGCTGCGGGAACTCGTCAACGACGACGAGCACGGGGGTCTTGTCCCGGCGCATGAGCCGGTTGGTGAGGAAGTTGCGGAGGTCCAGGAGCAGCAGGTCACCGAGACGGGCCTGCGAGTCATCAGAAGGGGCCAACGGCACGATCGTGATGTCAGCGTGCGGCTTCTCGTAGGACCACCCGTTGGCGTCCAACCAGCGCTCCAACGGGCGCAGCGCCACGAGCAGGCTCTGTAGCGTGCGCATGCCCGCGGTGATGCCGGCGCGGGAGTCGACGATCGCGTTGACCATCTGTAGGTCGTACTGATCGCGGACGTGGGGGGCCGGGTTGCTGAGTCGTTCCCGCAGCTCGTCGACGCTGCGCAGCGGCGACGCATCCTGCACTGCTTGGAGAACCCCTCGGATCTCATCGAGGTAGTGCTGATTCGCTCCGTCCGGGGGCGGCATCAGCCGCATGAGCTTCGTCGTCACCTGATCGGCGGTGCCGGTGAACATATCCCAGCCGGCGTTAATCGCCGCGGTGCGGCCGAAGCTCTCGGCCAGCGCCGCAAGCTTCTCGGCGTCCTCCGGGTCGCCCTTGGCGTCGATGAAGAACACCGGCCACCCATATTCAAGGGCGCACTGCATCGCGTCGTTGAGGAACACCGTCTTTCCGGTTCCCGACTCAGCGATGAGCAGGAATCGAACGGCGGATGCAGCAGTGGGCAGCTGCGCGTACTTACCGGCCGGGTCGATCCAGTCGCGTACACGTCGAGCGTCGTAGAACCGATCGGCCAGGGTGCGCACCGTGGCGCGGCTCACAAGCCCGAATGCTTGTGCGCCGTCCGGGGTGCGTAGGGGAGCGGTCATGGCGCCCTTGGCGGAGCCGGTGATCTGTCCCGTCTCCGCGTCGACAGTGACACCCATGCGCCGCGCGGCCGCGCGATCGGCGGCGCGCTTGCGCGCTGTCTCGATGCGGGTCTGCTGCACCACATCCGCGATACGTCGGTTCCGCACGAGCGTCGCCACCCGTCGACGTCGGATCGACCAGGTGACCGGCAGCAGCAGAACTCCGGCGAGGAAGTTCCACAACAGCCACGGCCACATCCCGAGGGCGTGCCCCTTCCAGTCGGGCGCGTTGAAGAACGCGGCGGCGTCGCCGCTGCTGATCCACTGGCTGAGCCATGCGAGCTCAAAGATCAGCAGGCCGGCCACGAGGGCAATGCCCAGCGTGTTCACTACCCACTGCCACCGCCAGGTCGTCCAGAACCACGTCTTGGTCGCGATCACCGTTCCGGTCACGCGCGCGGTGACAAACGGGATGACGAACGGCGCGCAAACGGCGACGAGAGCGACCGCGAGAGCGGCGATGACCACCTTCTCGACGAGCACGCTTGTCGGGTCGTCAGAGCCGCCCTGCTGCACTTGCTGTTGGTTGCTCATCGCGTTCCCCATCCATCGGTCGCCGGCCCCCCGGCGACCAATCCGTCCAGCTGCGCCGGCACTGCGGCCGACGCGCTCTCCGCCACCCCATCCCATGCCTCGTTCTCGTCCCCGACCCACTTACCGCGGACGTCAAAAACGGGCAGGGCAAGGATGCGGTGGCGGTCGTCACGGAACACCCTCGTGTCGGCCTCACGGTTCACAATCCGAGCGGTGGTCGTGTCGCAGAAATACACGATCCGGTCGACGCCCTCACGCGCGAGCCGCCACGTGTGGTTCTCCATGATGAGCCGGTACCGGTCGTTCGTCTTGGGCGTCAGCTCGACCTCGACCAACTCACGGCGGCCGTCAGCTCCGACAGCGACGCCGTCCGTCTGATGCTCGTTCCGCATCCCCGGTTTCCGGTCGCGCTCCCAGCTGTAACCACGGCACAGGTAGCGAGCCGAAACGGCCGCGACGGCGACTTCGTGACGGGTCGTCTGACGGAACAGATTGGGGGCCGTTTTACCGATCGCCTGGTGCGTCGCCCAGACGATCGAACCATCCCGGAACGTCGGCCGCGCACGGTCGACCAGGCCGACCTCAGCGAGCCTCGCGGTCCACTGCTGAGCCTTCCGCAAGCTCACCGGAGCGCCCGCACCAGACAGGCCGCCGAGCGCCCACCGAAGCGCATCCATGTCGGCCAGGCGAACCACGCTCAGCCACTCCACCATCGCTTCGTCACGCTCGGTCAGCTGCACCAGCGCCCCCCTTCACCTTGCCAACCAAGCTACCAGGTAGACCGCTCATGTGTCACTCGATCGCCGCTCAGAACCCCTCAGAATTGAACACGGCTCCGCCGCGTCCGCACTCTCTCCGCATCACTTTCAGCGACGCTCACAAACCCCACGAATATCCACCCCACCTACCCACCGACACCTGCACTCTCACACCCGACCACCCACTCAACTCTGCATTGCTTTTTGTTCTTGTTCTTTCTTTCTTCTTCTCTGTCACTCTCTCTTTGCCCTGCCCTGCCCCCACCCCTTTACTTCCCAACCTCCCTCACACATAAGCTTGCGTTGGGTGCGGGAGGTTGGGAAGCGCGCCTAGCGCGGGGGTGGGGGCAGGGCAGGGCAAACCCGGCCACGGGTCTGCGTTTACCTATTCGCGCTCGGTGAATAGTCGGACGTACTAGCTCAGAATCCGTGGAGCTGTACAGCAGCGGCTCTCAGAGCCGCCAGGCGGCCACCTGAGGCCGCTACCCGCACCCGTTTATCGTTCGTGACGTGACGCTCGACGCTGGCTCCTGCCGGCTGCGGGGGAGTGAGCGCGTGCGCCGAACTCCCACGGCTCGTCGACGACCGATCATCGCGGCACGTGTGCTCCTGGTCGACCAGGTGCACCGCCAGGGGGGAGGCCACAGCGCCCACCATGTCATGCGCGCTCTCGATAAGCGCCAACCTGGCGAAAGAACTGCAAGGTGTGTAAGCGGTCATCGGTGGCTCCGTCCGGCGCGGTGGGCCTCGATCGCGTCGAGGCGAGCGTACAACTGGGCGAGCGAGATTGCAGCGTCGGTCGTCTGCTGGCCGACGAGATTCAGCACCGGGAACAGGTCAGCCGGCGCACTCTCCGGCGGCCGGAACCAGACCTCCGTGACGGGGTTGTGGTCGTCGTCGACGTGCTCGGATCGCGACGGCTCCCACGTCCATTGAACGTCTCCGTGCTCGATCCCTTCGACGTCGATCGACCATCCTCGCCCGGTCAGAAGCGCGTGCAAGTCGAGCACCTTTTGGTGGAGGTCCTGGACCGCCAGCGGGAACTCAAACGCATGCCGGCCGACACCGAGCAGCACGTCGCTGATCGCTCGTGGCGACGTCGCACGCTCGCGCCGACGAGCCTCGTTGCGTGCTCGAATTGCGGCATCCGATTCCGCGCGCATGCGGGCGAACTCGTCGGGGGAGAGCGACGCTCGGCGCTGCCTTTCGGCCTCCCTTTCGCGAGCAGCCTGCGCGCGCTGAGCTTGCAGCTCACGCGCTCGCTTCTCGCTCGCGACGGCCGGGGGAGTCTCGCCGGGCTCGATCGTTTGCCGGATCATCCATGCGAAGTAGCGCAACGGATCTTCTGCCGTGTGCAGTTTCTCGTGTGCAGCGGGGAACCGAGTAGCGATCCGCTGCGTCAGCTCGCGCAGCGACCACGACTCTGCGACGCCGGCACGGCGTAGCAGCTGATCGATCTGGCCAATGTGGCGGCCGCGCGCTAGCGCGTTCCCATAGTGGCGATCCAGCTGTGCGAGGAACCGCTGACGGGTGATCGGGCGCACCTGCGGGGCGGGACGTACCTGCTTGACCGCATCACCCTTCTTCTGTCCGGGCTCGGGCCGCGAAGCGGCCTCCGATTGCGCGCTTGCGCGCGTTTGCTCTAACGAGAATTCGTAAGTTGATAGAGGGTTTTGAGTGTTAACAGGTAGGTGGACATTCTTAGTATTCACCGAGGACTTATCCACAGCCGGCAGGGTCAGCGCGAGCACCGACGCGGCTCGCAGTTGCACACTCTGGTGCAGCGCTCTGGCGGCCTCTCGCTCATCCGCGTAGAGGTACCGGCCCTCTACTACGGTCACGGCAAACCCGAGCGCTTCTAGCGTCCTTGTGGCGCGCTGGATCGTCTTAGCGCAGCGCTCCACCGCACCGCCCACGGTGTCGTGCGCCACGGTGACGCTGCGCCCTGTGGCGACGTCGGCGCGCTCGGCGTACTCGGCCGCGATCGCCAGCAGGGTGCGTCGAGCCACCTTCCGGGACGCGCGCACCGCTTCGCCCTCCGAGGTGCCCAGCACGGCGGTGAGCGCCGCCAGCCAGTGCTCGCGGCCCCGCCATGCAACGATCGGCCCATAGGCGCCCTCCGGCACCGGCAGCGACCAGCTGCGCGGCCGCGAGGACGCCTGCGGCCCGGAGGATCGCTCCTGTGACGCCGAAACGGCGTCGACGGACACGCCGAGAGCGGTTTCGAGCGCCACAGCAGGCGCAAGCGTGTTTTGGGGTACTATGACGGCATCTCCTTCGAGACGCGAAGAACCCTCCGGTTCTTCCGGCTTGGGTGGAACTCAGAACCGAACAGTCGCCAAACAGAGCGGTTCTGAAACGTGCTTCTAGGCCCGTCGCGTAAGCGGCGGGCCTAATGCGTTAATCGGGGCTGTCGATAGGCAACCCCTCCGCAGCCGGCAGCCATGTTGGCCGGCCGATCTCGTCGAGCTCGATGGTCTCCACCATCCGGTCGAACAGCGCGGACGGGGACATTCCGGATTGCGATGCAATCTGGGCCCAGCGGTCCTTGTTCACCTTTTCGACGTCATATCCAAGGGTCACCGGCTCTTTCCGGGTGCCGCGGGGGAGACGTCGTGGAGCCATAACGAGAGTTAACCCTGACCATAGGCTTAAGTCACGCGACACGCCGGGCTGCTGAGCGCGCCCACGAAAATCCCTGTGACACGTACGTGTCAACATGCTCGAGCTGGCTGCGCTCAACTCTCCGGCGGTGCCTCGTAGCCGATCCTACGGACGGCGTTGGCCCACAGCCACACGTACTTGGCGAACCGCTCGCCCTCCGGGGTGTACCTGATCAAGACCGCTCCGCCTGGGGTCCAGGCGATCGCTTCGGCGTCCGTCTCGATGACGTCGTTGTACGAGATCCGGACGGGAATCACGGCGCGAACGGGCACCGGTCGCGCCTCGTCCCGACGTCGGCCTGTGTGCCGCACAAAGTTGTCGGGTAGGCTCACCGGCTTGGGCTGGCGATCGAGCGCTTCGGCGTCGGCCGCCAACTGCTGTGTGTAGATGTCGTATCGCTTATTGGTGCCCATCAGTCGTAGACCGCGGTGAGTTCCCACCGGCCGCCGCCTATGGGGCGCACGTCGAACACCCGTGTGTCGCCGTCACTCACGCTCGTGCCCTGAAACCTCCAGCCGACCACCCTGCTGCTGGGGTGGGTGAGCGCGTCGTGCACGACCGGCTCTTGCAGAGCGGTAGGCGTATCGGTCACGAGGTAGCGAACACCGCGCCACACTAGTCGCGAGGGATGCCCGCCTTCGGTCCAGACCGCGACGAGTTCCGGGGCGTGTGCGATGCTCATGACCAAAACCTCCAGCTGCTCCGTGTCACCCCATTGCACCACAATTCGAAGTTATGTTCGAATGTTGTGGGAGGTAGGAACGTGAAAACGCTGCACGCGGGGGAGAGGGTCTGGCTTGTCCTCGACGACACCGCGAACCGGATCGAGTTCCAGATCGAGTACGCGCCGGCCACCCGCTCCGACACCCACGAAACGCTGATGATGTACCGCGTCGATCACTGGGTGCTTAGGCGCGGCGACCGGTGGCCGCTGGGGTATTACGACGAGCTGCGGGAGGCACTGGACGCCTGCGCGCTGGCGCTCGGAATGCCCAACTTCCTGACGCCTGCGACGGCCCCGGACGGGACGATTGTGACGCCGGAAGAACAGCGCGCCCGCTGGCGCGCCGGTCTCGATCCGAGGACCGGCCTAGGTCGGCGGGAGCTGGCGGCCGTGTAGCCCCTGCCGCTGAGTGGGCGCCGGCATAGGGCGAACATGACCACTCACGCTCAACCTCGAAAGGCTGGCCGCATCCGGGCTAGCGCGTCCATCATCCTCGCCGGAATCGGCCTCGTTTCCGGCCTGCTGACCATCGCAGACCACTTGCGGCCAACGACGCCCCCGCCGACTGTCCCCTGCCTGACGACGGCGACTATCGTCGAGCGCATGAGCGACGTCGACGGGCTGGAAGAGTTCGGCGGACTCGCGCGCTGGCGGGACGTGCTGCTGCGCTACCCCCGGGGCCGCACTGAGCCGTATCGGATGGTCGCGATGGACGGCCACCTGCCTCGGGAGTTCAAGCGCCCGCTGAACGAGTCACGGACCGCGTACGAGACGTTCACGCTCACGCGCCAGGACATCGACCGGGCCATATACGACTGGCGCGACATCGAAGAGCGGTAGAAACAGCGAACCCACCACACCAGAGCAACCCGCTTGGGAAATAGGGGTTTTGCGATATCTGGTATGATGGGTAGTGGCGATATTTTACCCACGGTGGGTAAGGCTCTCGCGGCCCGGTTTTATGGAGAAACTTCTATCGAGCTTACGAGTGAGATAGCGGGATGTCAAATGTCATCCCGGGGTGAGGGCTGCTAGTTCGCCAGATTAGGAGTCACGAAAGTGGCAAAGAACAGCAAGCAGACCAGCTCCAAGGCCGCCACGGCCGCCAGCAAGGTTCTGAGGGACGGGCGTACGTCCGCGGCGTCGAAGACGGCCGCGGCTAGCGCGCTCTCTCAGAAGGGCAAGGGCAAGAAGTAGCCCAACCGGGTGGGGTCACCTTCGGATGGCCCCACCCGCTCATGCAGCTGCCGGCACTGTGATCGTGTGCCTGTAGGTGAAGGTGACCAGGCCAGGGATCCCGTGCCCGCCGGTCAGCTGGTACCAGGCGGTTTCCCCGGTTGCCTCGATGACCTGGCCCACCTGGTCAGGCGGCTGGTTCCCAACGGTGGCGTGCGGCTCGATCTGGCCGGCGTGCGGCCCGTCGACGAACTCGGTGCGGCAGAGGCCATTTTTAACATCAAACATAGTCATATATCGATGAGAACACCCTTCGGGCGATGACGTGGATGACACGCCCATTACAGCCCGAAAAACGGCTGATAACCCACCTTATGTCAGTTTGAAGATGGCCTATCCCCATTGGATGCGAATACGACACTCGGTACGACTCCCCCTGTTGGCTCTTGATGGGTGAGCTTTGAGGAGCTTGCCGAGCGCTGATGTGGCAGTGGTCGGTGCCGGTGTGGCTTGGTTCGATTCGTCGCTGATCAGGGATTTCTCATCACGACTTGCGTCGTATTCGCATTTAATGCGAAGCTTTCGCATATTATGCGACTGTCTGATGACCCGGTCCCAGGAGCCGTCCCGGCCTATCTGCGGTCCGGCTCGGCGGTCCTGAATGAGGCCGAGAACGTCTGGCTGGCGATGCTGGATGAGTGGCGGGCGCAGCAGTTCGCCCGCAACCTTGCCCCGTCGACGGTTGATGCTCGCAGGTCGATCGTGCTGCGCTTTCGTGCCTTCGCCGAGTCCTACCCGTGGTCCTGGACGGCCGCGATGGTGGACGAGTTCTTCATGGAGTTGCGCGGTATCCGCGGAGCTTCCCGCTCGACGGTGCTGGGCTATCAGAACGCGCTGCGGATGTTCCTGGAGTATCTGACCGACCCGGCTTACGGCTGGAGCGAGCAATGCTGGGAACGCTTCGGTGATCACCCGGCGCAGGTGTTCCACGACTGGAACACGGCCCGGCACGCAGCGGAGTCGATCGCCGAACCAGGCAAGCGCCCCTACACCCGCGACGAGCTGGAGGATCTCTTCGACT
>JABLTH010021569.1_pt1 | contig 15338 bp, 16 predicted proteins | sample 7875711 | NCBI WGS metagenome assembly JABLTH01 (sample SAMN14941262, study PRJNA633318) | bioreactor metagenome | isolation source: bioreactor | place: China | collected 2019-03-05 | reverse complement strand
CGGTCGAAGTGGAAGTCACGGTCGACGACGAGATCATCGGCCGCGCCTCCGTCCCCTCCGGCGCCTCCACCGGCAGCCGCGAGGCCCTCGAACTGCGCGACGACGAGCCCGCCCGCTACGGCGGCAAGGGCGTGCAGAAGGCCGTCCGCCACGTGAACGAGGTGCTCGGTCCGGCGATCGAAGGCCTCGATCCCATGGACCAGCGCGTCATCGACATGGTCATGCTCGAGCGCGACGGAACGCCCAGCAAGCGCTCCCTCGGCGCCAACGCGATCCTCGGCGTCAGCATGGCCGTCGCCCGCGCCGCCTCGGCCGTCGCCGGGATGCCCCTGTACCGCTACCTCGGCGGGGCCGGCGCGCGCCTCCTCCCGACGCCGATGCTGAACATCATCAACGGCGGCGCCCACGCCGACAACAACCTCGACATCCAGGAATTCATGATCCTGCCCGTCGGCATGACGTCGGTGAGCGACGCGCTGCGCGCCTCGACCGAGGTCTACCACGCGCTGCGCCGCGTGCTCAAGAGCAAGAACCTCGCGACCGGCATCGGCGACGAGGGCGGCTTCGCCCCCAACTTCCGCTCGCACGCCGAAGCCCTCGACGCGATCCTCGAGGCCGTGACCAAGGCCGGCTACCGGCCCGGCGAGGACATCGCGCTCGCGCTCGACGTCGCCGCCAGCGAGTTCTACCAGAACGACGGCTACCACCTCGACGGCGAGGGCAAGGTCCTCGGCTCGGCCGAGCTCACCGCCTTCTACAAGAACTTCGTCGACAACTACCCGATCGTCTCGATCGAGGACGGCATGGCCGAAGGGGACTGGGACGGCTGGAAGCTCCTCACCGAGGAGCTCGGCGGCCGGATCCAGCTCGTGGGCGACGACCTGTTCGTCACCAACCCCGAGATCATCCGCGAGGGCATCGACCAGGGCGTCGCCAACGCCGTCCTGATCAAGCTCAACCAGATCGGCTCGGTCAGCGAAACGCTCGACGCGATCTTCCTCGCACAGGGCGCGGGCTACGGCGCGATCATCAGCCACCGCTCCGGCGAGACCGAAGACACCTTCATCAGCGACCTCGCGGTCGGCACCGGCGCCGGACAGATCAAGACCGGCGCGCCGGCCCGCGGCGAGCGCGTGGCGAAGTACAACCAGCTCATCCGCATCGAGGAAGAGCTGGCCGACGCCGCCCGCTACGCCGGTCACGAGCCGTACGGACGCTGAGCCCCGCATGGCGGCGCCGACCCAACCGCAGCAGTCCTCGCGCGGCAAGCACGTCGCGCGCTGGGCCATGCTGGTCGTGTCGGCGCTGTTCTGGGCCTTCGCGCTGGCGAGTTCGGAGGGCGTGGCGCGCCAGAAGGAGCGCCTCGCCCACCGCGAAGAACTGCGCCACCAGCTCGCGGCGGAGCGCGCCGAGAACGACGCGCTGCGCCGCGAGGTCGAAGGGCTGCGCGGCGACGACCTCGTGATCGAGCAGGCCGTGCGCTCGGTGCTCGACTACCAGCGCCCCGGCGAAATCGTGCTCGTCGTCGAGGACGACGATCCCCTCGGTCCCGCCACCCCGGTCCAGCGCGCCACCGGCCTCGTCGCGCCGCCGCTGCCGCAGAAGATGCTGCCCAAGCCCATCCCGAATCGCGCAGGGGCGGGGCTTGCCTCGCCCGCGCCGAAGGTCGCTGCGGCTTCCAAACTCGCGCCGCCGAAACCCGCGCCCTCACGCCCCGCCGCACCATCCGCCAAACCCAAACACAAACGCTCGTAGGGGCGGGTCGTCTGTAGGGGCGGGTTTAGACGCCGCAGGCGCCGTAACCCGCCCGCACGCCCGCACGCCCGCGCCCTCACCCACGCCGCACGAACCCCAACGGCCACGTCACCATCGACCCCGCGGGTCGCTGGAACGCGACGACGCACGCCACCCGATACGCGCCCTCACCGACCAGGATCGGCGCCACGTCCCCCAACCACGCCATCCCGTCGGGCAGGAACCCCGCGCCCCCGAACATCGACGCCATCAACTGCATCGCACCCACGACACCGACACCCGCCGTGATCAACCCGCCGACGAACGTCGCGCGCAACGCGTGAAACCCGTTCTCGCGCTGCCACCGCTCCTGCCACGCCCGCGGCGCGAGCCCGGCGATCGGCTCGATGATCGTCAGCAGATCGTGCGTCGCCTGCGCCCGCCCGCGCTCCGCCGCGTGCTGCGCGATCCCCGCGACACCCGACGCATCGAGCACGAAAATCCCGCGCGCCGCCGCCGCACCCCACGGCCGCAGTGTCCACCGCGCCGCGCCGTCGACGACCTCGCCGCCCGCCACGACCTCGAACATCTCCTCGCGCCAGACCACCGCCGTCCCCGGCGCCCGGGCCGCGGGACCGCGCCAGGGCAGGGGTGTTCCGCGGCTGGTGACGACGATCCCGTCCGCGCCGGTCTCGACCGCCACGCCGTGCCCCAGGTCCTCGCGTGAAACCGTCTGCACGGGGCCAACTTGGCGCTTTTCGCGGCGCGTTGACAACCCCCCGTCCGGCCGCTAGTATCCTGCGTCGCATCCGGGGCAACCCGGACGGCGAACATGACGCGGGGTGGAGCAGTCCGGTAGCTCGTTGGGCTCATAACCCAAAGGTCGCAGGTTCAAATCCTGCCCCCGCTACCATCTGACAGGCAGAATTCCCCGTCCCCAGGACGGGGAATTTTCTTATCTGGACCTCGATCTCGGCCGCATCGGGCAGCACCGTCACGCCGGTCACGAAGGCGCGCACGAACTGCTTCCGCTCTTCGAGCGTGCCGTGCTGCAGGAGTCGCGGCAGGTCCCCGATCAGCTCGAGCCCGGCCTTCAGCACGGCGTCGGCGTCGAGCGCGTTCGGGGCGAGCGTCTCCAGCTCCTCCAGCCGGGCCGCGTGCCCGCGCTTCTCGGTCGCAAGGTCGCGCAGCTTGGCGTTGACGAAGTCCCGCGTCTCGGGCGTGACCGCGTCGAGGAGCACGCTGGCCTTCTGGTCGAGCTCGGCGACGCGGGCGCGGATGCGTGCCGCCTCGCGTCGCGGGTCCGCTCCCTGCGCCGCGATCTCCTCGTCGATCATCTGGCGCAGCAACACCTCGCCCTCGCCGGCGACGAGTGCCTGCACGCGGTCCTCGATGACGCCGAGCAGGATCTCCTCCAGCGGGTCCTTCTTGATCATCAGCTTCTGGCAGGCCGCGTTGCCCTTCATGACCCACGCGCCGCAGCAGTAGTAGTGGGTCTGGATCTTGGAGCCGTCGAGGCGCCGCTTGGTGCTGTTGACCACGCGCCCCTGGTAGTTCTGGCCGCAGCGCCCGCACGCGACGAGCCCGCTGAGGAGGTACGGCGAGCGCAGGGCGCTGCCCGCGCGGACGTTCTTGGCGCCGACCTGCACGGCGCGGGACTTCATCAACTCCTGCGCCCGCTCGAACATCGTCGGGGGCACCAGCGGCTCGTGCGTGCCCGGGACGACGATCCAGTCGGCCTCGTCGTTGTGGCGCGGCTTGCTGGCCTCGGTGCGCGAGCGCGGCTCGGCGACCCCGCCCCGGACCTTGTGGAACTTCGCGAACGTCCGGCGGTTCCAGACGGTGTCGCCGCGATAGGCCGGGTTGCGCAGCATCGCGCGTACCGTGGCCATGCTCCAACGGGACTTCGTGTTGGCCGACCAGTTGCCGTCACGCGGGGAGGGGATGCCGTCGACGTTGAGGCCGCCCGCGATCGTGCGGTGGCCGTGGCCGAGCTCGACGCACTCGTGGAACAGGCGCTTGATGATCGCGACCCGTTCGGGCGTCGAGGGCACGAGGACGGCGTGGTCCTGCTTGCTGGAGACGAGCCGCTCGCCGCGCGGGACGATGCGGGTGAGCTTCCCGGCGGTGTCGTAGACCTCCTTGTCGCCGGATTCGAGCCACCGCACCCGCTGGTACGGGCGCCCGGCCGAGTCGACGTAGAGGAGATCGTAGCCGTAGGGCGGTGTGCCGCCGTTCCACGCGCCGGCCGCGCCGTGCGTCAGCTGGCCGCGAATCGTGACCTTGGAGAGGTCCTTCACGTACTTCTGCGCCATCCACTGCTTCACGCCCACGACGAGGTCGTCGGCCTCGCCGCCGGTGAGATTCTCGGCGACGTAGACCACGTCGACGCCCGCGAGACGGAACTGGTGCCGCAGATAACCCGCCTCGTCGAGGTCGCCGCGCGAAAAGCGGCTCACGTCGTAAACGAGCACCTTGCGCCACGACCGGTCCGGTCCCGATGCGTCGACGAGCATCTTCTTGAAACCCGCGCGCGCATCGACCGAGGCGCCGGAGATCGCGTCGTCCTGGTACCACGCGACGATCTCGACGCCCTCGCGCTCGGCGTAGGTCTCGATCGCGCGGCGCTGGTCATCGAGCGACTGCTCCTGGCGGTCGGTCGAGCGGCGCACGTAGGCGACGGCGCGATGCGCGGAGGACGACGGGCATGCAGACATATCAGCTGGCCTCATCCAACACATGAGGGCGTGAGGGCGGCGCCACAGTCAAGGCGTCGTTGCCCGGGTCATCGGCATTCGCCGGAGGATCGCCTTGCGCCGCCTGCGCCCGGACCAGCAGCCGGGCCAGCATCCGGAGCGCCACGCGCGCATCTCCGGCGTTCGGCGCGTCGCCTGGCGCCTCGACCACGCGGACACGGAGCGCCTCGCCAGCGGCCTCGTGGAGCCGCGTGTGGGGACGACGGTGGGGCGTGGGCTTCACCCGCGCTCCGCCCCGCGAAGGTCGGCGCGGTCGTGCTGCTCGCATTCCAGCGCCGCCTCGAAAGCGTCCTGGTCCCAGTACCGCTCGATCGCGGCCGCGTAGAGGTCGCGCAGGACATCCGGCGGCAGCGCATCGAGCTCGACCTGGACGAGACGACCGTGGCGTGCGACGAACGCAGCGGAGCGCGTGTCAGTCGACTTGCCCATCTGCTCCGGAAGCCCATGCTCTTCGACCTGCGCACTCGACAGCGCCACGCGGACGACTTCGGCAAAGCACCCGGTGCGAGCCAGGAAGTCGCGGTCGATGTCCTCACCGGACGGATCGAAGTCGCCCGCGTAGATCAAAACTGCCGGACGCTCCTGCCCTTCAACATCGCGAACGATCTCGTCGACGTAGGTCTGCGAGGAGTAGCCGCCCAACGCGACGACGGGGAGACCCAGATCCCCGAACCAGGCCCGCAGCTGCTCGACGATGCCGGCCTTCTTGACTCCGAGGTAGATCGACCATGCCTGCCCGGCGGTTCGATCGCGACGGTAGATCTCTCCCAGCCACTGCCGGGCGTCCGCGACACCCTCGAAGCAGACGTGTCGGTGGATGCTGCGCGTTCGGTCGACGAGCGCAGGGAACGCGCCTCGGCGCCGCGCCTCGGCGGTGACCTTGCTGAGGGTCTGGTAGGCAACGCGAGTGTTCGGTAGCAGCTCTGCGGCGACCAGGCGGTAGAACAGCTGCCGGAGGGTCACGCCGGTGTCGTAGCCGGTGACGATCCGGGCGGCCTTTTCCATGATGGCGGCCCATCGACCGACCGGTCGCAGCTTGTGTTCGACCGCGCCAGGATCGGGCTGGCCGTCGCGGCCACCGGTAACCAAATTGTCCATGGAGTGAACCTCGTGCAGGGCGTCCGTCGGCCCCGTCGGGACCGCACCGTGCGGTCTCGATGTGGGAAAGGGGGAGGTTCGGCCGCGCGGGGACATCGCGAGGAGCCCGTGGGACATCTCAGGCTCGGCAAGCTCCCGCAGACAAAGCCATGGCGAGAGGTCGTGGCTCTGATCGACGCCGAGGTGGACGCGTCTGGGATTGCCGCCGCGACCCTCCGAGCCTCTGACTCCGGTCTCGATGACGCCGCGAACGATCCGGGGCTGATCCACACGTTCTGGCTGTTGACGCAAGTCCCGATCGCTGCGCGAGACACCCAGTTCGGTGCAGCTCTACGTCGCCTTGGGATGGATGTCAGTGATGAGCCCGAGGTGTTCGAGATCGTCGCGGCCTATACCGAGGCCATCGACAAGCATCTGCTGAATGTCGGCGGGCGAACCGACCTGGGGGAACTGGCGCAACTCGTCGGTGCAGAAGCACTCGCCGCGTTCGGGCACGACCGCAGCCGGTCACTGCTTGGTGAGTCACCGGCGACCGTGCAGAGAGGGTTTCGGGAGTTGGCCAGCGGCACGCAATTCGCCGCTGTCGGACAGGACTTCTTCGCGCGCCTCGTCCATCGGTATCTCAACTCGTACCTGAGTCGAGAGCTGTCCAATCACGTCGGCGCAGCGCGTCGATTCCAAACGATCGAGGACCACTCGGCCTTCGACGAGGCCCTCCGGCGTCACTGCGGCGAGACCGCGATCATTGTCCGCGACTTCGCTGGCGACTGGTTCGGAAAGCATGCCTACCGGGGTGGCATCACTGAACGCAAGGTCGGCGCCTTCCTTGCCATTGCGATCGAGAAGCTAAGAGGGGAGCTTCGTCGACGCGGGCACGTCAATGGTTGACGAACACATCGTGCTCTGTGGGGGCGCTCGGCCGGGTCGCGGGAGAACGAACGGGGCGCCCTCAGAGATTCACCTTTGGGGTGCGCACGCAAACGCCGAACTCTGCGTGGCCGACATCAGTCGGAAGATGGTGTCCAACCTGCCTACCGTACTCGTCGACCTGCTGGAAGTCGCAGCCTACGTCTACTTCGCCGACCAGAAAGTCGCGCGAGGGGGGCAAGGAGTTCTCGACCATGGCGCGCGGTGGCGTCGGTCGTTTCAGTTCTTCATTCCCGTTCGTCACCCTGACCTCTGGTCCTCGTCAGGAATCCGAAATGTGCTGACGGGTACCCTCGGGTTCCTCTCGGACGATACCTACGCCTTTCACTTCGAGCAGCTCAAACGGCCGCCGGCCGCCGACAGCTACTTGGAGTTGGTCCCTGGCAGCGATGAGCCCGAAGTCGACGAGGTCGCGCTATTCTCGGGCGGAATCGACTCGTTGGGCGGTGCGATCGAGTCAGCAGTGACGGCGGGGCGGCGGATCGCGCTTGTCAGCCATCGATCGGCGAGCAAGATGGCGGCGAAGCAGAGCGCGTTAATCGCCGCGCTGCAGAAGCACGCGAAGTACCGCGTACAGCACGTGACACTCCGCGCAAACAAGAAGGGCACTCGACCAGCCGACCCGAATCAACGCAGCCGCTCCTTTCTGTTCGCGTCGATCGCGATGGTCGTCGCTCACTTGTTCGGCCTGAAGCGGATCAACTTCTACGAGAACGGCGTACTCAGCATCAACCTGCCAATCTCAGAACAGCTCATCGGTGCTCGAGCGACGCGAACCGCGCACCCCAAAGCGTTGATGGGCTTCTCGACGCTCTTCAGCGAACTGGTCCAAGAGCCATTCCTAGTCGAGAACCCCTTTCAGTGGAAGACGAAGACCGAAGTCGTCCAGCAGATCATGGCCAGTGGCCTAAGCGATCTGATCCGTGTGAGCGCGAGTTGCGTCGATGTCCAGAACATGTCGACGCGGCAGCCCCACTGCGGTGTCTGCTCTCAGTGTGTCGATCGCCGATTTGCGATTCTCTCTGCGGGACTTGCAGAGAAGGACGAACCGGCGGACAGCTACCGTGTCGACCTGTTGACTGGGAGCAGAACGGAGGGAGAGCAGCGCACCCTCGCGGCAAGCTACGTCCGATTTGCCAAGTCGATGCGGTCGATGGATCTGGAACGATTCACATCGGAATTCGGTGCAGCGTCACGAGCATTCAACCAGATTCCTGGAATGTCTGCGAAGCAAGCCGCCGAAGCGATCCATGCATTGCACCAGCGGCACGGAAATGCGGTGTGGAGCGTGATCGAGAAAGGAGCAGCCGAAAAGGCGTCGGATCTCATGAATGGCCGGCTGCCCGAGAGCGCCATCCTCGCGATGAGCGTCCCGTGCAAGTACGGCGACCGCCGGCTTGAGGATGTACTCCCGAGCGGTCCTCCTCGACAATCGGAGGTCTACTGTCGAGCGGTCGTGTGTGAGGGGGATGGTGCAGAGGCGCGCGAGCTGACACGAGACGGTTACGAGGTGCTAATCGCGCGAGCCAAGCAGTTCGATCTGTTCGTCGACGGCGCAACCGGAATGGCGTCAGTGAATGAAGGACCAGGGAAGCAGAGCAGGACGGAGAAGCTCACGCCTACTGAAGTGTCCATTCTCACCGAGTACATCGAGCGAAGACGGGCGCTTCGCCCCACGGCAACGATAGCCGCACGGTCCAAGCACGCGGTGACGGCACAGAAGCTATTTGAGAAGGTGCGTCGGAAGGTCGACACCAAGTTGGGACCGCGAAGTTACCTTTGGTTCCGATCTCATCCTGCGGCTTCTTCGTTCGGCAAGGCCTACGAGTTCGTCCCTCCCGCAGGGCGCAAGTACTGCGTTATCCGCACGGTGGTTCAGTAGCAGTCGATTCCAAAATCTCTCCAAACAAATTCCGCGATCGCTCCCTGCAGCCGAGCAACATGCCGGTGCGCCGAGGTGAGAGGTGATGCCTCGGGCTCAGGAGGCACGATGGCGGAGTCGCGGTGGATGTGCAGCGATTGCGGAACATTGCTCGGCATCAAGCGAGACGGCGTGCTGCACGTCCGCTACAAGGAGGCGCAGTACGTCATCGGCGGAGTGTCGGCGATCGTCACGTCTGCGTGTCGGCACTGCGGTGCAATCAATGCCCTCCAACTGAGCGATTCGCGCCGAAAGGCGACGCAGGCGTGAGCTGAACGGCGGACAAAGGCGCATGACGCCGTCACTGGCCACCGGAGGCGTTCGACGCCCGGCCGAGAGGTTGGGTGTCAATGCCTACACGCGAGCCGACCAGGGAATGGAAGATCCTCATCCAGCAGATGGAGCGCCCCGAGTTCGATGAACTCCTCGACCACTGCCCGGCGTTGGTGTGGTACCGCTCGTGGCGGTGCGTTGTCGAGTTCATGCATGACAAGTCAGCCGACGCGCCCGAGAAGGACGCCGTCCTTCGGAACATCGTGGCACGTCACAGCGATGACCACGACCCTCGCTGGCGCACCGTCCTTCTCGCGATCTTCTGGCCCGGCCTCCGCTCCATCGCGCGTCGGCGGCGGGGATGGGACCGCGACCCGGACGAGCTGTGGCAGAACATCGTTTGGATCTTCATGCGCGCGATCTGCCGGCTGGACATCTCCAGGCGCTCGAGCCGGCTGGCGCAGAAGCTCATCAACGACGTGCACCACGACCTCCACGATCTGTACTCGCGGCGGTGGTCGCGCACGGCTCCGGAAGACCTCCAGCCGTCCGGTGACTTCGACTCGCTCCCGGCGGTCATCCTCGACGCGGAGACCTGGATCCTCCGCAAGGAAGCGCAGGTGCATGCCCACCGCCGCCTTCGCAGGATGTTCGAAGGGGCGGATCTTGAAGCCACCGACGCGCTGATCGTGCTGGCGACCCGGCTCTACGACCATGCGCTCGACGAGACGGCGAAGCGGTTCGACCTGACCTACGAGGCCGCGAAGAAGCGCCGGCAACGGGCTGAGGATCGCCTGCGCCGGGCCGACCACGACGAGTAGGTCCCGGATCTCAAGAGCCTCCCCCTTTCCGGGGATGGAGCGCGGCGGCCGGAGCGGCGTGACGCCAGCCCGGCCGCAGCCACATCACCAGCAGCATCGGGAGGCGTCGTGAAGGAAGTCCAGCCCCAGCGCGTCGTAGTCGACCTGCTCCGTGAATCCGCTCTTGTCGTGGGCGGTCTCGTCGCCCTCCACGAGGTCGAGGACGAGTTCATCTGGCAGCTGATGCGCAGCCTGCACGTGATCGGGCGGCGGTCCTTGCGGCGCCTCGCTCGCCGGCGTCCGGCGCGCCGCGCAGACCCGCAGACGATGCAGGTTCCGGCGCGGCCGCATCCCGCTGTCGAGGAGTTCCTGAACCGTCTGCGGTCGGCGGCGGGGCGGTGACCTCATGTCGGAGCACAGCATCGACGGGGTCGTCGTCCAGTTCCGCACGCTGTTCGTCGGGCGCAGCGACGCCTATCTCCAGGAGCCAGGAGCGGCGGTCAAGTCCGAACTGACCGACGCGATCCTCGTCGAGCACTTGAGCGGCCGCCGCCGGATCGGCGCCTACAGCCTGCTCCCGCGCGACGGCGGCGCGCTCGCCAAGTTCATGACGGTCGACATCGACGGGAAGAATCTACCGGGCCGGCGCGAGGAGGCTCTGCGTCAGGCGTGTGCGGCGTCGTCGGTGCTCGATGAGATCGGCATCGAGAACTACATCGAGGAGAGCCGCAGCGGGATCGGCTTCCACCTGTGGGTGTTCTTCGGCACGAACGAGGTCCCGCTCGACGAGGCCCAGCGCCTCGGGCGAGGAGTCGTTCATCGCGCCGGACTGCCGCCCGACACCGAGGTCTTCCCCAAGGGCGACGCGGGAACGCCGTTCGGCTGCACGCCGTATCTGCCCCTGCACGGCGTGCTCGGCGGGGTTCCCACGGGGCGCTTCGTCGGCTCGGACGGGTCTGTGGACGCGGATCAGATCGCTGTCTTGTTCGACATCTCCTGCACGACACGCGTGCAGGTCGTGGACGCCCTGCAACGGCTCGGTGGAGAGGGTGCTGTCGTCCCCGCATTCAAGTCGGCGCCGCAACTGGACACGGCGACGATCCTCGCGGGGCTGCCCCAGGGGAAACGGGACATCGGCTTGTTCAAGTTGGCCTGCCGTCTGCGGGCGGCGGAGGTGCCCGAGGATGTCGCGGAGAGACTCGTCGTCGAGGCGGCGGGACAGTGCGCGCCGCCGTTCTCGGCGGAGACCGCGCGAGAGAAGGTTCACCGCGCGTACCAGAAATACGCTGACCCGTCAGCATGGGAGGCGCCGGCCGCGTTTCATGCCCGCAACCTGCCGGCGTTCCCGATTGCAAGCCTTCCGGACTGGATGCGCGAGTTCGCCGAGGCGCTGGCCACCAGCACGCAGACTCCGGTGGACCTGGCCGGCACGCTGGTGCTGGCCACGGCGGCCGCCTGCGTCGCCGGGAAGTACAAGGTCGTCGTCGGCCCGGACTGGCAGGAACCGTTGAGCCTCTACACCGTGGTCGTTCTGCCGCCGGGCACGCGGAAGTCGGCGGTGTTCTCCCACGTGACCGCTCCGCTCGAGGAGCGGGAGAAGGAACTCGTTCGCGCCGCCGAACCGGAGATCGCCCGCGCGACCGCCGCGTACCAGGTGCTCGAGAAGCGCCTGAAGCGCGCTCAGGACATGGCCGCCAAGACGGACGGCCCGAAGCGCGAGACGCTCCTCGGGCAGGTCGAGGACCTCGCCAACGAACTCAGCCGCACCCGCGTCCCCGCGACCCCGCGCCTGATCATCGACGACTGCACGCCCGAAAGGGTCGCGACGATCCTGCGTGACCAGGAGGGGCGGCTCGCCATCATGTCGCCGGAAGGCGACGTGTTCGAGGTGATGGCCGGTCGGTACGGAAGCGGCAGCGGTCCCAACCTCGGCGTCTACCTCAAGGGTCACGCCGGTGACGCTCTGCGCGTCGACCGAGTCGGGCGGCCCTCGGAGTTCATCCCGCGACCCGCCCTGACGATCGGCCTCACCGTGCAGCCGGAAGTGCTGCAGGGGCTGTCGAGCCGCCCCGGATTCCGTGGACGCGGGCTCCTTGGTCGGTTCCTGTACGCGCTGCCCCCGAACCCGCTCGGGCACCGCGCTGTCGAGGCGGCCCCGGTGTCCGCCCAGGTGAAGAACTCGTACCGGTGGAACGTCATTCGGCTCCTCAACATGGGCGCGCGCTTCGACCCAGCCGAGGAGAAACAGCCGCAGGAGGTCCACTTCGCGCTCCCTGCACGGGTCGTCCTCCTGAACTTCGCGCAAGACCTCGAACCTCGCCTTGGGGCAGGGGGCGACCTATCTGCGCTGACTGACTGGGCCGGGAAGCTGGTGGGCGCCATCGCGCGGATCGCCGGCATCCTCCATCTCGCCGACGCCGGAGAAGGCGACCCGATCGAAGTGGAGACCGTCGAGAACGCGATCACGCTGGGACGCTACTACCTCGACCACGCGCGCGGGGCGTTCGCCGACATGGGAGCCGACCCGGAGGTCGAGCGCGCGCGATACGTGCTCGCGTGGATCGAGCGGAGCGGCACCGATCGATTCACGAAGCGCGACGCGTTCGAGGCGACGAAGGGTCGCTTCAAGCAGGTCAGCGACCTGGAACCTGCGCTCGACATCCTCGTTGACCACGGCTACATCCGCGAGGAACAAGGTGCTGACCGGTCAGGACCCGGACGTCGACCCAGCCCAACTTACGAGGTCAACCCGGCCGCGTGGGGAAGTTCGAAGTGAATTGTGCGAATTGTGCGAATTGTGCGAAGGCCTCGGCGGCCGAAAATCGAGAGGGCAGCCGCCCATCACGAGGGAGGGCAGGCGGAGAGTGCTTCCCTTCGTGCCCTCGCAAGCTGTTATATCCATCCCATGCTGACTAGTCAGAAGTTGATCCGAAATGTGTTTTTCGAGCACGAGTAGTATTCGCAGAATTCGCACTATTCGCAGAATTGCGTTTCTGACCAGTCAGCGAGCCGCAATGAAGCGAGCGATGATCTCCGGGCGCGTTGTTGCGCGCCCCAATCCGGCATAGAATATGTTCATCGATCCACCCGTCACGGTCGCGCCGCGACGGACAACCGAGCCCGCCCACCTGCGCAGGGTGTGGCGGGCATTTACGTTGGGGGTCAGGCGCGTGATCGTCGAAGACATCAAGACCGAGCAGCTGGCCGCGATGTTCGCGGAGTACAACCCGCGCGTCATCGACGACGCGACCCTCGGGTCTCTGCGCCGCTCGATGAAGTTCTTCGGCGTCGTCGAGCCGGTCATCGTCAACATCCGCTCAGGCCGGATCGTCGGCGGCCACCAGCGCGTCAAGGCGGCCCTCGCGGAAGGCATCGACACCCTGCCCGTCGTGCACGTCGATCTAGACGAGCCGAGCGAGAAGCAGCTCAACATCGCCTTGAACAAGATCACCGGCGAGTTCGACGAGGAGAAGTTGGCGGCGCTGCTCGCCGAGCTGGAGCAGGGCGGCGCAGACTTGTCGCTTTGCGGGTTCGACGAGGACGAGCTGAACCGCCTGATCGCCAGCGTCAGCGCGCCGGTCGAAGGCCTCACCGACCCGGACGCTGTCCCAGAGCCTCCTGACGAGCCGCAGACGCAGCGCGGCGACGTGATCATCCTGGGCGAACACCGGCTCCTGTGCGGCGATTCCGCGAACGAGGACGACCTGGCCTGCCTGCTCGACGGGGCACGGATCCAGCTCGTGAACACCGACCCGCCGTACAACGTCAAGGTCGAGCCGCGCTCGAACAACGCGATCGCCGCCGGGCTGTCGTCATTCACGACGATGCACCACCAGGGGCTCGATCTCGCGCGCCATCCCGAGAAGGCCCAGCCGACCACGACGAAGATGCGCGCGAAGGACCGGCCGCTCGAGAACGACTTCGTCTCTGACGAGGCGTTCGCCGAGATGCTCGCCGCGTGGTTCAAGAACATGTCGTCCGCCCTGGAGCCCGGCCGCGCGTTCTACGCCTGGGGCGGCTACTCGAACATCAAGAACTACCCGGCCGCGATCGAGGGGGCGGGACTCTACTTCTCGCAGGCGATCATCTGGGACAAGCAGTGGCCGGTCCTGACCCGCAAGGACTTCATGGGCGCCCACGAATGGTGCTTCTACGGCTGGAAGGAAGGCGCAGCGCACTGGTTCAACCCCGAGATCAACAACGCGACGGACCTGTGGCAGGTCAAGAAGGTCGCGCCGCCGTCGATGGTCCATCTCACCGAAAAGCCGGTCGAACTCGCCGAGCTGGCGATGACCTACAGCTCGCGGCGCGGCGAGAACGTCCTCGATCTGTTCGGCGGCAGCGGGTCGACGATGATCGCGGCCGAGCGGATGAACAGGCGCGCCTTCCTGATGGAGATCGACCCCGCGTACTGCGATGTGATCGGCACCCGCTGGCAGAACTTCACGGGCAGGAAGGCCACGGGCTGGCGCGGCAACGGGTAGAGGGGGGCGGCATATGGCAGCAAAGGGTCGTCGGGATGTCGATGCCATCCTCGTGACGCAGCTCGCCGGCGGCGCGACGCACGATCACGCTGCGGCAGCGGCGGGGTGCGGCAAGACGACGATTGCCCGGCGGCTCCGCGATCCCAAGTTCCGCGCCAAGCTGGACGACGCCCGCAAGCAGCTGTTCGACGCCGCGTTCTCTCGCGTTGTCAGTTCGGCGCAGGCTGCGTCGGCGACCTTGATCGCGCTCCTGAACCGCGAGACCCCGCCGTCCACGCGCCTTGCCGCCGCGCGCACGATTCTCGAAGCCACGGTCAAGTTCCGCGAACAGCACGATCTCGAAGAGCGCCTCGCCGCGCTCGAAGAGCGGGTGGGGAAGTGAGGTCCCCACTGAGCCGGAGGCTGCAGATGCTCGAGCGGCGCGTCCCGCCGCCGTACTTCCCGAACCCCGAGACCACGTTCGAGAGCCTTATGGACAAGCTGTTCGGTCCCCAGCCGCCGACGCGGCCACGGCGCCACCCGCTTTCGGCGCGCCCCGACCCAGTCAGCGAGGCGTTGTTTGCCAAGCTGGTCGGCGCCGCTGCCTCACCGGCCTGAGTTCACGATGTACTCGCGCGCCCGAGCACGCCTCGCCCGAATCGAGTCGGCGCTGACTCCAGAGGAGCCCATCTGGGGGCCGATGGTTTTCCGGATCATCTCGGTTCCCGCTATCGACGGGCGTCCCGTGCCGGGGTGGACACCGTCCGAAGACGACATCCTGACGATCCATGCGCCGGCCGTGGCGCGGCCGGCGAAATCTCTGGGCCGGAATTGGTGCCGTCGCCGGGGGCAGCGTGCGTAGCATGGCTCGCCGATTGGAGCGCGTCGCGCAGCAGCTGCCCGCGCCGCGTCTGGTCTGCCGGGCGTTCTTCGCCGATGGGACTCCGGTGTTCGGCGGAGAGCCGGTCGGCACGCCGCACCGGCCGCAGGCCGGGCGCCTCGGGAAGCAGCGCAGGGACCCCGGCTGCGACATCACGTACGTCTGCCAGTTCGACGAGACTGACACATGCGTGCCGTGACGCGGGTCGCGTCCCTGGAGCGGCGCGTCGGCCGCGCGCCGTGTCCTCGCTGTGGGCGCGACGGGAGCCCTCGCGTCCTGGTCAACGACGAACCCGAGCCGCGCCAGACCGCCTGTGCCGCCTGCGGGATGGCGCAGCGGGTCATGCGCGTTCTGACGGGCGTGCCGCGCAGCCCCGCCGACACGGCGACGCCGTGAGCCTCCGCCAACGCATCCGCCGCCTGGAGCGCGAGGCGCCGCGCGGCACGTGCCCTGCCTGTCGGCTCCGGCGGGTCGCGATCGAATTCG
>JABLTH010024504.1_pt1 | contig 15347 bp, 13 predicted proteins | sample 7875711 | NCBI WGS metagenome assembly JABLTH01 (sample SAMN14941262, study PRJNA633318) | bioreactor metagenome | isolation source: bioreactor | place: China | collected 2019-03-05 | reverse complement strand
GCGAAGTCCTGGCAGACGCCGCGCCCCAGGGCCAGCGCCTGTGGCGCGCGGGTCGCCACGCTGGTCGATTGGGGCTCGTAGTCGAAGCGCGCGTGGATCAGCCGCATCAAGGCCAACGCGCCGGCCACCACCGACACGCCGGGGCCGAAGGCCTCGCGCCCCAGCGCCGCGAGCGCGGCATCGCGCGGCGCGTGGACCGACGGCAGGCTGAACTCCACTGCCTCGCTGCGCACCGCGCCCGCGTGGTAGCGCAGCGCCTGCGCGGCATCCTCCCACCGCGGGCTGGAGGCCGGCTCGGGTGGCGGCGCCCGGCCGATGCCGGCGGCGAAGGTGCTGACCACCCGCAGTTGCTCGTGCACGCGGGCGTGGCTGAAGGCGACGCGGGTGTTGCCCCAGCTGTCGGTGCTGTGCTGGCCCGCCGGGACGCCGCCGGGGCCGGTCGGGCGACCCTGCATCCATTCGTCGGGCAGCGGGTCGATCTCGAGCCACCAGTCGCGCACCGCCTGGCGCGGCGTGTCGCGCGGGGCGAGGTGCGCGATGTGATGTGCCAGCTCCACCGGCGCGTCGTAGGCGTAGACGGTCTCATGCCGCACCTGCAGCCAGACCGGTTCGTCGACACCTGCGCGGTCGGGGGACGTCATTGCCACACCGCCCGGTCCACCTCACCCACGTGGGAGAACAACCGTCGACCCAGGGCGTCGGACAGCGCCAGCGCCTGCGCGCTGCAGTCGCGCAGCGCCTCCAGCAGACGGTCATGCCGGCCGTCCTCGCCCTCGGCACTGATCTCGTCCAGCGGCCAGGTGTCCGGACGGGGCAATCGCTGCGCACACTCCTGGGCCCAGACGGCATCGTGCCGGGCCAGCTTGAGGAAGCGATCGCGCATCGTGCGTGCCACCCATGCCAGCGAGCGCGGGTTGTCGGTGTCGTGGATCAGCAGATGCAGCAGCGGCGGCACCTCGCGGCGGGCCTGGAACTGGGCCCGGTAGGTGATGGTGGAGTCGAACAGGCCGAGCAGCAGCGCGAAGCCGTCGTCTAGCCGCTGCAGGCCATGCTCGAAGCCCGTGGCCAGCACATGGGCAAGGAAGTCCAACCGCTCGATCTGCCGGCCCACGCTGAGCAGCCGCCAGCCATCGTCGCGGGTCATGCGGTCGGTCTGCGCGCCGGTGATCGCGGCCAGGTGCGTGGCCAGGCGGCCCAACACACCCAGCGCGTCGGCCAGCGGCTCGTCGACCGGGCTGCGCACCACCGAGTCGAAGTGCTGCTGGAAATGGTCACCGACCTCGTGGATGAGCTTCCAGTGCTCCGGCGAGAGCCGCTCGCGCAGCGCCTGGGCACAGGCCCGCAGGGCGCGCAGGTTGAAGGCGACGCTGGTGCTCGCCTCGGCATCACCGAGGGCGTGGACCAGCGAGCGCTCGAACAGGCGCAGGCTCTGCTCGGGCGATGGCACGCCAGGGCCCACCAGGCCATGGCGGCGGGCCAGCCCGTCCAGCACCCGCAGCACCGGCGCCGACGCCCCATTGAGGAAGGTGCCGGTCAGCGCCTCCAGCGTCACCCGCGCCAGGCGGACGCTGTTCTCGGCGCGCTCGGTGTAGCGCCCGAGCCAGAACAGGTTCTCGGCCGAACGGCTGGTGACGGTGCGGTGCCAGCCGGCCAGGTCGGCCGCGGTCAGCGGCCGCGGCAGCAGGCTGGTGGTGTCGATCTCTCCCTGGGCCTGCACCCAGGTGTCGGCGCTGGCGCTGCCGCGCTGCATCGACAGCCACGGGTCCGAGCCGCCGTCGCGCTGGTGGCTCACGCGGCCCAGCGCGCCGGGCAGCACGCGCCATCCGCCCGCCCCGTCGCTGAGCGCGAAGACGCGCAGCACCGTGGCACGCGGCTCGATCACGCCGTGGCGCCAGACCGGCGTCTCGCTCGGGCGCACGCGGGCCTGCAGCGTGTGGGCCGCGGGATCGGCTTCGATGCGGGCCCGCAGCGCCGCGCGGGCGGCCGGCGCCAGCGTGGCCGCCACCACGGGCGCGAAGCCGCCACCCGCCCCGGCGCCGTCGGGGTCGGCCGGGAAGGTGGGCGCGACCACGAAGTCGTCCAGCCGGGGCGCGAGTTCGTCCCATGCCGCCGCTTCGCCGCACCACCAGCTGGTGATGGCCGGCAGTTGCAGCGATTCGCCGAGCAGGCGCTCGGCGACGCCGGGCCAGAAGGCCATCAGGCCGGGGCTCTCCAGCCAGCCGGCGCCGGGCGCGTTGGCCACCACCACCTCTCCGGCGCGCAGCGCCTGCAGCAGGCCGGGCACGCCGAGCGCCGAGTCGGGGCGCAGCTCCAGCGGGTCGAGGTAGTCGTCGTCGACACGGCGCAGCAGCACGTGCACCCGCTCCAGGCCATGCAAGGTCTTGAGGTAGAGGCGGTTGCCGCGAACGGTCAGGTCGCCGCCCTCGACCAGCGTCAGGCCGAGGTAGCGGGCGAGGAAGACCTGCTCGAAGTAGGTCTCGTTGTGCGGCCCGGGCGTGAGCAGCACCACGCGCGATCGCTCGCCGGCCGGCGACAGCCGCAGCAGGCCCTGCAGCAGGGTCTGGAAGCTGGCCGCCAGCCGCGGCACGCGCAGGTCGCGAAACGCCTCGGGGAACTGCTGCGCGACGATCAGCCGGTTCTCCAGCAGGTAGCCCAGGCCCGACGGCGCCTGGCAGCGCTGGCCCAGCACCCACCACAGGCCGTCCGGCCCGCGCGCCAGGTCGAACGCCGCCACGTGCAGGTGCACGCCCCCGGGCGGCACCACACCATGCAGCGGCCGCAGGTACTGGGGATGGCCGAGGACCAGCGAGGGCGGCAGCAGGCCCTCGTCCAGCAGACGGCGCTCGCCGTAGACGTCGGCCATCGCGGCGTTGAGCAGCCGCGCACGCTGGGCCACGCCGGCCTCGATGTGCGCCCACTCCTGGGCCCCCACCAGCACCGGCAGCAACTCGAGCGGCCACTCGCGCTGGGCCTCGCGCCTGTCGTCACAGTAGACGTTGTAGGTGGCCCCATCCTCGAGCACGCGGCGCTGCACGCGCTGCGCGCGCGCGGGCAGGTCCTGCCAGCCATCGACGCCGCCGGCATCGAAGAAGCGGCGCCACAGCGGCACCAGCGGCACGTCGCCGCCGCACCCGACGCCGGCCTCGGTGAGGCGGCCACGCAACTCGTCGAAGTGGCCCTCGCTGCCGGCCAGCGCCGCCGCCGCGGCCAGCTGCGCCGGACCGGGCGGCGTGCCGGGCCCCGCCTCGCGGCGGGCGCCGGCGGGCTGGCGCGGTGGCTCGGGACGAGTCGGCGGACTGGACATGGCGCCATCATGCCCGCATGGCGGCGGGCAGACCATTCCGACCGGCGTCGGAAAGGTCAATCGGCCGGCACCAGGAAATCGCGGCTGATGCCCAGGCCCAGGTCGCCGACGCGATCGAGGAACTGGGTCAGGAAGGCGTGCAGTCCGGTGGCCAGGATCTCGTCGATCCGGCCGTACTCGAGGTCGGCCAGCAGGCGGCCGGCCCGCCGCAGGGTCTCGGCCGACTGCTCGTTGGCGACCCGCTTCAGGTTGGCCACCACCTCGTGCATGCACGCGGCCATCGAGCGTGGCATGTCGGGCCGCAGGATCAGCAGCTCGGCCACCTTCTCGGGCGTGATGACGTTGCGATAGACCTTGCGGTAGACCTCGAAGCCGGAGACCGAGCGCAGGATGGCCGACCAGTGATAGAAGTCATATTCGCTGTCGCGCTCGTCGGCCGCGCCGTAGAAGTCGCTCTGCACGGCGTGGAACTTCACGTCGAGCAGCCGGGCGGTGTTGTCGGCGCGCTCGAGGAAGGAGCCGATGCGGATGAAGTGGAAGGCCTCGTCCTGCAGCATCGTGCCCACCGTGACGCCGCGCGACAGGTGCGAGCGGAACTTGACCCACTCGAACAAGGCCGACGGGTCGCGCGCGAGCCCGCCGTCGGCCAGCATGCGGTTGAACTCCAGCCAGGTCTGGTTGGTTGTCTCCCAGACCTCGGTGGTGAGCGTGCCGCGCACGGCGCGGGCGTTCTCGCGTGCGGCGCGCAGGCAGCTGAGGATGGACGACAGGTTGCGCTCGTCCTTGACCATGTAGGCCATCACCTGGCGCGGGTCGATCGCGCCGTAGCGGACGCGGTAGTCGTCGCTCAGCTCCGAGATGCTGAGCAGCCCCTGCCAGCCCTGCTCGGCGACCGCGGCCGACTGCGGCAGCAGCGCCGTCTGGTAGTTGACGTCGAGCATGCGGGCCGTGTTCTCCGCGCGCTCCATGTAGCGGGCCATCCAGAACAGATGGTCGGCGGTGCGTGACAGCATGTGGTGGCCCTCCGCGTCAGTCTTCCAGCACCCAGGTGTCCTTGGTGCCGCCGCCCTGGGACGAGTTGACGACCAGCGACCCCTCCTTCAGCGCCACCCGGGTCAGGCCGCCGGGCACCAGCTGCACCTCGGTGCCCGACAGCACGAACGGGCGCAGGTCGATGTGGCGCGGGGCGATGCCCGATTCGACGAAGGTCGGGCAGGTGGACAGGCTCAGCGTGGGCTGGGCGATGTAGTTGGCCGGGTTGGCGACCAGGTGCTCGCGGAAGGTGGCGATCTCGTCGCGGCTGGCGGCGGGGCCGACGAGCATGCCGTAGCCGCCCGCGCCATGGACCTCCTTGACGACCAGCTCGGGCAGGTGGTCCAGCACGTACCGCAGGTCCTCGGCCTCACGGCAGAGGTAGGTCGGCACGTTGTGCAGGATCGGCTGCTCGCCGAGATAGAACTCGATCATCTTCGGCACGTAGGGGTAGATCGACTTGTCGTCGGCAATGCCGGTGCCGATGGCGTTGCACAGCGTGACGTTGCCGGCCTTGTAGGCCTCGACCAGGCCCGCGCAGCCCAGCGTGGAATCCCGGCGGAACACGCGGGGGTCGAGGAAGTCGTCGTCGATGCGGCGGTAGATCACGTCCACGCGCCGGGGGCCCTGCGTGGTCCGCATGAAGACGAAGGTGTCCTTGACGAACAGGTCCTGCCCCTCGACCAGCTCGACGCCCATCTGCTGCGCGAGGAAGGCGTGCTCGAAGTAGGCCGAGTTGTACATGCCGGGCGTCAGCACGACCACGGTCGGCTCGTTGACGCTTGGCGGCGCGACGCTGCGCAGCGTCTCCAGCAGCAGGTCGGGGTAGTGGGCCACCGGCGCGACCCGGTGCTCGCTGAACAGCTCCGGGAACAGCCGCATCATCATCTTGCGGTCCTCGAGCATGTAGCTCACGCCGCTGGGCACGCGCAGGTTGTCCTCCAGCACGTGGTAGCTGCCGCTGCCGTCGGGGTTGGCCGCGCGCACGATGTCGATGCCCGCGATGTGCGAGTAGACGTCGTGCGGCACGTGCACGCCCATCATCTCGGGCCGGAACTGGGCGTTGTGAAGGACCTGTTCGGCCGGCACCAGCCCCGCCTTCAGGATCTCCTGGCCGTGGTAGACGTCGTGGATGAAGCGGTTCAGGGCCGTCACCCGCTGGCGCAGGCCGCGCTCCAGCTCGCGCCACTCCTGCGCCGGAATGACGCGCGGGATCAGGTCGAACGGGATCAGGCGCTCGGTGCCCTCGCCGTCGTCCTTGTCGCCATAGACCGCGAAGGTGATGCCGACGCGGCGGAAGATGACCTCGGCCTCCTCGCGACGCTGCCTCATCATGTCCCCCGGCTGCCGGGCCAGCCAGCGGTCGTAGCGGCGGTAGTGCTCGCGCACCGTCCCGCCGGCGGCATGCATCTCGTCGAAGCTCGGTCTCGTCATTCAGACACTCCTCGCAGGGTTGAGCTAGCAACAACCGCACCACCCGCGGGCGGGTCCGCCGGCGGCTGCCAGTGCCAGTATCGTCTCCGCACGTCGCGGGTGCACGCCGCACCAGAAGCGCGCCACTGCCATGCACCACAGTGGTCCGAGCGGACGACCGGGATGCCCGCCGCGGCGTAGCGCGCCAGCACCGCCGGGTTCGGATGGCCGAAGCGGCTGCGGTAGCCGACCTGGATCACCGCCTGCCGCGGCTGCACGGCGGCCAGGAAGGCCGCGCTGGACGAGGTCTGGCTGCCGTGGTGCGGCACGAGCAGGATGTCGCTGCGCAGGGCCGGGCCCAGCCGCTCGACCAGCGCCTGCTCCTGCCCGGCCTCGATGTCGCCGGTCAGCAGCGCGCTGCGACCCTCGGCGTCCTGCACCCGCACGACGCAACTCATCGCATTCGGCTTCAGGCCGGGCTGCCAGGCGCCGGCCGTCGGATGCAGCACCTCGAAGCGCACGCCGTCCCAGTGCCAGGACTGGCCCGCGGCGCAGTCGAGCTGCGGCACCGGCGCACCATCGCGGCCCACCGCCCGCCGCAGCGGGTGGCCGGGCTCCAGCCCGGTGCGCATCTCGCCCACCGGCAATGCGGCCAGCACCGCGGCGGCGCCGCCGACATGGTCGGTATCGCGGTGGCTCAGCACCAGCGTGTCGATGCGGGCTTCGCCGCGGGCGCGCAGCAGCGGCAGCAGCACGCGCTGCCCGGCGTCGTTGTCCTCGCCGTAGCGGGGTCCGGTGTCGTGCAGCAGCAGGTGGCGGGCGGTGCGCACCAGCACCGCGCTGCCCTGCCCCACGTCGGCCGCCAGCAGCTCGAAGTGCCCGGGCGCCGGGCGATCGATGGCCGGCCAGCACAGCGGCAGCAGCAGCGGCAGCCCGGCGGCACGTGCGCGCCAGGGCAGCGGCAGCACCAGCAGCGCCCCGCCGGCCAGGCCCAGCGCGCCAGCCCAGGCCGGTGCGGCCGGCACCGCCCACACGGCCAGCGGCCAGGTGGCGAACCATCCCAGCGCCGACAGCAGCGGCTGCAGCGCCGCGCCAGCCAGCGTCCACAGCGGTGGCAGCAGCAGGCCGGCCAATGCCAGCGGCGTGACGACCAGCGTCACCCAGGGTACCGCCAGCAGGTTGGCGACGAAGCCGACCAGCGAGATCTGCTCGAACAGCAGCAGCGTCAGCGGCGCCAGCGCCAGCGTGGCGACCACCTGCTGTCGCAGTGCCCCCGACAGCGCGACGCGCAGCTGGGCACCCGGCCCGGCGGGCGGCCCACCCGGCCGCGGCGGGTGGCTGGCGATCAGCAAAGCGACCGCGACGAACGAGAGCCAGAATCCCGGTTGCAGCAGCGCCCACGGGTCCAGCGCCGACACCGCGGCGCCCGCGCAGGCACACACCAGCAACGGCGGCCAGCGCCAGCCGGCCTGCTGCAGGGCCGCGGTCAGGGCCAGCATGCCCACGGTGCGCTGCGCCGGCACGCCCCAGCCGGCCAGCAGCGCATAGGCGACCGCCAGCGACACGCCACCCCAGCGCGCCGCCACCGGCGCGGGACAGGCCTGCATCGCGCGCGGCATCGTGCGCCACCAGCGGCCGACCAGCCCGCCCGCGAGCCAGGCGAACAAGGTGATGTGCAGGCCGCTGATGCTCATCAGGTGCGCGACGCCCGTCTGGCGGAACAGCGCCCAGCCCGGCGTGTCGATCGCCGCCTGGTCGCCCACCGTCAGCGCTGCCAGCACGCCGGCCACCAGCGGGTCGCCGCCATGCAGCAGCGCCGCGTCGCGCCAGCGCTGGCGTGCCGCGTCGAGCTGCTCGTCCGGCCGCCACCAGCGAGGCCCGCCCAGCCGCTGCGGGTCGCTCGGCGCCGTGGCACGCACGCTGCCCACCGCCCCGATGCCTTGCTCGAACAGCCACAACTCGGCGTCGAAGCCTTCCGGGTTCAGCGCCCCGTGCGGCCGCTTCAGCCGCAGCGGCAGGCGCCACCGCTCGCCGGCCAGGGCCGGCGCGGGCGGTCCGGCCTCGCCGTCACCGGCGGCGCCGGCACGGGGCCAGGCCAGCCAGAGCCGGGGCGGCAGCGCGACCGCCTCGCCGTCGGCCCCCTGCGCCGCATCGGGCTCGAAGAGGACGTGCAGCCCCTGCGCATCGACCTGCGGCAGGCGCACGATGCGCCCGGTCACGACCAGGTCGCGGCCCTCGAGCGCGGCCGGCAATGTCTGCGCGACCCGCACGGCACCGCGCCATCCGGCGAGCGCGAAGGCCGCCGCCGCCAGCGCCGCCACGGCGCACAGCAGCGTGCCCGGCCCGGCCCCGCGGCGTCGTACGCCGGCCGCCAGCCCGAGCAGGCCGAGCACGGCCGCGCCGCCGAGCAGCGCGTACGCGCCCGGTGTCCAGACTGCCGCCTGCTGCAGCTGCCACGCCGTGCCCGCCAGCCAGGCCAGGGCCAGCGCGGCGATCGCTCCTCCCTGCATGCCCCAGTGTAGGATGCCGCCGCACTGCCATTCACCGGAGAACACCATGTCCGTCGCCGCACGCCTGGCGGCCCTCGGGATCGAGCTGCCGCCCGTCGCGATTCCCGCCGCCGCCTACGTACCGTTCGTCCAGAGCGGGAATCTGGTCTTCCTGTCCGGCCACATCGCCAAGAAGGACGGCAAGCCCTGGGTCGGCCAGCTCGGCCTGACGATGGCCACCGCGGAGGGCCAGGCCGCGGCACGCGCGATCGCCATCGACCTGCTGGGCACCCTGAAGGCCGCCGTCGGCGACCTCGACCGCGTCGCCCGCATCGTCAAGGTGATGAGCCTGGTGAACTCGACCCCGACCTTCACCGAGCAGCACCTGGTCACCAACGGCTGCTCGGAACTGCTGGTCGAGGTGTTCGGCCCTCAGGTCGGGGCGCATGCACGCAGCGCCTTCGGCGTCGCGCAGGTCCCGCTCGGCGCCTGCGTCGAGATCGACCTGATCGCCGAACTGAAGGCCTGAGCGGATGGACGGCCTGCTCCGCCGCCCTGCCCCGCTGCTGGCCTTCGTCGCCGTCGCCTGCTATGGCGCGGTCGGCTTGGCGCTGGTCTCGCAGTACCGCTTCGACATGCTGCCCTGCCCCTGGTGCACGCTGCAACGGCTGCTCTTCCTGATCGTCGGCAGCCTCGCGCTGGTCGGGCTGCTGCTGGCCTCCGCCGGCGTGCGGCGGGTGCTCTCGCTCGGCGGCCTGCTGTTCAGCATCGCCGGCATGGCCAGCGCGCTGTGGCAGCACTTCGTGGCCGCGCGCAGCGAGAGCTGCAACCTGACGCTGGCCGATCGCATCCTGCAGTCGCTGGGTCTGTTCGACCTGGCGCCTTCGGTGTTCGCGCCGCAGGCCTCGTGCGCCGACGCAGCGGTCGACCTGCTCGGCATTCCGTACGCGTTCTGGAGCCTCGGGCTGTTCGCCATCTGCGCCGGTGTCTGCGTGCAGGTCATGCGCGTCACGCGGATCTGAGCCCAGCCTGATTCGGGTCAAGGCCCGGCCGGCCGGCAGTCGCGACACTGCCGGCCGTGACCCAACCAGACACCATGACCGCCGACGTCGTCATCGTCGGTGCCGGCCCCGCCGGCCTCGCCCTGGCCCTGGCGCTGGCCCAGGCCGGCATCGCCAGCCGCGTGCTCGAGCAGGCGCCGCTGGACAGCTTGGCGGATCCGCCCGAGGACGGGCGCGACATCGCGCTGACCCACCGCTCGCGCCGCATCCTCGAGGCGCTCGGCCTGTGGCGGCAGTTGCCGGCCGACGAGGTCGCCCCGCTGCGCCGCGCGCAGGTCAGCGACGGCGCCTCGCCCTGGGTGCTGCCCTTCGACGCCGCTGCCGAAGGCCACGAGGCGCTCGGCTGGCTGGTGCCCAACCACCGCATCCGCGCCGCCTGCCATGCGCTGGCCAGCGCGTCGCCGCAGGTGCGGCTGCAGGGCGACGCGCGCGCCGTCGGCTTCGGCCGCGATGCGGCCGGTGCGTGGGTCGACACCGTGGGGTCCGCAGGCGGCGCCACCACCCGCCACCGGGGCCGCCTGGTCGTCGCCGCCGACAGCCGCTTCTCGGGCCTGCGCCGCCTGGCCGGCATCGGCGCGCGCCTGCTGGACTTCGGCCGCACCGCGATCGTCTGCCGCATGGGCCACGAGGGGGACCATGCGGGCATCGCGCACGAGTGCTTCCGCTACGGCCACACGCTGGCAATGCTGCCGATGGCGGGCCGGCAATCCTCGGCGGTGCTGACCGTTCGCAGCGACGAGGCGCCCGGCTGGCTGGCACTGCCGGACGAGGTCTTTGCGCAACGCCTGGCCGAGCAGTTCGGCCACCGCCTGGGCGCGATGCGCACCACCGGCCGGCGCCACGCCTACCCGCTGGTGGCCACCTACGCCCACCGCTTCGCCGACCCGCGGCTGGCACTGGTGGGCGACGCCGCCGTCGGCATGCACCCGGTCACCGCCCACGGCTACAACTTCGGCCTGTACGGCATCGAGCGCCTCGCCGCCGCGCTGGCCGGGTCCCACCGGCAGGGGCGCGACCCCGGCGATGCCGGCGTGCTGCGGCGCTGGGCCGACGAGCACCGCCGCACGACGCTGCCGATCTACCTCGGCACCAATGCGATCGTCCGGCTGTTCACCGACGATCGCGCGCCCGCACGCGTCGCGCGCACCGCGGTGCTGCGCATCGCCGGCAGGCTCCCGCCGCTGAAGGCCGCGATCACACGCGAGCTCACCGGCCGCGCGGCCGGCGCAGGCCTGGGTCCCGCCTAGGGGAAGGCGGGCATCGTCAGGTCGATGCCCTGGTGCCGGGCCTCGGGGTGGCGCCGCTCCAGCAACTGCCGGATCTCCTCGACACGGCTGTGCGGCACGTCGACCATCAGCAGGATCCGGCCCGCCTCGAGCTCGGCCTCGAAGCGCCTCAGCTTGACGCTGGGCGTCGACACGCCGATCAAGGTCGCGGCCCAGGCGCCCAGCAACAGCCCGCCGAGCGTGCACAGCAGCAGCGTGCCGACGTCGAACTCGTAGCCGGCCAGCGAGCCGATCTTCAGCGCGACACCCAAGGCCGCGCCGCCGACGACGCCGATTCCCGCGCCGAGGAAGAAGGCGTGCCGCACGTCGGTCTTCTGCAGCACGCCGGCTTCGTGCAGTTCGCCCAGCGACACGTCGCGCCGGCCCAGGAAGTGCATGTGCCGGTCCTCGACGCGGGCCAGCAGCAGGTCGTCGGCGGTCCGGCGCGCACTGGCCAGGTCCGGCAACACGAGGTAAAGGCGTCTGCGCATACGGCCTCCTCACCGCGCGCCAGGCGCGAGGCCGGCGCGGTGGGGCAGGTTTACGCCGGAAGGCGCCCCCTGTCAACCGGCCCTCGAGCATCGTCACGGCCGCGGGGATTTGGTCCAATCCGGGCACGATGACGACCGCTGCGAACCCCTGCGCCGAGCGCCCGACGGACCCCGCTTCCGATGCCCCTGCCACCGCCCCGCTGCCGCTGGCCGGCACCCGGGTGGTCGAGTTCACCCACATGGTCATGGGCCCGACCTGCGGCCTCGTCCTGGGCGACCTCGGCGCCGACGTGATCAAGGTCGAGCCGCTGGCGGGCGACAACACGCGCCGCCTGCTCGGCTCGGGCGCCGGCTTCTTCCCGCTGTTCAACCGCAACAAGCGCAGCATCGCGCTGGACGCCAAGGACCCGCGCGGCGTCCAGATCGTTCGCCGGCTGGCGGCGCGGGCCGACGTGTTCAGCGAGAACTTCAAGCCCGGCGCGATGGAGCAGCTCGGCCTGGGCCATGCCGCGCTCTCGGCGCTGAACCCGCGCCTGGTCTACGTCTCGCACAAGGGCTTCCTGCCCGGCCCGTACGACCACCGCACCGCCCTGGACGAGGTGGTGCAGATGATGGGCGGCCTGGCCTACATGACCGGCCCGGTCGGGCGGCCGCTGCGGGCGGGCTCGTCGGTCAACGACATCATGGGCGGCATGTTCGGCGCGATCGGCGCGCTGGCCGCGCTGGCGGCCCGGGAACGGACGGGCCGCGGCCAGGCGGTGGGCAGCGCGCTGTTCGAGAACAACATCTTCCTCGTCGCCCAGCACATGATGCAGTTCGCGGTCACCGGCCTGGCCGCCGCCCCGATGCCCAGCCGGATCTCGCCCTGGGGTATCTACGATGTCTTCGAGGTCCGCGACGGGGCGCAGATCTTCCTGTCGGCGGTCAGCGACACCCAGTGGGCACTGCTGTGCGACGAGTTCGGCTTCGACGACCTGGCCGCGGACCCCCGGCTGGCCAGCAACAACCTGCGCGTGCAGGCGCGTGACTGGCTGCTGCCGCTGCTGCGCGAGCGCTTCGCCAGCCTGGACGCGCAGGAGATCGCCCGGCGGTTCGAGCAGCGGGGCCTGCCCTACGCACCGATCACCCGGCCCGAGCAGCTGTTCGACGATCCGCACCTGCTGGCCACCGGCGGGCTTGCGCCGATGACGATCCCGCCGGATGCCAGCGCGGCCGGCCGCGCGATCGAGACCCGCACCGCGCTGCTGCCGCTGACCCTGGACGGCGAGCGCCTTGCGCTGCGCGCGTCGCCGCCGTCGCTGGGCCAGCACACCGCCGCCGTGCTGCGCGAGCTGGGCTACCGCGACGGCGAGATCGCCGCACTGCGCGAGGCTGGCGTGATCGGGGGCCCCGCTGACAGCGACGGCGTGGCATCATCGTCGGCATGAACAACGGCTTCGGCATCGAGGCGCCCGGCGCCCACCCGGCCGCCGCGCACCGACCGCCGGCGCGCTACCTGCTGCTGATCGACAGCGGAGGCAGCACGGTGGCCCGCCTGTTCACCGCGGCCCATGAGCCGGTGGGCGAGTTCGACGCCGGTTCGGAGGAAGTGGCCGTGATGACCCACCACCTGCAGCCCGGTCGCGGCGCCGACGCCCCGGCCTGGGACCGTGCCCTGCAGGGCCACAGCCCGGCCGAACGGGCCGAGGCCGTCGTCTACACCCTCGACATCTGAGCGTCGCCGCGGCCTCGGCGAGCCCCGTGCCGAAAGGCCATATAAATTGTGTGCGATTTAATTTGGCGCAATACTTATGGTCATGACGAAGCGCACGCCCCCACCGACCCCGGCCGCCGACTGGCTGGCGCTCGATGCCCAGCTGTGCTTTGCGCTGTACTCGGCCTCGCTGGCGATGACCAAGCTGTACAAGCCGCTGCTGGCCCCGCTGGGCCTGACCTACCCGCAGTACCTGGTGATGCTGGTGCTGTGGGAGTCGGACGGCCAGCCCGTCAGCGCCATCGGCGAGCGCCTGTCGCTCGATTCCGGGACGCTGACGCCTTTGCTGAAGCGGCTGGAATTGGCCGGGCTGGTCCAGCGCCTGCGCGACGCCGCCGACGAGCGCCGCGTGCTGATCCGGCTCAGCCCGGCCGGCCGCGCCCTCCGGTCCCGGGCCCTCGCGGTGCCGCAGCAGGTGCTGTGCGCCGCCCAGTGCCCGCTCGACGAGATCTCCTCGCTGACGCAGCGCCTGAAATCGCTGCGCGACAGCATCTCCCAGGCTGCGGCCTGACATCCCTCCCCCTGCACAGGACGACACCATGGCTCTCGACAAGGTTCTCTACACCGCCCACGCCACCTCCACCGGCGGCCGCACCGGCACGTCCAAGACCGACGACGGCCGGCTGACGCTGACCCTCAGCACGCCGAAGGAGCTTGGCGGCGACGGCGGCCCGGGCACCAACCCCGAGCAACTTTTCGCCGCCGGCTACTCGGCCTGCTTCATCGGCGCGATGAAGGCCGTGGCCGCGCGCCAGAAGCTGGCCCTGCCAGCCGAGGTGTCGATCACGGCGGACGTGGGCATCGGCCCCATCCCGGCCGGCTTCGGCATCCAGGTGGCGATGGCCATCAGCATCCCGGGCATGGACCGCGCCGCCGCCGAGGCGCTGGTCGCCGCCGCCCACCAGGTCTGCCCCTACTCGAACGCCACCCGCGGCAACGTCGACGTGACGCTGACCGTGGTCTGAGCGCCCGTGCCGGTGTCACCGGCCCGTCATCCACCGGTCACGGCGCCTTCACCGAGCCTCGCGAAGCTCCCCGGGTCCATCCGATCCGAGGAGCTTCTTTCATGCACAAGACTGTCCTGGCCACCCTGGCACTGGCCTGCGCCACCGCCGGCCTGCCGGCCGACGCCGCCGTCACCCTGATCGCCAGGGGCTCGCTGGACCCGACCGGCAGCGACCTGTCGGGCCTCACCGACACGCTCGAGAACGGCCTGCCCGCCAACCTGCTCGGCGGCCTGGGATCGGGTCTGGCCTGGGCCGGCGGCAACACCTTCCTGGCCATCCCCGACCGCGGCCCGAACGCCACGGCGTGGAACGCCGACGTCGACAACACGACGAGCTGGGTGCCGCGCTTCCACACCTTGACCCTGACGCTGAGCCCGGTGCCGGATGGCCCGCTGCCCTTCACGCTGACGCCACAGCTCACGGCCACCACCACGCTCTACAGCCGTGAGCCGCTGGTCTACGGCCCTGCCGTGCCCCCCGGCAACCGAAAGGGCCATCACTACTTCTCCGGACGTTCGGACAACTTCGACCCCGCGACCGACTCGCTCAGCGCGCTCGACGCGCGCTTCGACCCCGAGGGCATCCGCGTGTCGCGCAACGGCAAGAAGGTCTATCTCACCGACGAGTACGGCCCGTACGTCTACGAATTCAGCCGCGAGACCGGCAAGCGCACCCGCGTCTTCGAGCTGCCGGCATCCACCTTCGCCGTCAGCCACAAGTCGGCGCTGGGCGCCAACGAGATCGGCGGCAACGCGCGCGGCCGTGTGGCCAACAAGGGCATGGAAGGCCTGGCCATCTCGCCCGACGGCTCGACCCTCTTCGGCTTCGTGCAGAGCCCGCTGATCCAGGACGGCGGCGACGGCGGCCGCGCCAACCGCATCGTCCAGATCGACATCGCCAGCGGCGCGGTGCGCCAGTACGCCTACGACAACTTCATCGGCGAGGCGCTCAACAAGGCCTACAACAGCAGCGAGGTGCTCGCCCTCAACAGCCACGAGCTGCTGGTGCTCGAGCGTGACGGCAAGGGCCTGGGCGACGGCTCGGCGGCCGTCGTCAAGCGCCTGTACAAGGTCGACCTGGCGGGGGCCGAGGACGTGAGCGCGCAGGAAGGGGCTGCCGCCCTGCTGGCCAAGGCGCCGGCGAAGACGCTGTTCGCCGACCTGCGCGCCGTGCTGAACGCCGCCGGCATCGACGATGCGCACATTCCTGCCAAGCTCGAGGGCATCGCCTTCGGCGAGGACGTGGTCGTCGATGGTGTCACCAAGCACACGCTCTACGTGGCCAACGACAACGACTTCCTGGCGCTGGCGCCGGGTGGGCTCGCCAATCCGAACCAGTTCTTCGTCTTCGCCTTCGACGACGCGGACCTCGCCGGCTCGGTGTACGAGCCGCAGCGCTTCAAGTCGAAGTGAGCGGCGCCCCTGGGCGGCCGCGTCGCGGCCGCGATCCCGCCCGGGCAGCGGGTCAGCCGAGGACGGCCGGGCGCTGACCCAGCAGCGCCAGCATCAGCGCGACCCGCGCCTTGGCCGGCG
>JABLTH010001767.1_pt1 | contig 15350 bp, 13 predicted proteins | sample 7875711 | NCBI WGS metagenome assembly JABLTH01 (sample SAMN14941262, study PRJNA633318) | bioreactor metagenome | isolation source: bioreactor | place: China | collected 2019-03-05 | reverse complement strand
GCCTTCGCTTTCTCCAACCTCCCATACCCGCACAGCCAACAGCGTCCCTTACGGTCCGCCTGCCGAAGCCGTACTGCGCTCCGGCAGCCATACGGGCTTACCACGTTCCCTGCACGTTACACGGCTGGGTTAGGGCCTGCCTTTCCGCCGGTGGTCGCATTGGCGACGTACCCCGAGTTGCCAGCGAGGTAACCGACCACACACCGTTTGGTTAGTGCCTGTCAGCAGCTTTGGCACTTCAATAGTCACGGCGTTTATCAGCAGTTCACATATGTTGCCCATGCCAGTCAGCCTAGCTCCTCAACCCCGTTGCTGCTCGGAGTCTCTGCCCCTTCGCCTCGCGGCGAGTGGACACCCTTGCGGGGGCTACGTTGTCAGGAGAGCTTCACACCCCACCGTTACCAGTGACGCATGTCTCCCTAGGCTACTGCTAGTCGCATAGCAGGTTCTCTATCGGGCACCTTCACAGGCGTGTCCGACTGAACCATAACGCACAGAGCTTTACGCTCCGGGACCTCACTTTTTTGCCTCATGTGCTCCTGTACCAGCGAGCGCTTGACGGTGGCGGTCTCTTGCGAGCACCAGCCTCCGTCCCAAAGAACGTAGCGCCGATCCATTGGACCGGTTTCAAAGCTATGTGGCGCATGCGCATCAAACTTCATTGCGCATCCACCCGCTCCCTCCGAAGAGGGGCGTTTACAGGTAACCCGCCCAAAGGCGAGCGTCCCCGCCTTTGGGCGATGGCTGGACATTCGTCCAGCAAAAGCAAGCTGCAAGCGAGACCGATGAACTGGTGCCGTTCGCAACAGATGGACACACCCAGGCTTTGCCGGCCGGGGTAGTCTAAGCAAGTAGATGGTTGGGGTTGTGCGGTTCAGGCCGGAGCCCTTTCCGCGTCCCAACAAGGGTCGATGCTCTTAACGGAAAGCTCCCGGACACGATGATGCGTGTCGCACAACAACCGCTATTGTAAGCGACTGCGAAGCAAGCCGCCCCAAGCCGCCCCAAGTCACCGCCAGCGGGTGGATCCCGGTGAACCCCGCGGGCGCCCGCCCGCCCCTGCCACGGAGACCGAGCGATGCCCATCACCGACTGGCCGGCCGACGAACGGCCGCGCGAGAAGCTGCTGCTGAACGGCGCCGCCAGCCTCTCGGACGCCGAGCTGCTGGCCGTCTTCCTGCGCGTGGGGGTGGCCGGCAAGACCGCCGTGGACCTCGCGCGCGAGTTGCTGCGGGGCTTCGGCTCCCTGTCGCGCCTGTTCGGCGCCGACGCGCAGGCGCTGGCGCGCGTGCGCGGCATGGGCCGCGCCAAGTATGCACAACTGCAGGCGGCACTGGAATTGACGCGGCGCGCCCTGGCGGAGGACCTGCGCCTGGCCACCGACCTCTCCTCCCCGCAAGCCGTGCGCGACTACCTGCGCCTGTCGATCGCCCACCTGCCCTACGAGGTCTTCATGTGCCTGTTCCTCGACGCGCGCAACCGGCTGCTGGCCAGCGAGGAGCTGTTCCGCGGCACGCTGACCCACACCAGCGTCTACCCGCGCGAGGTGGCCCGGCATGCCCTGATGCATAATGCGGCCGCGGTGATCGTCGCCCACAACCATCCGTCCGGCACTGCCACGCCGAGCCGCTCCGACCTGGATATGACGCGCAGCCTGGCGCGGGCGCTGGCACTGGTCGACGTCCAGGTGCTCGACCACTTCATCGTCACCAGCAGCACAGCCTACTCGCTGGCCGAGCACCAGCAGATGTAAAGTAAGGCGGGGCGGAGACAGGACGAGAGCACGGCAGGCGCCAGTCAATGCCGAGAGAGCGCCTATCGCAGGGCAATGCGCCGCGTTCGTCCCACCACCTGCCATGGCCGAAGTCAAGAAGATCTTGATCTTCCACTCGAAATCGGTTTACAATACTCGTTTTGCTGAAGTCCAAACCGCTGCAGTCCGGGCCCGTGCGCCTTCTGTTGATCTGTTGCGACATTGTCCACGAATAGAGATTTAGGAGTGCTTCATGGCACGCGTCTGTCAAGTGACCGGGAAAGCGCCGATGGTCGGCAACAACGTTTCCCACGCGAACAACAAGACCAAGCGCCGCTTTCTGCCCAATCTGCAGAATCGCCGCTTCTTCGTTGAATCGGAAAACCGCTGGGTGAGCCTGCGCGTCTCGAACGCCGGCCTGCGCCTGATCGACAAGAAAGGCATCGACTCCGTGCTCGCCGACCTGCGCGCACGCGGCGAAGTCTAATAGGAGTACACCATGGCCAGCAAAGGCGGACGCGACAAGATCAAACTGGAATCCACCGCGGGTACCGGTCACTTCTACACCACGACGAAGAACAAGCGCACCATGCCGGAAAAGATGGAGATCATGAAGTTCGATCCCGTCGCCCGCAAGCACGTTGCGTACAAGGAAACCAAGATCAAGTAATCGATCCTGGCCTTCCCCGGCATGCCGCCAGGCATGCCCGGCAAGAAGCCCCGCCTATGCGGGGCTTTTTTGCGTCCGCGGCCGGCATGCGGGTGTACACTTTCAGGCTTTCCCCTCCCCTGCGCACACGCATCAGCTTGCGCCCTTCCCGTATCATGAACTTCGATGTCGCCATCGTCGGCAGCGGACTCGCCGGACTCACGGTCGCGCTGCAACTGGCCGAGACCCATCGGGTCGTCATTCTCTGCAAACGCGCCATGACCCAGGGCGCCAGCGACTGGGCCCAGGGCGGCATCGCCGCCGTGCTCGATTCGGGCGACAGCCACGACGAGCATGTCCAGGACACGCTGGTCGCCGGCGCCGGGCTGTGCGATGAGGAGGCGACCCGCTACATCGTCGAGCACGGGCGCGAAACCATCCAGTGGCTGATCGATCGCGGCGTGCCGTTCACGCGCGACGAGCAGGCGGAGTTGGGCTTTCACCTGACGCGCGAAGGCGGCCACAGCCGGCGACGCATCATCCACGCAGCCGACGCGACCGGGCACGCGGTGGTGAGCACGCTGAGCGAGCAGGCGCGCCGTCATCCCAACATCACCATCCTCGAGGACCATTTCGCCATCGACCTGATCACGGCCGGCAAGCTGGGCCTGCCGGGCAAGCGCTGCTATGGCCTCTATGTACTGGACGATGCCAGCGGCCACGTGCGCACCGTCACGGCGACCCACACCGTGCTGGCCACCGGCGGTGCCGGCAAGGTCTACCTCTACACCACCAATCCGGACACCGCCACCGGCGACGGCATCGCCATGGCGTGGCGCGCGGGCTGCCGGGTGGCGAACATGGAATTCATCCAGTTCCACCCGACCTGCCTGTACCACCCCTATGCCAAGTCCTTCCTGATCTCCGAGGCCGTGCGCGGCGAAGGCGGCCTGCTGCGCCTGCCCGATGGCACCCGCTTCATGCCGGCCCACGATGCGCGCGCCGAGCTGGCACCGCGCGACGTGGTCGCACGCGCCATCGACTTCGAGATGAAGAAGCACGGCCTGGACTACGTCCACCTGGACATCAGCCACCAGCCGGAAGCCTTCCTGCGCGAACACTTCCCCACCATCCACGCACGCTGCCTGGAACTGGGCATCGACATCGCGCGCGAGCCGATCCCGGTGGTGCCGGCGGCGCACTATACCTGCGGCGGCGTGGTCACCGATACCGCCGGGCGCACCGACCTCGCCAACCTCTACGCCGTCGGCGAATCGGCCTGCACCGGGCTGCACGGCGCCAACCGCCTCGCCTCGAATTCCCTGCTGGAGTGCATGGTGATCGGCCGCGCGGCCGCCGCGCATATCGCTGTTCAGGACAAGAGCACGCGCCCGGACGTCGCCCTGCCCGCCTGGGATGAAAGCCGCGTCTCCGACGCGGACGAGGAGGTGGTGGTGTCGCACAACTGGGACGAACTGCGACGCATGATGTGGAACTACGTCGGGATCGTGCGCACCAGCAAGCGGCTCGAACGCGCACAGCACCGCATCGGCCTGCTGCGTGAGGAAATCGGCGAGTACTATGCCAATTTCCGCGTCACGCGCGACCTGCTGGAATTGCGCAACCTGGTCGAGGTCAGCTCGCTGATCGTGGACAGCGCCTACTCGCGTCACGAAAGCCGCGGCTTGCATTTCAGCCGCGACTATCCCGACACCTTGCCCAAGGCGCTGCCGACCGTGATGCAGCCGCCTTCGCGGCAGCGCTAGAAAAACCCCGCACGGCGGCGGGCAACGGGCGCCGCACGGCGCCCGTTACCTACTCGATGATGCGCAGGGAGTAGTCGGTGGCGCGCACGTCCTTGGTCAGCGCGCCGACCGAGATGCGGTCGACACCGGTCTGTGCGAACGCGCGGATGGTCTCGTGATTGACGCCCCCGGAGACTTCCAGCAAGGCGCGGCCGGCATTGATGCGCACGGCGTCGCGCATCATCGGCTCGGTGAAGTTGTCGATCAGGATGGAGCGCGCACCGGCGGCCAGCGCCTCCTCCAGCTCAGCGAGCGTCTCTACTTCGACCTGCACCGACACGCCGCTGCCGAGCTGCTCGGCGGCGCGCAGGGCGGCAGTGATGCCGCCTGCCGCGGCAATGTGGTTTTCCTTGATCAGGATGCCGTCGTACAGCGCCAGGCGCTGGTTCTCGCCACCGCCGACCTTGACCGCGTACTTCTGCGCCAGGCGCAGCCCGGGCAAGGTCTTGCGGGTATCCAGCACGCGCGCATGCGTGCCCGCGACCAGGTCGGCGTAGCGCCGCGTGGCGCTCGCCACGCCGGACAGCAACTGCAGGAAATTCAGCGATGGCCGCTCGGCCGTCAACAGGGAACGCGCCGGCCCGGTAATCTCGCACACCACGGAATCCGCCTCCATCAGCGCGCCCTCCTCCTGCAGCCAGCGCACCTCCAGGGCGGGATCGACCGCGCGCATGCAGGCATCGAACCAGGGCCGGCCGCACAGCACGGCGCGCTCGCGCACGATGACGCGCGCTCGTGCCGGCTTGCCGGCCGGCACCAGCATGCCGGTCAGGTCGCCGCTGCCAACATCCTCGGCGATCGCGGCGCGCACATTGACCTGCAAGGCCTCGGCCAGCGCTGCTCCGTAGCCGTCGAAAATCGGATTGATGCTGGCGGTGCTCATGCCGGACCCACTCCCTGGAACAGCGCCTGCTCCTTGGCCAGGTCGGCCGACGGGCGCACATTGGTCTTCTGCGCAGCAGCGAAACCGAGCATGCGGTCGATGCAGGTGTAGGCCTGGCGCCCGAGCTGCGCGTCGACATGGATCTCGTTGCGGCCGGTCTCCAGCACCTCGGCCAGGTTGCTCAGCGCATTCATGGCCATCCACGGGCAGTGCGCGCAGCTCTTGCAGGTGGCGCTGTTGCCGGCAGTCGGTGCCTCGATGAAGTGCTTGCCGGGGGCAGCCATGCGCATCTTGTGGAGGATGCCGTTGTCGGTGGCGACGATGAATTCGGTGGCGTCCAGCGACTGCGCGGCCGCGATCAGCTGCGAGGTCGAACCGACCACGTCGGCCTGGGCCACCACGGTCGCCGGCGACTCGGGGTGCACCAGGATCCTGGCCTTGGGAAACTCGCGGCGCAGCAGATCCAGCTCGATGCCCTTGAACTCGTCGTGGACGAGGCAGGAGCCCTGCCACAGCAGCATGTCGGCGCCGGTCTGCTGCTGGATATAGCTGCCCAGGTGCTTGTCCGGCGCCCACAGGATCTTCTCGCCGCGGGCGTGCAGGTGCTCGACGATCTTGAGGCCGATGCTCGACGTCACCATCCAGTCGGCGCGCGCCTTCACCGCGGCACTGGTGTTGGCATAGACCACCACGGTGCGGTCCGGATGGGCATCGCAGAAGGCGCTGAACTCGTCGGCCGGACAACCGAGATCGAGCGAGCAGGTCGCATCCAGGTCCGGCATCAGGATGGTCTTTTCCGGGCTGAGGATCTTGGCGGTCTCGCCCATGAAGCGCACGCCGGCCACCACCAGGGTCTTGGCCGGGTGATCGCGGCCGAAGCGCGCCATCTCCAGCGAGTCGGACACGCAGCCGCCGGTTTCTTCGGCCAGGTCCTGCAGGTCGGCGTCCACATAATAGTGGGCCACCAGCACGGCATCGCGCGCCTTGAGCAAGGCGCGGATCCGCGCCTTGAGTTCGCTGCGCTCGGCGGCGTTCAGCGCCGGCGGCACCTTGGCCCAGGCATGGGCCACGCAACTGCCGCCGGCGGCGCCGTTGGCATCCGCCACGTTCGGCTTCTCGAACTCGACGGTCTTGATCGTCTGTGGGGTCATTTCGTACTACTCCCTCGGCTACTCCCGGTGCTTCCGGCTCTCCTCCCGAAGCGTCTCCTGCGCCCGCCACCTGCGGCGTGCCCATGCGACCTGTCGGCAGGATGTGAGGGCAGTCTAGCGAAAAGAAAAGCCCCGCCAGGTGGCGGGGCTTTTCTTGAGCCTTTCGGGCGCGGGCCTGATTGTATCAGGCGTAGCGGCGCAGACGCAGGGAAAAGTCCTGCAGGGCCTGGATGCCGCTGGCCTCGGCGCGGTGGCACCAGGCCTGCAGCTGCTGCAGCAGCTGTTCACGCGTCAGGTTGGAGCGACCCCAGATCGCGGCCAGCTCGCGGCGCATTTCCACGAAGGTGTGCAGCGACTTGTTCTGCTGGACGATGTCGGCCAGCTGCTCGCGCTGCGTGGCAGCCAGCTTGCCCTCCTCGCGGTGGAACCACTTGCGAGCCGGCTTGAAGTCGCGGTAGGCAGGCAGGCTGCCGGCCTTCAGCTTCTGCAGCTCGTCCTTGTAGGCCGCCTTGACGGCCTTGGCGTAGCGGGCCATCACGTCGTAGCGGTTGGCGATGATCGCCTCCAGCGTGTTGTGGTCGACCGGACGGGCCTCGACCAGGCGTGCCTTGGGCGGCGTCTTCTTCACCTTGGCCAGACCCACTGCCTGCATGGCGCGGATATAGCCCCAGCCGATGTCGAACTCGTACCATTTGATCGAGAACTTGGCCGAAGTCGGGTAGGTGTGGTGGTTGTTGTGCAGCTCCTCACCGCCGATGATGATGCCCCAGGGCGACACGTTGGTCGACGCGTCCTCGCAATCATAGTTGCGGTATCCCCAGAAGTGGCCCAGGCCGTTGATGATGCCGGCCGCGTGGATCGGGATCCACAGCATCTGCACGGCCCAGACGGTCAGGCCGATGACGCCGAACAGCGCCACGTCGATGATCAGCATCAGGCCCACGCCCTGCCAGCCGAAGCGCGAGTAGACATTGCGCTCGATCCAGTCGTCAGGGGTGCCATGGCCGAACTTGGTGATGGTCTCCTTGTTCTTCGCCTCGGCGCGATACAGTTCGGCACCTTCCAGCAGCACCTTGCGGATGCCGCGGGTCTGCGGGCTGTGCGGATCGTCCTCGGTCTCGCACTTGGCGTGGTGCTTGCGGTGGATCGCAGTCCACTCCTTGGTCACCATACCGGTGGTCAGCCAGAGCCAGAAACGGAAGAAATGCTGAGCGACCGGGTGCAGGTCCAGCGAGCGGTGGGCCATGCAGCGGTGCAGGAAGATGGTGACGCCGCAGATGGTGATGTGGGTCACCACCAGCGTGTAGATCACGATCTCCCACCAGGACCAGTTGGCAAGGCCGTTGGCGGCCCAGTCAAGAATAGAGTCGAACAAACCGTTCTCCATCGATTAAACAGGGTACAGCCATGCGACGCGGTGACGCAGCGCATGCGCGAAGCAGAAAAAGGACTGCAAATACGGTGATTGCGCTATATATCCGGCAGCGTCAGCCACGGGTCCGGCCTGACACGGCGGAGTCCCCTGCTGCGCCGCCCGGCGCCGCTCCCGGCAAGGAACCGGGGCTGGCGAGACGGGGCACGAGCCGCTGCAATCCGGCGGCTGTCTCATGTGGGGGTCGGGATGCCTGGGCAAACCACGACGACCGGCTATTTTACCGGATCGCGCGGTGCCGGACATCCGCTTTTTCCCGAGTTTGACGAAGCGCAACGGATTTCGTTCTATAAGCGCCTCTTATATCACATCAATCCATTACCATCTGCCCGATGCGGCACCTGCGCTGGCACGGCCGGGTCGGTCGCCAGGCCCGGCGCCTGCGCGCCGAGCACGCGCAGCTCGCGCTGCGGATAAGGAATGGAGATCCCGTGTTCGCGCAGCGTGCGCCAGATGGCGCGGTTCATCGCCGACTGCACACCGAGCTTGCCGTTCTGCGGGTCGGCGATGTAGCCGGCCACCTCGTACTCGATGCCGCTGTCGGCAAACTGCACCAGGAAGGCGCTCGGCGCGGGGGTTTCGAGCAGGCGCGGAATGCCCCGCACGCAGTCGGCCAGCAGTGCCAGCACGGTCTCGGGATCGCTGTCGTAGTCGGCCTGCACGCGCGTGGCCACGCGCACATTGGTATTGGAGAAGGAGTGGTTCTGCACCGCCTGCGCCACCAGCTGCTCGTTCGGCACCAGGGTCTCGCCATCGCCGTTGCGGACCACCGTGTAGCGGGTGCGGATCTGCGACACGATGCCGGTGTACTTGTCGACTGTGATCTGGTCGCCCAGCTTGACAGAATGGTCCAGCAGGATGATGAAGCCCGAGATGTAGTTGCTGGCGATCTTCTGCAGGCCCAGGCCCAGGCCCACGCCCAGCGCGCCGCCGAACACCGACAGCACGGTCAGGTCGATACCGACCAGCGACAGGCTCAGCAGCAGGGAAACCAGCAGCAGCAGGGCCTTGGAAATGCGGCTGAGCACCATCTTCAGGTTGCTGTCCAATCCGCGCGAGCGCATCAGCCGTTCTTCCAGCCAGGAGCCGAACCACATCGCGATCAGCACCGTCAGCAGGATCCAGACCACCGCCATCAGGGTGTCGGCGAGGTTGACCTGCTGCTTGCCGCCCACCGAGAAACGCACCGTCTCCATCCAGCCGACCACATCCCACAGCACGCCCAGCACGTAGAGCAGCATGGACGCCCACACCAGCGTAGTCAGCACCTTCTCGACCAGCATCAGCAGCCCGTGCAGCTGTCCCTCCCCGGACAGCACCCGGCGGAGGATATAGAAGGCGATATAGAGGAAGGTGATGCCGAACAGCGGCACCAGCGCGAGCCGCAGCACGCTGACCGACATCAACTGGGCCAGGCTGAAGCGCGCTGCCAGAACCAGCAGCCAGCCGCACAAGGGGAAGATGGCGCGTTCGAGGCTGGCGGCGGCGAAGCGCAGCGCAAAGCTGGACTCCTGGTAGTGCCGCTCCAGGCGGCGCACTACAAGGCGCGCCAGCATCCAGGCGACGCCCAGGCAGGCGGCGAGTACCGCCAGTTGCCAGATGAAGCCCGGGCCGCCCGCATCGCGGATCAGGTCGTCCAGCATCTTGCCGAACATCGAATGCGTGGCCTTCAGGTCGGTCACCTTCAGGTCGGTCAGGGTATTGCTGTTCATGGAGGAGTCCTTGCGGACGTAAGCCGGGACAGGGATCAGGATCAGCGCGCGCCGCCGTCCACCGATGCTCCGTAGGGCAGCGCCTCGTCGGCGTGCCGCTGCCAGTTGCGCGCGTACAGGCGCGCGAGTTCGGCATGGCCGCGCAGCACAAGCACGTTCTCGGCGTTCTTGCGCTGGGCGCCCTGCGTGAAATTGAAACTGCCCGTGACCAGCACGGGCTCATCGCCGTCGGCGTCGATCACCACGACCTTGTTGTGCGCGTTGGCGAAACGCACCTCCAGCCGCACCGGGATGCCGGCGCGCGCCAGCTCCGGCACGCGGCTGCCGCCCTGGCGCATCATCTGCTCACGGTCGGCCAGCACACGGACATCGACGCCGCGCCCGTGCGCCGCCACCAGGGCACGCACGATGGCGCGGTTGGACAGCAGGTAGGCCTGCACCAGCACCTGCCGGCGGGCCTCGCCGATGGCAGCGGCGATCAGGCCTTCGACATCGTCGCCCGGCGTGAAAGCCGCCTGCACGGTGCCTCGCGCCGGCAACTCCGGCGGCGCGGCCACGGCCGGCAGGGCGGCGGCCGCCAGCAGCAGCCAGCCCGCGCCCAGCAGTGCCGGCAGGCCCGCCGCACGGATGCGCTTTCTCTGACGCAATGGACTAGCGCAGGCGCTCGAGCACCGCGGCAAAGAAGCCGTCGGTCTGATGCAGCTGCGGGTACAGGGCGAACATCTCCCCGTCGGCCGCGGACGGGGCCAGCGCGATCTTCTGCTCGGCCAGCACCTCGGCAGCCGGCACCAGGCGGAAGTCCGGATGGGCGGCCAGGAAGTCGCGCACGATGGCCTCGTTTTCCGCCTCGAGCACGCTGCAGGTGGCGTAGACGACACGGCCGCCGGCCTTCACCAGGCGTGCGGCGGAGTCCAGGATGGCGCTCTGCTTGGCGCTCAGTTCCAGGACCGACTGCGGCGTCTGGCGCCACTTCAGGTCGGGATTGCGACGCAGGGTACCCAGGCCGCTGCAGGGCGCATCGACCAGCACGCGGTCGATCTTGCCGGCCAGGCGCTTGATCTTGGCATCGTGCTCCGAGTCGATCAGCACCGGGTGCACGTTGGACAGGCCGCTGCGCGCCAGGCGCGGCTTCAGGTTGGCCAGGCGCTTCTCCGACACGTCGAAGGCGTAGAGCCGGCCGGTGGAACGCATCGCGGCGCCCAGCGCCAGCGTCTTGCCACCGGCGCCGGCGCAGAAGTCCACCACCATCTCGCCGCGGCGCGGCGCCAGCAGCTGGCACAGCAACTGGCTGCCCTCATCCTGCACTTCGACCAGGCCGTTGACGAACAGCGGCAGCTTGTTCAGCGCCGGCTTGCCCGACAGGCGGATGCCGGCCGGCGCCATCGGCGTCGGCTCGGCGCGCAGACCGGCCGCGGCCAGTTCAGCCAGGGCGTCTTCACGCGAGCCCTTGAGCGTGTTGACGCGCAGGTCCAGCGGCGCCGGGCGCAGCCAGGCATCGGCCAGGGCAGCCGTAAAGGCCTCGCCATGGTGCTTGACCAGTTCGTCGAACAGCCATTCCGGCAGGTTGGCGCGCACGCGCGGCGCCAGGCTGGCACGCTCGATGGTGGTGAGGCGGTCGAGCCATTCGGCCTCCTCGGGCGACAGCAGGGACGTCAGGGCGTCACGGCCCTGGGTCGCCGCCAGGCCAAGCAGGGCCAGCCGGCGTGCCGCGGCGCCCGAGCCGCTCTCGGCGAACTGGGCGAACTCGACGCGGCGGCGCAGGACGGCGAACACCGCCTCGGCGATGATGCCGCGCTCGCGGTGCCCCAGCTTGGGGTTCTCGCGGAAATAGTGGCTGACCACGGCATCGGCCGGACGCGCGAACAGCATGACCTTGCCCAGCAGGCGGTCGATGTGCTGGACGTGCGAGGGATGCAGGCCGTGGCCCGCGCGCATTTCGCCGGCGCCGGCGCCGGCTTCGCGCGGGCGGGCGGGCTGGCGCAGCGGCGAGGCCTTGCGCCCCTTGCCGCGCGCGGGTTGGCGCTCGTCGCGTCCGTCGCGGCTGCGGCGCGCGCCGCCGTTATGGTTGTTGTCCTGGCGGTTCATTGCAGCACCTCCGCGGCTTGCAGTCGGACCAGCAGTTGCGACTCGGGCGGCTCCACCTCCACCCTCCCGTCCTCGACGCGCAGGCGGTCCTGCACGAACCAGCGCACGGCGCGCGGATAGATCCGATGCTCGCAGTCGAGCAGGCGCGCGGCCAGCGACTCGGGCGTGTCGCCCGGCAGTACATCGATGGCCGCCTGCACGACGATGGGACCGTGATCGAGGCGGGGCGTGACGAAATGCACTGAAGCACCGTGCAGCTTGACGCCGGCCTCCAGCGCCTGGCGGTGGGTATGCAGGCCCGGGAAGCTGGGCAGCAGCGAGGGATGGATATTCAGCATGCGGCCGGCGTAGTGCTCCACGAAAGAGGGGGTCAGGATGCGCATGAAGCCGGCCAGCACCACCAGGTCGGGGGCATGGGCGTCGATGACGGCGGCCAGGGCCGTATCGAAGGCTTCACGATCGGAATATTGGCGGTGGTCGACCACCGCGGTGGCGATGCCCTGGGAAGCAGCGAAGGCCAGGCCCGCCGCGTCCGGCCGGCTGGCGATCACGGCCGCCACGCGGGCCGGCCAGCCCTCGCTGGCACAGGCACGGACGATGGCTTCCATATTGGAACCTCGCCCGGAAATCAGAATGACGATGTTTTTCATCGCGCAATTCTACCAAGGCGGCGCCCCATTCCCGCCGCAAATCGCGCGCAAAACCCGCCCGATTACGGCTCAGTAGGCACCTAAAACACCGGAAACCCGCGCCGCAGGCCGGCTTTAGCACAGTGGACACAGTCCGGCTACCCCCGATTGATGGATTGTGACGCCTCGCCCCCTCTGCTAGGATGGCCCTACGTCCACGCGTCAGTTTTGTCTTAGAAATGGGACATTATTGGTAACAAAAAAGGACGAGACGGGAAATTAGACGGGAATAAGCATGTCGAACGCAGCACCGACGTTGTTGGTGGTCGATGATCATCCTATGGCCCTCTCCGGGACTACCGCCTTCCTGGCGGAAGTCATGCCCGATGTCGCCGTCCACGCGGCCGGCAGCGCGCGGGAGGCTCTCAACAGCCTGCATGAAGGCCTGCGGCCGGATATCGTCCTGCTGGACATCTGGCTGAACGACGGCACCGGCTTCGATGCCATGCAGTCGTTCAAGACGGTCATTCCAGGCGCGCGCTTCATTTTCATGTCGGCCGAGGCCACGCCCGAGATCGTCGGGCGCGCCCGCGCCCTGTCGGCGTGCGGCTTCGTCGGCAAGCACCTGGACGCCAATGCCTTCACGGCCGCGGTGCGCAAGGTGCTCGCCGGTGACACCGCCTTTCCGACCGATGAAGCCCTGAACGGTCGCGCCCAGTCCTTCGGGCCGGCGCACGGCATCCCGGTTACCCCGGCCGAGCTCGGCCTGACGCCGCGCCAGGGCGCGGTGCTGGCACTGGTGCTGGAGGGGTTGCCGAACAAGGTGATCGCGCGGCGCCTGGGCCTGACCGAGAACACGGTCAAGGAGCACGTCTCCGCCATCCTGCAGCGCCTCGGCGTGCGTACCCGCATGCAGGTCATGTCGCGCATGGAGCGCTTCCGCCTGCGCCAGTGAGCGCCTGCGCCCCTCCCGGAGGGAGGCGGCGCGCTCCGGACCGTCCCGGACCGATCAGGCCGGACGCAGCCAGCGCCTGAGCAACAGGCGCAGCGAAGCCGGGTCGACCGGCTTGGACAGCACGAAATAGCCCGCCTCTTCGGCCGCCGCCAGCGCGTCGGACTTCAGGTCGCCGGTCAGCAGGGCGCTGCGCGCCTGCGGTTGGGAATTCTGCCAGCGCTCGAGCAGGTCGAGGCCGTTCTCGCTGCCCGGCAGGCGCAGGTCGCAGAAGATGATGTCGGGCCGCAGCCCCTGGGCCAGCAGGCGATCGGCATCGGCACCGTGTGCCGCGCAGGCGACACGGATCCCCCAGGCTTCCATCAGCGCGATCCACGCCGTGCGGATCTGGCTGTCGTCGTCGACCACCAGCACGGTGCCGTGCAGGGTCTCGATCCGGGCATCCTCGGCACGGGCGGCGTCGCGCCCGGCACGGATGGTCGCCACGGTGTCGGCCGGCACCGGCGCCAGCGCGAACCAGAACACCGATCCGCGCCCCGGCACCGAGCGCACGCCATAGGTACCGCGCATCAGGCGCACGCATTCCTTGAAGATGGCCAGCCCCAGCCCCAGGCCCTGGGACGGGTCGCGCTGCGGATTGTGGACCTGATAGTAGGGCGAGAAGATGTCGGGCAGGTGCTCGGGCGTGATGCCGGCACCGGTGTCCCACACCTCCACCCGCACGTGCTTGCGCCGCTGCCGCGCGGTCACCAGCACGCCGCCGCGCTTGGTATAGCGCAGCGCGTTCTGCACCAGGTTGAACAGCGCGCGGCGCAGCAGCACCGGCTCCGCCATCGCATACAGTTCGTCGGGGACGCGCGAGGTCAGGGACAGGCCACTCTCGCGCGCGTCGGCGGCGAACTGGTTGATCACGTCGCGGATCAGGCTGCCGACCTCGCAGGGTTCGAGCGTCGGCAGCACCTTGCGGCCCTCCAGCTTCGACAGGTCGAGCAGGGAGCGGAACAGCAGATCGATGGTCTGGGTGCCCGCTGCCACCTGCTCCACCAGCGGATGCAGCGACGACGACTGGTTGCGTGCGCGCAGCGCCTCGACCAGCATCACCAGCGCATGCACGGGCTGGCGCAGGTCATGGCTGGCGGCGGCCAGGAAACGCGACTTCTCCTCGCTGGCATGCAGCGCCCGCTCCTTTTCTTCCTGGAAGCGCTTGGCCAGGCGCCGGCTGTCGCTCTCGAGCTGGATCGCACGAACCAGCGCATGGTGCAGATTGAGTGCGTGGCGCGCCAGCATCAGCATATAGACCAGCAGCAGCATCTGCACGTAGACGCCGTGGCCGGGAAAGGCCAGTTCCGCCAGCAGCACGTTCGGCACCAGGATCGGCACGCCCGCATAGATCAGGTTGCTGGGCACCGGCGACTGGGCCGTCACGCTGCCGGCCAGCACGCCCAGGGTCAGCAGGTAGAGCACGCTCGAGAAGACGGTCGAGCTGGTATAGAAGTGCAGCAGGGCTGAGCTGCCCCAGGCCAGCCCGGTCAGGAAGGCCAGCACCCGCATATGCGTCCACCACTTGCGCGTGTGCGCCGAGCGGCTCATGGAAGTGGCGTCGCGCCGGTAGCCAAGGTAGAACCAGGCTGCTCCCAGCGACAGGACCAGCATCACCGCGCACCAGGCCAGCAGCGCGCCCTGCACGGCGGCGCGCCAGAAGGCGAAAGTCGTCAGCAGCGGCAGCAGCACGGAGGCCACGATGCCGGTCGGCGTGACGCGATGGACGGTGGCAAGCAGCTTCGCGCGGGTCTCGACGTCGAGCGGAGGGCCTGGCGGCGGCAGGAATCGGTTGAGCAGCGCGTTCAAGAGGAGGCGTGAGCAACAATGCGATCGGCCATATCATGCCCACTTTTGTCGCGGGGCGCCACGCCGGAAGGGCTTGTCCGGCACAAAAATCCCGATTCCGGGGCGCCAGGTCTGGGCACGCGGCGTTGCCGGACTTCCATTCGACTTATAATGCTCGCTTTACCCGAACGCTTGTCGCCGTCCTCGTGAAAGTCTTCCGCGGCCTGCCCAACGCCGAGAGCCGCGCGCCCTGCGCGCTGACCATCGGCAATTTCGACGGTGTGCATCGCGGCCACCAGTCGCTGCTGGCGCGCGCGCGCGCGGCGGCCGACGCGCGCGGCCTGCCGCTGTGCGTGATGACATTCGAGCCGCATCCGCGCGAGTTCTTCATGCCGGAGCGCGCACCGACCCGCATCGCCCTGCTGCGCGACAAGCTGGAGAGCCTGCGCCGCAATGGCGTCGACCGCGTCGT
>JABLTH010084165.1_pt1 | contig 15380 bp, 11 predicted proteins | sample 7875711 | NCBI WGS metagenome assembly JABLTH01 (sample SAMN14941262, study PRJNA633318) | bioreactor metagenome | isolation source: bioreactor | place: China | collected 2019-03-05 | reverse complement strand
TGAGCGAGATGTGAGGGGTGGATGAAAGGGGTTGGGAGGGCGGGTTGGGAGAGAGGGGGGGTGAGGAGAGGGGGTGAGGAGAGTGGGTGAGGAGAAGGGGTGAGGAGAGGGGGAGCGGCGCGTGCACCAGCGCGAAAATAGGTTCTGGGATAGCCTCTAGTACTCGCTGCGCGAAATATCCAGCGCTCGGCAGCGGTCCGTCACCGGGTCCTGCTCCGTCATCGTCCTCATGAATGTGAACCGCTCGTCAGCCGTTTGCAGAGGATGCCGAGGCCTTTTTTAGAATGTCGCGCTGGTTGCGCAGGCATTGGTTCTCCCGCCGCAAGCGCAGGTTCTCGGCCTTCAACTCGGCCGTTGTGCAGGCGCATGTGGACAAATTCCGGCCGCGATGAAACGCGGCCCTCCAATCTCCAACGCAGAGATCAGTTCCGCCGCCGAGATGGCGACGCGCGGGGATAAGGCTACAAAATTGTCGCGAAATCTTATGAAATTTTTTGAAAAAATCTGTGGACTCACTCGGCGCCCGGGCGTAGTCTCAAAGCAGAGTCGGACTAGATACAAGGAGCAATAGGATGAAAAAGTTGGCAACAGCAGTGGCATTAGTCGTGGGGATGACCGCCGTTTCGCAAGCAGATTTGCTTTTGGAATGGAGCTTCTCTGGCGCGACGCCGGTTGTGTCGCAGGTGGCGAACAGCATTGATTCGCGATTGGACACGGGCGGTTCCTACAACGATTTGACCCGTGGCGCGGGCGCGGGCACGAGCACGGGGAATAGTTCATTCCGTACGACAGGATTCCAAAATAACGGGATCAGCACGGCGAACACCGATTACTTCCAGATGATCATCTCTGGAGGTTCGGGCTATTCGTTGTCGCTCTCCGGCATTTCCGGTGTGTTTGTCGGAACAACCTCTTACGCTGTGACCCCTGGCGTAAGCATGCAGTGGGCGTACAGCTTCGATGGCTCAACCTTCACGCTGATTGACAGTCCCGTTGCGCGCGTCGGAGTAGGACCCGCGAGCTTTGATTTTTCGGGAACCGCAGCGCTGCAGAGCATCGCCGATTCGACGGACGTTACGCTTCGCTTCTATGCGACTGGCCAGACGAGCACAGGAGGTTGGGGCTTCGGTGGAAATTCCAGCTTGCAGGTTAATGGTACGTTGGCTGCCGTTCCTGAGCCGAGCGTCTTGGCGCTTCTCTCCATCGGCGGTTTGGCGATTGCCCGCTTTGCGCGTCGCCGCACGGCCTAATCAGTCCTGATAAGTTCGACTTGAAAAGAGCACCCGTTTCGGGTGCTCTTTTTTTGTCCTGAAAATTTGTTGCCGCCCTCGAATCTCATCCACTCATCAACCAATCACCTCATCACCGTTTCGCCCTGGAGGGCCACGCTTCGTCGTGGCCGTTGTGCGGGCGCGTGTGGGCAAATTCCGGCCGCGATGAAACGCGGCCCTCCAATCCTCCAACGCAGAGACCAAGTGTGTCGGCAATTCTTCATGTCTGGAGGGCCACGCTTTGTCGTGGCCGTTATTCGTGGCGTCGTGAATCATATTTTCGGCCGCGATGAAACGCGGCCCTCCATGACAGGGATCGCCGGTTTTCGGCCGCGATGAAACGCGGCCCTCCATGACAGGGATCGCCGGTTTTCGGCCGCGATAAAACGCGGCCCTCCATGACAGGGATCGCCGGTGTGCAGGCGCGTGTGGGCAAATTCCGGCAAAGAGGTTGTTTGTTGTGCGTCTGACCCCTTTTGCGCGCCGCTATTTCGGGGCAATAATGCTTGTCCATGGCTGGCCTGCCTGAAACGCGCGGCGGCGTTTGTCGAGGTTGGCGGCGAAGTTCTTGGCATTGCTGGCGACGGCGATGTCGTAGGCTTTATTCACCCAGTGGAGCGCATTGGTGAAATCGCCGTTGGCGGCATAGGCGACGGCGAGGGTATCCATGATGTTGGCGGGAATAGCGTTTGCGCTCAGGGTTCTCGCGCGTTCGGCGAGACGGAGGGCTTCAGTGGGCGCGACGCCGGGCGGGGGCTTGGTTGCGAGAAGCCATGCGGTGTTGTTGAGTAACGACATATTGTCGGGATGAAGCTCGATCATTCGATTGAAGAAGGTCCATGCATAGCGGCTGTGGCCTTCATTCCACAGGGCGACGTAAAACATGCACATGCCGTCGAATGAGGCGAAGTTGGGCCAGCCGGCGCGCGCGATTCGAGAAAATTGATTGGTGGCGGCATCCATGCGGTTGGCTTGAAGGTAGGCGCCGGCGAGTTCCATTTCCCATGTGGGACGGCTCATGGCGCTCGACCGGGCATGTTCGATGAAGGGGATCCCGCGATCAGGTTGTCCCGCCGCCACCCATGCGAAGCCGAGGCTGAAGTTGTAGAACGGGTTGGCGCGATCTTCACCGTGCATGGCCGATTCCATCATGGCGATGGCTTCTTGTGGCCGACCGAGAAAGGAGAGCGCGAGGGCGACATTGGCCCTGAAGGGTTGGGTGCTTTTGTCAATGGAGGCGGCCTTTTCAAAATACTTGAGGGATTCTTCCTCACGGCCGGCAGAGAGAAGCGCCTCGCCATAGTTGTTATTCACGAGGGCGTTATCCGGCAGATACTGAACGGCGTTTCCGAATGCGGTCGCGGAGTTTTCCAGTTCGGGAGGACGCGGCGGGTTTGCCACGCGCAGGCGGCGAGGAGGACGACCGCGAGGGCGGAGAAAAGAGGCCGGCTCCATTTTTTTTGCGGCAGGATGTCCGCGATGAACCATGTGGCGCAGATGCCGAGGCCGATGGAGGGCAGATAGGTGAAGCGGTCGGCGACATGCGCGGCGCCGACGCGGACGATGCCGATGACGGGGCCGAGGAGCAGGCCGAACCAGATCCAGCCGACAGGGACTGCGCGCGATCGGCGCCCGCTCCAGAAAGCGAGCGCGGTGATGGCGAGTAGAATGAAAATGGCGGCGCTGACGCGGAGCGGGGAGAGGTGGAGATCGCCGTACACGATGCTCAGGCGCGTGGGCAGAACGGTTTTTTCGAGATAGAACAAATAAGCGACAGGGATGGCGGCGAGGCGTTGGATCCAGGGATAGGCGTCGGCGCCGTGGATGGCGCTGCCGATCTTCTGGCCGTAGTAGGTCATGAAAACGAAGACGAGCATCAGCGCCCAGAAAAGAACTTTTTCGCTGACGATTTTCCATCCGGTGGCGAGGACTGACGGCGCGCCCGGTTTGGCGGCGTCGTCCCAACGGCCAAACGGCCAGATGTCGAGCAGCAGGAGCAGGAAGGGGATGGTCACGAGAATTGGCTTGGTCATCAGGCCGAGGGCCATGAAGAGCGCGGCGAGCACTTCGCGGCCGGTGACGGGTTTGCGCGCGAATTTTCCATAGGCGAAGAGGCAGAGGAGGAGGAAGAGGCCGCTCAGGACATCTTTGCGTTCTGTGACCCACGCCACGCTTTCAGCGCGGAGCGGATGCCATGCGAAAAGCGCGGCGACAAACGCGGCGAGCCAGAAGCGGCGGGTCCACGTTTTCAGAAACACGAAGAGGAGGGCGACGTTGATGGAGTGGAGAAGGATATTTGTGAAGTGATAGCCGAAAGGAACAGGACCGAAGATGGTTGAGTCCAGCATGTACGATATCCACACGAGGGGGAGCCAGTAGCTCTCGTAGATGAATTTGAAGGCCCATCGAATTCCTTCGAGGCTCAGGCCACGCATGACCATCAGGTTGCTGGTGACATATCGGTCGTCGTCGAAATTCAGCAGGTGATAGCCCGTGGCGGGCCAGAAGAGCCAGAGCGTGAGGCCCGCCAGCGAAAGCGCCATGAGGAGTGTTTTCCAATGATTGGAAAAGAAGGCGTTAGTTTTTTCGCTCACGGGCCGTTTGTAGCTGAACTTGAGGGCGTTGAAAACTGAGAATTGCGCGAGAGGGTCCGGCGTTTATCGCCACCAGGCGGCAATGGATTTTGCGACGATGACCATTCCCGCCTTGGCGACGGCCAGGCTGTTTTTGTGCATGGATACGCCTGCGGTTCGGCTGGCGTATTCAACGGGGATGTCGCGCACGCGGAGTTTGAGGCGCCCGGCGCGAACGATCATTTCGACTTCGTAGCTGTAGGCATCGTCGCGAAAATCAATTTCGTTAATCGCTTCGCGGGTCCAGGCTTTCATTCCGCTGGTGACATCCGTGCGGCGTTGTCCGGCGAGGATCGAGGCCAGCAGGGCGAGGACTCGATTTCCGAGGTCGCGAGTGGCGATGCTTTCGTAGCCGTCGCGGGAGGAGTCCGCGAGGAAGCGGGAACCGACACATACATCACAGTCGCCTTTGACGACCGGTTCGAGCAGCTTTGGGAGGTCGGCGGCGAAGAACTGAAGGTCGGCATCGAATTGGGCCATGACATGGCGCGAGGCGTTCGCGATACCGGTTTTGATGGCATGGCCTTTTCCGCGATCGCCGACATTTCGGATGGGGCGAATGAGCGGGTCATTTTGCGCCATTTCGGCGGCGATGTCGAAGGTGCGATCGGTTCCGCCATCCACCACCAAAATTTCCGCTCCCGGCAAGGCGGCGCGAACGTCGCCGATGCAGCGGGCGATGAGTTCCTGCTCGTTGCGGCAGGCGATGATAATGCTGATGCCTTCGCCTGTTGATGCGTCAGCCACTGTTTTTCGCTTCCATCATGACGGGCGAGAATGGGCCGAACGCGGGCGGCAAGTCAAGGATGCGCGCCGGGAATCCGCCGCGTGAATCAGTTTGCGGCGCGATGATTGAGGCGATCGAGTTTGGCGGTGATGGCGGGAAGCAACTCGCGATTGCCGAATTTTTGCGCGAGTTGGCGCGCGGCTTCAAGCGCGCGCTGTGCGCCGGAGGCATCGCCGCCTTTCGCCAGCGAGTCGGCGAGCCGCTCAAAATAGGTCCAGGCATAAGCGGACTCGCCGATTTCCCATCGGTGGGTGTAGAACCCGAAAAGGGCGGCGTAATTGTTGAGGGGCGGGCCGGGCCATTTGGTCAGTTTCGCGGCGTTTTGTCGGGCGGATTCGGTGTCGCCGGCTTCAAAGTTGGCGCGCACCAGTTCGATGCGCAGCTCTTCATCGCGAGGCGCCATTTCGAGCGCCTTGTTCAAATCTGCGATGGCTTTGGCGGCATCGCCCTGGGCGAGGTTGGCTATGCCGCGCGACCCGAACATCAACGAGGTGGCTTGCGGTTCCGACAGGACCGCATCGAGCAAAGTGATGGCATCGCTGGGGCGGCCGCGAAGCGCCCATTCATAGGCCTGGTCTTCGATGGCTTTTGCCGCTTGCGGCGATTGAGCGAGGGCCTGGGCGATATGCCGTCTTGCGCCGTCGGCATCGCCGTGTCGCTGAAGCCACAAGCCGTAATTCAAGTGGGCTTGCAGATCGCTGGGATAGATCGAGAGGACGTTTTTGAAAAGCGTTCCTTCATTTGTCCACACCGGAAGCTGGCGGAGGCTGAGGCCGGCGGCAGCGCAGAGCGATGCGATACCGATGAAGGCGAGCGTCCATTTGGCGGACTTCGCGCGCGGGTTTGCCAACAGGATGATGAGCAAAGAGATTCCGATTGCCGGCAGATAGGTGAACCGGTCGCCCGCGCCTTGTGCTGCTCCTGCCCAAACGATTCCCGCCGCGGGCACCAGCATCCCGAGGAACCAAAGCCATCCTGTAAGTAATGGTAGGCGGCGCGAGCGGGCGAGGCAGATGGCGACGGTCACACAGAGCAGCAGCGCAATCGCGGCGATAAATGTTTCGGCGAAGAATTCGGGGCGCGGGTGCAGAACGGAATGAGAATGGGGCCAGAATATCTGACGGGCATACGTTAGATAACTTGCTGGAACGAGGAGTAACCTGTTTCCGATCGCGGGGGCCGTATCTGTTATGATTCCGGAGGAAGTGTATGACACCCAAATACCGACGCCCAGCGCGAGAGTGACAAGCCAGAGCGGCCATTTTTCAACGAGCAGCGGAAGCAGCGCGCGCGGGCGGGTTGGAGTCCATCGCTGCAAGGGCCACAGGTCCAGGAGGAGCAGAACGAACGGCGCGGTCAAGAGGACCGGCTTCACGAGAAGTCCCGCGCCAAGAAGGAGCGTTGGAATGCCCACGCGCCGCCATGGGCTTGTCCCATCGCGGGTTGCGCGGGTGTAGGTTAGAACGCAGAGGAGAAAGAAGAAACCGCTCAGAACATCTTTTCGCTCGGTGATCCACGCGACGGATTCGACGCGGAGCGGGTGCAGCGCCCAGAAAAGCGCGCCCCAGAGCGCGGCCCAATTCCGCCCGGTCCAACTGCGGAGGAGCAGAAAAACGAGCGCGGCGTTGATGGCGTGGAGAAGAATGTTGGTCAGGTGAAACCCCCACGGAGCCGTCCCGAACAGGGTGCTATCCAACATGAACGAGAGCCAAAGTATCGGAGCCCAGTGGCCGACGATTCTTGCCGAGCAGGCTTCTTTGATGGCCGCCCACGAGAATCCGTTGAGGACCATCGGGTTTTCGCTCACGTAGGCGTCGTCATCCAAACCGACGAAGTCGTAGCGGAGGCTGGGCAGGAACAAGAGCAGCGAAAATAGAAATGCGAGGGCGGGGAATATCCATTCGCGCGCGTTTGGGGCGGCTGATTTCGGCGGCATCGTCGGTCTGGAACTCTCCTCGTTTGGCTTGGCGCTCAGCGGCGAGGACGTGTTCGTCATTTTTGCGACGCGATTTGGATTTTGCCTGAGCGCAGATCGCGAAGGAAACGGCGGGCGGTTGCGGGGGTTGAGGGCGGGGTGACGAACCGGCGCAGTTTATCGAGATTCACCTCGTAGTGTTCCATGGGGAGCGCTTCGGCGGTGATGAGCGCATTTTCGCGGCCGAGCCATACGGCGATGTCGCGCACGGAGATGATGCCGTCGCCGCAGACGTTGATGATTTCGTCGGTGGTGTTGGGGGAGAGCGCGAAGCGGAGCGCGAGGCGGGAGAGATCGCGCGTGTCGAGATATTGATAGGTCGAATCAGGGTGAACGCGAACGGGCGCGCCGGTGAGGAGGTCATATACGGAGTTCTTTTTCAGGCCCGGTCCGACGCAACCTCCGATGCGCAGGATGGTCCATGCGGGGGCGTACTTCATGACCAGAAGCTCAGCCATGCGTTTGTGCAGGCCGTAGGAGGAGAGCGCGGCCATGTGGTCGGGCGCGTCTTCGCGATTGAGTTCCGGCACGCTGTGGTCGGCATAGACATCAATGGTGGAGAGGTGCAGGTAGCGGCGGGTTTTGAAGTCGCGCAGCGAGCGCATGACGGAACGGACGGAGAGGTCGAATTCTTTGGCGGGCTGTCGTGTCGCGAGATATTTTTTCGAATTTCCGTTGGCATTGATGAGCAGGTCGCACTCGGTTCCTCGCAGTCCGGCGTAGTTCTTCCGGGTGACGGGAATGACCGGAAATCCGCGGCGCTGAATTTCAGTCACGATGGCAGAGCCAATAAATCCATTTGCGCCGAGGACAACGCAGGTGGGCCGTCGCCGGGAGGTTGCGCGGTTGAGGGTGGGTGTCATTGGAGAGTCCGCTGTTGAAGGGCCGCGCGCATGGGTGACTGGAGCGAATAGATAGCAAATTGCGGTGGCGATGGCAAAGGGCGAAGAGCGGGCGGCGTGTGGGCGGAAAATGTCAGCGGGCTATGGGGGCGGGCCATTCCGTCCGCGGAAGGGGCCGAGCCGCTTTGAGGGCGCCTCGCGTTCCGATTCGGCGATGCGGTCGCGATAGCAGGAGAGGATGTCGCTGCGCGTGATGATGCCGACAATTTTGCGGCGAGATTCGCGGTTGATGACGGGGAGGCGTCCGATGCCGTGGTTGACCAGGTGGTCGGCGGCTTGCCGGATTGTGCAGTCGTCATAAACGGCGCGCGCGGGCTGCCGGATTAAGTCCGCGACGGAGATTTCCTGCGAAGTCGCAGAGAACAAGTCGCGCCTCGTGAGCACGCCCAGGAGCGTGTCGGCTTCGTCGAGCACGGGGAAGCCTTGGTGTGCGCTTCCCGGCGCGCCGGAGGCGATCCATTTCTGCACGTCGCCGACGCGCTGTGATTTTCGGAGAGAAATCACCGGCTTCAGCGCGATGTCGCGCACGAGGATGTGATCCAGCGGGTCGGTGGCATAGTCGGTGGGCGCGCGAACGCCACGGCGGGCAATTTTTTCTGTCATGATGGTGTTGCGCATGGCGAGCGATGAAGTGAGATAGGCCGTGGCGCAGCCACCCAGAAGAGGGAGGAGGGCCATGGGTTGGTGCGTGGTCTCGAATGCAAAAATGGCCGAGGCAAGCAATGCCCTCGATGCGCCCGCAAAGAGGGCGGCCATGCCGATGAGTCCTGCAAGGCGGGGGTCAATGCCGGCGGCGGGCAGAATCGCGGTCGCAGCGGCGGCGACGAGGACGCCGATCGCGCCGCCGATGGTGAGAAGGGGGGCCAACGTTCCTCCAGATGTTCCGCTGCCCAAGGCGATGGACCAGGAGATGAATTTCATCAGGCAGAGAAAGGCCATAGCCTTCATCGGCATGCTGTTCGAAAGAATGGCGCTGATGTTGTAATAGCCCACACCGAGCGTGTCCGGCGCGAAGTAGCCCACAAGACCGACGGCCACAGCGCCGATGGCGGGCCACCACATCCAGTGGATCGGGAGGCGTTCAAATTGGTCCTCGATCGCATAAACCGCGCGGGTGATGGCGGCGGCGGCCAAACCCATGAGTCCGCCGAGCACGATATAGAAGATGAGCGCTTTGAAATGGGCGGGCGCGAGGTTGGGCATGGCAAAAACAGGTCCGGCGTCGCCGTGGGCAATTCGCAGTCCGGTGGCTACCGTCGCGGCCAGCGCAACGGGAATGATGGAGCGAGGGCGATATTCGAAGAGGAGGAGTTCGATGGCCAGGAGCACAGCCGAGACCGGACTCCCGAAGGTGGCGGCCATGCCGGCCGCCGCGCCGGCGCCGAGAAGAGTTTTTCTTTCGGCGGGACTACAGGCGGTGAATTGGCCGAGCAGGGATCCCAACGCGCTGCCCGTCGCAATGATCGGGCCTTCGGCGCCGAACGGGCCGCCGGTGCCGATGGCGAGGGCCGAGGAGAGGGGTTTGAGAAGGGTGACGCGCGCCGGGATGCGGCTGCGGTTGGTGAGCACTTGCTCCATCGCCTCGGGAATTCCGTGGCCGCGGATGGCGCGTGAGCCGTAGCGCGCCATTGCGCCGACGATGAGTCCGCCGACGACGGGAACGAAAATTATCCAGGCCCCGAGTCGCGGTAGCGCGAGGGCCGGCGCAACGGTTTCGGAGGAGATGCGGCCAAAGAATGAGAGGTTCGTGACCAGCCCGATGAGGCGCGTCAGCAGAAGCGCGGTCGCCGCCGCCGCAAGTCCAACCAGCGCCGCCAGCGAGGAAACGAGGATAAGGCGAGCGTCAATCGTCGCGCGCTCGTTGGGGAGCTGGTCGGCGTTGAAGGCGCTGTCGGAAGGCGGCGAGGCGGGTTGGGAAGCCCCCTGCGCAGCCGGTCCCTTCTGGCGAGGCGATTCACACACGGTTGAAGGTTCTATCACCCCATCCCGCTCGCGCAAAGCTGCAAGAGCGGAAAATTTGAAGACGGACAGTGGCGGAAGGGGGTGGGGCGTATGAAGCGAAGTGCCCTTTGGACCGATGAAAAATGAACTGACAGAGAACGGCGCTTAGTGTTAAGTCGCTCATCACTTGACAGTTCATAGGTCATCCTTCGGTGGTCCTGTGAAAAAGTCACGCGCCGTCAGTCGGGTGGGTTAATGGTTTGGGAAGGAATATAGAATGAAGAAGCACATTATTTTAGCCGCGATTCTGGCCATGAGCGCCGCGGCGCGGGTTCACGCGGATGCGCCTTCGCAAAATGTTGCGCCGGCTTCCTCGCAGGCTTCGGGCGACCCGCTCGACACCAAGGCGGACGAGCAGGGCGCGGCGATGGATGCGTTCGAGCGCGCCAAGGCCAAACTTCAGGAACGGCTTCAGGCTCAGCAGCAGCAGACCGCTTCTGGCCGCTCCGACAAACTCGCCGCGGAAATTACCTCGTTGGAAGAGTTGAAGAAGAAGCTCGAAGCGGAACTCGCCGCGCGCCAACAGGCGTCGTCGGCCGCAACTTCGCAATTTGCCGAGACCGTTAGCGCTCCGGAAGTGACGCGACCCGGCGTCGAGGCCCCCGTGATTGTTGAGGTCAAGAAGACCGAGCCGCCGCCGGCTGTGAAAGTGGAGAGCGCGCCCGCGCAGAAAGTCGCGGCGGTTGAATCCAAGCCGGTTGAAAATGCCGCTGCCGAGCCTTCGAAGACCGAGGTTGAGAAGCCGAAAGTGTCTGTGCGCGAACGCCTCGAAGCTCAACTTCGCCAGGATCGCGAAGCCAAGCCGGAAGTCGCGAAAGCCGAGTCGGCGCCCAAAACCGTTGAACCTGCGAAAGCCGCAGAAGCCGCCAAAGTGGTGGAGCAACCTGCTGCGCCTGAACCCGCCTCGACCAAAGCGCCCGAGGTGGCTCGCGCTGCCGGCGTTCGATCCGATGTGCGCGGCGCGCTCGCGACGGGTGTTGACGCGTTGCAGGAAGTCGCCGCGTTGCAGGTCCAGATTGACACGTCGTTGAGCAACGTGCGCAACGATTGGTCGCCCGCCAAGCGCGAGTCCGCGGCGAAGCCTGCGGTCGTAGGACCGAAATATACGGGCGAATGGAAGGGCGGACGGATGAGCGGCTATGGCACGTTCGTGTTTCCTGATGGCCGCCAGTATGTCGGCGAGTGGGCCGATGGCCGCATGGATGGCCACGGCGAATTTGTGACGCCCAACATCTGGAAATATGTCGGCGAGTGGAAAGCCAGCCGCCCGAACGGAAGCGGCAAACTCGTGCATGAAGACGGCTGGACGTTCGTCGGCGAGTGGCAGGACGGCAAGCGCGTGGGCGACGGCAAACTGTCGTTCAAGGACGGTTGGGAATATGTCGGCGGGTGGGCGAATGGCCAGATGAACGGCAACGGCAAACTGCACTTGCCCGACGGCACGTTGCGCGAGGGCCAATTCAAGAACGGGCAACCCGCTGGCGCCGGCTCGGTCACCTATCCTGACGGTCGAAAAATGGCGGGCACGTGGAAAAATGGCGCGCTTGAAGGCGAAGGGGAATTTTCGTTGCCCGGCAAGTGGAGCTACTCCGGCCAGTGGCGCGACGGCAAACGCGATGGCAAGGGCACGCTTACGTATGCCGACGGCGGCAAATATGTCGGCGATTGGGCCAACGACCAGATGAACGGCGCCGGTTCGCTCACGCTGGCCGACGGCAGTTCCTACACGGGCGGTTGGAAAGATGGCAAGCGCGACGGCAAGGGTGTGATGAAGTTTGCCGACGGCAGCGCCTATGACGGCGACTGGGCGAGCGATCACATGGAGGGCCAGGGCAAGTTCACGCAGACGGATGGCGGAGTGTACGTCGGCGGATGGAAGGCCGACAAGCGGTCGGGCAAGGGCGCCTTCACCTTCAAGAATGGCGGGCGATACGAAGGCGAGTGGAGCGATGACAAGATGAACGGCCAGGGCAAGTTGACCGAAGCGGATGGCTCGGTCTTCGAAGGCGTTTTTGCGCAAGGCAAGCGGCAGGGCAGCGGCAAGCTCACCGATAAGGACGGCGGAGTCTATGTCGGCGATTTCAAGAACGGCCTCCGCGATGGCCAGGGATCGCTGACCTATCCCGATGGCTGGAAGTATGAAGGCCAGTGGGCCAACGGCACGATGGAAGGCCAGGGCACGCTTCACCACCCGGACGGATGGACGTATGTCGGCGGCTGGCACGAAGGCTTGATGGACGGCAAAGGCGAGATCATTCCCGCCGCCAAACCGGGCAAATAAGAGCGGTTATGTCAAAGCGCGTTTTTCTCGGCGCGGCGATCACCCTGATGGCCGCGCCGTCGCTTTTTGCGGCGGATTTTTTCACCTACACCGGCACGCCTGTTCATGAGGGGCCGCAGTTCACCCTCGTAACCACCAATGAGTTTCTGACGCCGGGCGCCCGTGTGCGCATCGGCAGCTATAATATCGAGAACTTTACCGACGGCATTGACGACGAACCCACGCGCACTCCGGATGTCGCCGCGCGCCACGCGAAAATGGCGTCGGCGCTGTTGGACCGAATGGATGCCGATATTCTTGTCGTGCAGGAAATTGAAAACGGCAAGATGCTCGGCCTGCTCAACGACGACCTCGCGAAGCCCTATGCCATCGGTTACCTCACGCAGTACGGCGCGGGCACGAAAGATGTCGGTAAAATGAACGAGGGCGTCTTGTCCCGCTTCAAAATCGAAAGCCCGACAGAATTGGATTTCGGGCCGCTCACCGGTCCCGGACGGCCCACGCGCGGCCTGTTTCGTTTTGAAGTGGACATGGGCGAGCAACATCGCCTGCTGATCTATGTCATGCACTTGAAGTCCAACTTCGGCAATATGCCCCGCAACATTGCCCAGCGAAAAGCGGCGTTGCAGATTCTGCGCGACGATGCGGAAAACATTCGTGCATCCGACACCAACATCACTTGGGAGATCATCGCGCTGGGCGATACGAACGTGGACCCTGATCTTCCACAGTTCGCGCGCGATCCTTCGTTGAATCCTTTGAAGGGCTGGGTTGATCTGTGGCGCAATGTTCCCGCCGAAGATCGCGTGACGATTCCCACCCGCCACGGCGATCCGAGTTTGGAGTTCGATCCCGCGGCCTTCGACCGCTTTTTCGTGTCGCCCGAGTTGACGAACAGCCCGTGGACCGCCGGCCTGCCGGTCTCCATCAAGGAGGGCTGCTCGCCCGATGTTGCGGTTCTGCCGGGACAGGGAGATCACATCTCCGACCACTATCCGGTCTATCTGGATTTGGCGAAGTAATCCGCGCGATCTGCGCGCACGGAGGCGTGGACATGGGCCCCGCCGTTTCTCGGCACTTCGTGGTAAACCCAATCAAATCCCGCGCTCCACGCGAGCATGGCGAGCTTCTCCAACCCGAGTTCGTCGCAGGTCAAGTCCACGGCGCGACCTTCCCGATGGAGCGAGAGGGTTTTGTGAATTCCTTGGGGCCGGTAGGCGTCCTGAACTTTCAACGTGCCCCCGGCGGCGCTGACGAGCTCGATCAGCCGGCGCATCGGCTCTTCCATCGCGCGATGAAACTCGTGGTCATCCTCGGTGTCGCTGACATCGTGTTCGCTTTCCCACCATACGCGCGAATCTTCGATGCGGATGAGATCTCGCTGCGCCGAAGAGTTGTTCTCCGGCATGCCGCAGGTGGCGTCCTCGCGCTGGTCCGGCAGGTGCGTTCGCGGCGGAAATCTGCGCGGGGCTTCGCGAACGGGTCGGCGCAAGCCCACGATTTGCTCCATCCAATGATCGGCATGGCCATCGTCTGAAACGTCCAGCGCATGCCGCATGGCGAGCGCGGCAATGCCGACGCCCGCCAAGGCCAACGCGAGAAGAAACAGCCACGGCGCCAAGGATGGCCGACGGGCGCGCTTTCGCCTGGATCGCCGTTGGGTGGCCACGATTTGCTAGTCGAACTTCTTCGAGAAACGCTTGTTCTCGATCGGTTCTTCCTTCGCCGGCGCTATGGAATCCGCCGCGGGCGCGGATGAGGGCGGGGGCGAAGGAGATGAGTGGGCCGTCTCGACGTAATTCAATTTGAGATCCGATAAGGCGGTTTTCAGGAGGCGGGCTTCATCCGCATCCAGGTTTCCCTTCGTCTTGGCCTCCAGCATATCGAGCAGATCAATCGAGGCCTGCGCCGCCTCCAGATTGATCTCGGTTTTTTTCGTCATGGGATTGACGACCTTCCCGAGGTTCATCATCACGGAGCTGGCCAGGTTAATCACCAAATTCACAAACAGCGCCTTGTGCTCGTCACTCATGGTTTCTTCTCCTCCGGCAATACAATAGAGACCGCCTCGCGACCCGATTTGAAGATCGAGGCCGCTGCCCGCTGAATATCCTTTCCGGTGAGCGCATTCAAGCGGGTCGCGACGTTAAATTCGCGTTGATAGCCCAGCCCGTACAACTCATCCAATGCGCAGGACTGCGCCAGGCCGCCGTTGTTCTGAAGTTCCATTTCGCTCGACGTCACCAACTGCTCCCGCGCGCGCTGCCACTCTTCGTCGCGCAACCCATCCGCCGCGATTCGCTTCACCTGCTCGCGCATGAGTTGCTCGACTTCGGCCACGGCATCGGCGCGCGTTCCGGCGTAGAGGGTGAACATTCCGGGCAGGGTTCCGGCGATATTCATCGCGCCGCTGTAATAGACCAAGCCTCGCTTCTCACGCATCTCGATGCCGAGATCGGAGGAGAGACCGCTCAAAGAGCGCGCGAGGATTGCGAGCGCATCCACGCGCGGATCGTCCAGGCTGATGCCGGGAAATCCGAGCAGAACTATCGCCTGTTCGCGCGGTTCGCGCGCCGTGAACGATTGCGGCAGTTCAACCGCGGCGGATGGCGCGGACGGTGGAGCAAAACTTCCGGACGGAATAGCTGCGAAATATTTTTCGGCCAGCTCTTGCGCGCGCGCGACGGTGATGTCGCCAAAAACGCTCAGCGCCATGTTGCCCGCCTTCACCAGCCGATCGTGTTGAGCCGCGATGTCGTCGCGTTGCAGGCGGGCCACGGAGTCCTCATTGCCCAGCACGTTCAGGCGATAGGGGTGGCCGGGGGGGAAGAGGAGGGCGTTCAGGTTCTCTTGCGCCCGGAACATGGGCTGTTCGGCTTGTTGTCGAATGTCGGCGATTTGCAGCGCGCGCTGCTTCTCGACTTCTTCCTGCGGGAATGTGGGGTTCAAGAGAGCGTCGGCGGCGCGCTCAAGAATAAATTCGGCGTCTTCCGCAAGTGCGCGGGCCGTGAGTCCGAAACTGTTGCGCCCGGAGAATCCCTCCAGCGAAGCGGCGCGTTGCTCAATTTCATCCGCCATTTGATCGGCCGGTCGGTTCTTCGTGCCGCGGGTGAGCAACTCAGCCATCAGGCTGGTGGCGCCGTTGTCGTTGGTGGTCTCCACCTGCAACCCGCCGCGAAAGACAATGGCGACATTGACGAAAGGCAGGCGGTGGTCTTCCCGGACGATCAAGGGCGCGCCATTCTTCAACATTACTTTGGCGACGGAGTTCGTGGGCGCGGGCGCGACGGCCTTGTTGGTGATGGAGCGTTCGTCCTCGGGGGCGAGGATAACGGTCGTCAGATTTTCATCGCGCAGATAGCGGCGGGCGATGGCGCGGAGGGATTCCGGGGTGACCGCTTCGATTTCCCTCAAATAGGTTTCGAGATAGCGGGGGTTTCCCGCGTAGAACTCGCCGGAGGCGTAGCTCGAGGCCTGTCCGCTCATGGTGAGCAGCGTTCCAAGGGAGCCGGCCAGCATCTGCTTCTTCG
>JABLTH010003685.1_pt1 | contig 15385 bp, 13 predicted proteins | sample 7875711 | NCBI WGS metagenome assembly JABLTH01 (sample SAMN14941262, study PRJNA633318) | bioreactor metagenome | isolation source: bioreactor | place: China | collected 2019-03-05 | reverse complement strand
TGACGGCGACCGGCCGTTCCGCGGCAATGACGATCGTCCTCGCCGTGACGGTGATCGTCCGTTCCGTGGTGCCGGCGAGCGTTCCGAGCGTCCCCGCCGCGACGGTGATCGTCCGTTCCGTGGTGCCGGCGAGCGTTCCGACCGTCCGCGTCGTGACGGGGACCGGCCGTTCCGCAGCAATGACGACCGTCCCCGCCGGGACGGGGATCGCCCGTTCCGTGGCAACGACGACCGTCCCCGCCGGGACGGGGATCGCCCGTTCCGTGGCAACGACGACCGTCCTCGCCGGGATGGAGACCGGCCGTTCCGCGGTGGCGAGCGTTCCGACCGTCCGCGTCGTGACGGGGACCGGCCGTTCCGTGGCAATGACGACCGTCCTCGCCGGGATGGAGACCGGCCGTTCCGCGGTGGCGAGCGTTCCGATCGTCCGCGTCGCGACACCTACGCGAGCGACCGTCCGCGTGACCCCGAACTTCCCGAGGAGATCACGGCACGTGATCTGCACCCGTCGGCCCGTAATGAGCTGAAGACTCTCAGCAAGGAGAACGCCGAGCAGGTGGCGCGTCATCTTGCGATGGCAGCACGGCTCATCGACGAGGACCCGGAGCGCGCGCATCAGCATGCGCTGGCGGCGTCGCGTCGTGCCGGTCGCGTCGCGGTGGTGCGTGAGTCCGTGGCGATCACCGCCTACGCGATGGGCGACTTCGCGCTCGCTCTGCGCGAGCTGCGCACCTACCGTCGCATCTCCGGGAACGACGACCAGATCGCCCTCATCGTCGACAGCGAGCGGGGCATGGGCCGCCCCGATCGCGCGCTCGAGGAGGCGCGTTCGGTCGATCGCTCTGCGCTTCCGACGCCGACGCGCGTCGCACTCGCGATCGCGATGTCGGGCGCGCGTCTCGATCGCGGCGAGCTCGAGCTGGCGCTGGGCGAGCTCGAGATCCCCGAGCTGAACCCTGACCTCGCCTTCGAGTGGAGTCCCGCGCTGTTCGACGCACGTGCGGCCGTCCTTGAGGATCTCGGCCGCACGGACGAGGCGGCGTTCTGGCGCGAGCGCGCCGAGGTCGCCTCCGCGGCGCTCGGCCACGGCGACGACGACGAGATGATCATCGAAGACGCCTACGAGGATCTTCCCGACGACCCGCAGACCGACGACGACGCGGAGACTGACGACGACGCGGCACCCGAGGATCCCACGGAGGACAGCGCGGTGGACGGCAGCGTGGCGGAGGAGCAGCGCGCCGAGGCCGATCCCGTCGACCCCGCGGCGCCGGCGTCCGATGACGCGGAGGACGCGGAGCGCGCCGAGTGAGTCTGTTCACCCGGTCGCGCCGCACGCCGCTCTCCGACGTCGACGTGGTCCTCGCGGACCTCGACGGCGTGGTCTACGCCGGAGCGGGTGCGATCCCGTACGCGATCGACAGCCTGAAGCAGGTCGAGTCCACGCGTCGTCTCGGCTACATCACCAACAACGCCTCGCGCACCGACGCCTCCGTCGCCGCGCACCTCAGCGAGCTCGGCCTCACGGTCGCTCCGGACGAGGTGGTCACCAGCCCGCAGGCGGCGATGCGACTCGTCAGCGGTCTCATCCCCGCGGGGTCCATGATCCTGGTCGTGGGCGGGGAGGGCCTCGTGCACGAGGTGCGCAAGGCGGGGTTCGAGGTGACCCGCAGCGCCGACGACGCACCGGCGGCCGTCGTCCAGGGCTTCGCGCCGGAAGTGGGCTGGTCCGATCTCGCTGAGGCGGCGTTCGCGTTGAAGGTCCCGGAGAACGAGGGCGGCATCCCGTGGATCGCCACCAACACGGACTGGACGATCCCGCAGTCGCGCGGAGTGGCCCCGGGCAACGGGACGCTGGTGTCGGCCGTGCACACGGCCATCGGTCGCCTCGCGACGGTCGCAGGAAAGCCCGAGACGCCGATCTTCGAGGAGGCCGTCGCCCGGTTCGGCGCGAAGCATCCGCTGTTCATCGGCGACCGCCTCGACACCGACATCGCCGGGGCGTCCCGTGCGGGGATCGAGTCCGCGCTCGTGCTCACCGGCATCGACCGCCCCAAGCACGTGCTCGCCGCGGCCGAGGGACAGCGCCCGACCTACATCCTCGGCGACCTGCGCGAACTGCACGAGCCGTATCCCGAGGTGAAGGTCACGGGCGATACAGTCACCGTGCGCGACGCCGCGGTGCGCGTGGACGGCGTCGACGTCACGATCCTCCGGGAGGGGGACCGGCCCATCGATCTCGTCCGCGCCGGAGCGGAGGCGATCTGGCGCACAGGGCGGCAGATCTTCGGCTTCCGCGTGCCCGAGCGGCTGTACGCGGACCCGTTCCACCGCCCGTAATCCGCCGGAACCGAGCGGACCCCCGTAGGCTGGTCAGGTGAGCGAGAACACCGAACCGGACCCGGCGGACGGGCTCTGGAGCCGGCTGCGCCTCATCGAGGGCCAGCCGCTGGAGTCGCGCGCCGCCGCATATCAGGCGCTGCACGATGATCTCGCGCGGCGCCTGGAGAGCGCGCCGAAGACCGCTTCCGACCGCGGATGACGGCCCGCCTGGACGCCGCGCTCGCGGAACGCGGGCTCGCCCGGTCCCGCACCCACGCGGCGACCCTCATCGGCGACGGTCTGGTGACCGTCAACGGCGCACCGGTCGTGAAGGCCTCGATGAAGGTCGAGGACAGTGACGTCCTGGAGGTCGCAGGTGCCGATCACTACGTCAGCCGCGGCGCGCACAAGCTCATCGCCGCCCTGGACGGATTCGGCATCGCGGTCGACGGCGTCCTCGCCTTGGACATGGGGGCCTCGACCGGCGGCTTCACCCAGGTGCTGCGCGAACGCGGCGCTCGGCGGGTGCTCGCGGTCGATGTGGGACATGACCAGCTCGCCGCCGTGGTCCGCGCGGATCCGGCCGTCGTGGCCGTCGAAGGCTTCAACGTCCGGCACATGGACGCGCGTCTCCTGGCCGAGGCGACGGGGGAGCCGCAGCGGCCGGCGCTGGTGGTCGGGGACCTCTCGTTCATCTCGCTCGACCTGGTGCTCCCGGCGGTCGCGGCGACCGCGGCCGAGGATGCCGACGTCGTGCTGCTCATCAAGCCGCAGTTCGAGGTCGGGCGCACCGCGGTGCGCGGCGGTCTCGTGACCAATCCGACCATCCGCGCCGATGCGGTCGCGCGCGTGCTGTGGACCGCGTGGGATCAGGGCTTCGGCGTGCTCGGTCTGCTGCCGTCGCCCATCCTCGGGACGCATGGCAACGCAGAGTACCTGGTGCATCTCGCCCGCGGGCGGGGGAGCAATCCGACAGAATGGTTGAGCACGATCGACCACATGGCAGGAGGCCGATGAACGAGCGCAGGATCCTCGTCGTCGCACACGCGCGCCGGGACGACACGGTGCAGGCGGCCCACCGGGTCGTCGCCGCTCTGCGCGCCGCGGGTGCGACGCCCGTGCTCTCCGCCGAGGACCGCGACGAACTCGCGGCCGCGGACCCGCTCTTCCACGACGTCGAGCTGCTGGCGGACCGGACCGGCGAGGGCGGTGTGCCCGTCGAGGACATCGAGCTCGCCATCGTGCTCGGCGGCGACGGCACGATCCTGCGTGCCGCGGAGCTCGTCCGCGAGGGGACCGCGCCCATCCTCGGCATCAACATGGGCCACGTCGGCTTCCTCGCGGAGATCGAGCGAGACGACATGGACGCCGCCGTCGCCCGCGTCATCGATCGCGACTACTCCGTCGAGGAGCGCATGGCTCTCGCCGTGCGGGTGAAGGACGCCGAGGGCGCCGTCGTCTACAGCACCTGGGCGCTGAACGAGGCCACCGTCGAGAAGAGCAGCCGGGAGCGGATGATCGAGGTCGTCGTCGAGATCGACGGCCGCCCCCTGACGAGCTTCGGGTGCGACGGAATGGTGGTCTCCACGCCCACCGGCGCCACCGCCTACAACTTCTCCGCCGGGGGACCGGTGATCTGGCCCGGGGTCGAGGCCATCGCCGTCGTCCCGCTGTCGGCTCACGCCCTCTTCGCACGCCCTCTCGTCGTCGCGCCGGGAGCCCCGGTCGCGATCGAGCTCCTGGACCGCAACGACGGCAACGCGATCCTCTGGTGCGACGGCCGGCGCTCGCACGATCTGCCCCGCGGCGCCAGGGTCATCGTGCGCCGGTCGTCGCGCCCGGTCCGCCTCGCGCGGCTGCACCCGAGCGTGTTCACCGACCGCCTGGTGCGCAAGTTCCAGCTGCCCGTCTCCGGCTGGCGAGGAGCCGACTCATGATCGAGGAGATGCGCCTGCGCGATCTGGGCGTGATCGCCGAGGCGGTGCTGCCGATCGGTCCGGGATTCACCGCGATCACGGGTGAGACCGGCGCGGGCAAGACGATGGTCGTGACTGGTCTGGGGCTGCTGCTGGGTGCCCGCGCCGATTCCGGCGCCGTCCGCGCCGGGGCCGCGCAGGCCTCGGTCGCCGGGGTGTGGATCGTGCCGAGCATCGGATCCGTGGCGGACACGGTCGCCGATGCCGGTGGCGAGCTCGAGCCCTACGACGACGATCGAGGCGAGCTGTACGTGTCCCGCACGCTCACCGCCGAGGGGCGCAGCCGTGCGAGCGTGGGCGGACGTGCCGCTCCGGCCGGCGTGCTGGCCGACCTGGCCGATGATCTCGTCGTCGTGCACGGGCAGTCCGAGCAGCTGCGTCTGCGGTCCGCGGCGGCGCAGCGCGACGCGCTCGACCGCTTCGGGGGGTCCGCGATCGCCGTCGTCCGCGCCGAGTACGAGGCGACGTGGGAGCGCTGGCGCTCGCTCTCCGCGCAGCTCGACGAGATCGCGGGCAATCGTGAGCGCCGCCAGGCCGAGGCCGAGGAGCTGCGCCAGGCCCTCGCGCTCATCGAAGCGACGGATCCGCAGCCGGGGGAGGACGACGCGCTCGCGGAACGCGCCGAGCGTCTCGCCAACGCGGAGGAGCTGCGTCAGGCCGCGGCCGTCGCGCGGTCCGCGCTCTCGGACGAGGACGGCGAGAACGACGTGTCCACGCTCGCGGCGGAGGCTCGCCGTGCACTCGAGCGTGCCAGCGACCCGGCTCTCGCCGAGATCGCCGAGAGCATCGCCGAGATCGGCTATCGCGCGACGGACATCGCCGCGCAGCTGAGCGGATACCTCGCCGACCTGGACGAGTCGGGGCCGCACGAGCTGGCTGCCGTCGAGGAGCGCCGCTCGGCGCTCGCGGCGCTGGTCCGCGCACACGGCACTCTCGATGCCGCCCTCGACCTCTGGAACACCGGTTCGGCGCGTCTCGCCGAGCTCGACGACGATTCCGACCACATCGAGCGGCTCACGGCCGAACGAGACGCCGCCCGCGCGGCCCTCGACGAGGCGGCGGCCGCGCTGACGGCCACGCGGACAGAGGCGGCCGGGCGACTGGGCGCGGCGGTGACGGAGGAGCTGCACGCCCTCGCGATGCCGGACGCTCGCCTCGTGGTCGCCGTCACCGAGGGCGCCGAAAGTGCGCACGGCCGCGACGACGTCGCGATCCTGCTCGCACCGCACCCTGGCGCGGAGCCGCGCTCGGTGGCCAAGGGCGCGTCGGGCGGCGAGCTCTCTCGCGTCATGCTCGCGATCGAGGTCGTCATCGCCGGAACGGATCCGGTGCCGACCTTCGTCTTCGACGAGGTGGATGCCGGCATCGGCGGCGCCGCCGCGATCGAGGTGGGCCGGCGGCTCGCCCGCCTCGCACGCAGCTCGCAGGTCATCGCCGTCACGCACCTGGCGCAGGTGGCGGCGTTCGCCAACAACCACCTGAGCGTGGTGAAGGCGAACGACGGGCAGGTCACCGCGTCGAGCGTGCGCCGGCTGGACGGGGAGGACCGCGAAGCCGAGATGGCGCGCCTGCTCTCCGGGCTCACCGACTCGGATGCCGCTCTCGAGCACGCCCGCGAGCTGCTCGCCCTGCGCGAGGACTGAGCTCCACCCGCGATCGGATCCCGGCGCGTCAGCGCAGGTCGCGCACCGATTCCCGCATGATCAGGGGCATCGGGAGGAGCTCATGAGCCAGGTCGCGCTCGCCGAGCAGCATCTCCACGCCGACACGCGCCATCTGCTCGTAAGGCAGTCGAGCGGTGGTGAGCCCTGGACGGACCAGGGAGGCGAGATCCTCGTCGTCGAACGACACGACCGAGATGTCGTGCGGGATGCGCAGGCCGCGCTCGTTCAGCGCCTGGTAGATCCCGAACGCCACCCCGTCGGTCGCGGCGATGATCGCCGTCAGGTCCGGATGCGCGTCCAGCATCTGCGGCGCGTGCGCGAAGCCGATCGCCGTCGTCCAGTTCTCGACGACGACCTCGGCCGGGCCGGCGACGCCGCGCGCGGCGAACGCGTCGCGGATGCCCTGGAGGCGTCGCGCGATCGTGACGGACCGGCGCGGGTCCCCGGCGACATGCGGGATGTCGCCGATGAAGCCGACGCGCACGTGACCGGCGTCGAGCAGCACGGAGGCCATCGCGTGGCCCGCCGCGTATTCGTCCGGCAGCACGCTGGGCAGGTCGTCGGGGGTGCGGCCGTTGACGATCACGACGGGGATGCCTCGGGGAGCGGCGGGCACGTCGACCATGCGGGCGGCCATCAGGCCGACGATCACGCCGTCGACCCGCCGGTCGATGAGCTCGTCGAACGCTGCGGCCAGCTGGCTGGGGTCGTCGCCGGTCTCCGTGATGAGCACGGTGTGATCCAGCTCCCGGGCGGCGCGAAGCGTGCCGCGCACCATCGCGGAGGCGAAGCGGGTGATGGTGACCTGGTCGGAGATGAACCCGATCGAGCGGGTCTTGCCCGAGCGCAGGCTCTGCGCGGCCGGATTCGGCTTGTAGCCCAGCTGTGCCGCAGCGGTGCGGACGCGCTCCACCGCGTCGTCGGAGAGCCGGGACGGGCGATCGTTGAGGATGAGGCTGACCGCCGTCTTCGACAGGCCGGAGAGCCGGGCGACATCGGCGAGCGTCGGTCTCGGTGCCGTGGACATCGGCAGCCCTCCTCTCCCGTGCGTCCTCCCAATCTAGCGGATCCATGCGATTTGGTGAATTAATTTAGCAACACTGCTTGCGCGGCTTCTCGGGAGAGTGTTACCGTCGGATAAATCGGTTCACCACCCATTGATCTGCGCATGAGGCGCAAGCCGATTCACTCTCAGAGAGGAGAAGTTGATGGCACGAGAGTTCGGGCCTGTGATGGGCCGCCGTGATCTTCTGCGGCTCGGAGGCTACGGCCTCGCGAGCGCCGCACTGCTGGGGATGGGTGCGGGTCTGACGGGCTGCGCCCCCTCCGGCGGCGGGTCTCAGAGCGGCACCCTGACGATGCTGTACTTCGGCGATCAGAAGTCGGCCACCACCCTGCAGAACGCCCTCCAGCCCAAGGTCAAGAAGATCGACAAGGATCTCTCGCTGAAGGTCAGCGCGATCAACGGCAAGGACTGGAACGACTTCCTCGCCAAGGTCCTCACCCTCATCGCGTCGGGTCAGGCGCCCGACATCGTGAGCGTCGCCACCGAGGGCCTGCAGCTGATGGTCGGCAAGAAGCTGATCACCCCGCTGGACAGCTACGTCACCAAGGACATGTCGACGCTGAAGTCGAGCTACTTCAACGACATCCATCCGGCGCTCATCGAGGCCATGATGGTCGACGGGCATCTCTACAACATGCCGGACAGCTTCAACGCGGGGAGCATGTTCTACAACTCCGACGTGCTGCAGAAGGCGGGCGCCGCGGCCCCCGCCGCGGGCTGGACGATCGACGATTTCCACTCCACGGCGGAGAAGATCTCGAAGCTGGGCGGCGACATCCTGCCGTTCGACTGGGTGGTGCGCCTCTGGGGCAGCTGGACCTCGTTCCTCTACGCCAACGACGGCAACCTCATCGAAGAGGGCAAGTACGGCGGCGGCGACTGGCTGTGGAGCAAGGCGTACGAAGCCGGCGACAAGAGCATCGAGGGCCGCAAGGGCGGATGGAAGTGGGGGGCGCCGACGGCGAACTCCGACGCCGCGATCGAGGCCCTCCAGTACGTCATCGATCTGCAGAAGGCCGGCTACTCGCCCTCGCCCGACGTGGGCGGCGGCGGCACCCTGCAGGGGCTGTTCTCGTCCGGCCGCATCGGCATGACGATCGGCGGCGGGTTCTGGGCCGGGGGTCTGCACAACGCAGGCATGAAGGACGGCAGCTTCGAGGTGCAGGCCTTCCCGACGTGGAAGAGCAACAAGTCGCTCTTCGGCACGGGCGGGTACTCGATCTTCGAGTCGTCGAAGAAGAAGGACGCCGCGTGGGAGGTCATCAAGATGATGATCGAGGCCGAGACCTTCGACATCATGTTCCCGGGGAACATCACCACCACGGGACGCAAGTCGCTGATGACCGCCGAACGCTACGCGAGCACCGGTCCGAAGAACTGGCAGGTGTTCTACGACCAGCTCGACGGCTCCGTCCCGATCTCGGCGCCCTCGTACTACAACGCCCTCGCGACCTCGCTCAACCAGCGCACGACCGAGGCGATCTCCTCCGGGAACGCGAAGGCCGCGCTCGACGCGATGCAGTCGGACCTGGAGAAGGTGGCGAAGGGCAGCTGATGTCCGCCCCCGTCTCCGCCCCGCACGCGGTCCTGCGTGTCTCGTCGCGCGAGGTGAAGCCTCCTCGGCCCGTCCGCCGCCCCGGTGCGCGGCGGGCGGCCCGGAGGGAGGGGATGTTCGGCTACGCGATGATCGCGCTGTCGATGCTGTTCGTGACGGTGTTCACGTTCATCCCGATCCTCGCTTCGCTCGGCCTGTCGTTCTTCCACTGGGACGTCATCTCCCCGCCGACGTGGGCGGGGCTGGAGAACTACCAGAGGTTCTTCACGGACGCTCCCGTGCTGCAGTCCTTCGGTGTCACGATCGTCATGGCGATCGCGATCGTCGCCCTGCAGCTCACGATCGGACTCTTCCTGGCGGTCCTCGTGAACCAGCGGACATCCACCTTCGGCAGGACGTTCTTCCGCACGGCGTTCTACCTGCCGCTGCTCGCCTCGACGGCGGCTGTCGCGATCTTCATGGGCTACCTGTTCGACGCGAAGTTCGGCGCGATCAATTACTACCTCGGCCTCCTCGGGATGTCGGGCGTGCCGTGGCTGACCAGCCCCTTCGGCGCGCAGGTGACGATCGTGCTGATCGTGGTCTGGCAGCAGGTCGGCTTCACCTTCGTGCTGTTCGTCTCGGCCCTCATGGCGGTGCCGACGGACGTGCTCGAGGCGTCGTCGATCGACGGCGCAGGCCCGCTGCGCACGCTGTTCCGGATCAAGATCCCGTTGATCAGCCCCACGATCCTCTTCGCCGCGGTGATCGCGTTCATCAACGCGATGCAGCTGTTCGACCAGCCCTTCATCATGACCAAGGGCGGGCCGGGCACGGCCACCACGACCGCGACCATCTCGATGTACCAGACCGGGTTCCAGAATCTGCAGTTCGGCTACTCATCGGCGATCGCGATCATCCTCCTCCTGCTGATCCTCGCGATCACCGGGATCCAGTTCCTCGCCTCCCGGAAGCTGGTGTTCTACCAATGAGCGCGACATCCCTGATCGTGACGGGCCGCCGCCGGCGGCCCCGCAGCGGCGGCCCCGGAGCCCGCTTCTGGAGTCTCGGCAAGATCGCCGGCCTGATCGCCCTGATCGTCGCCGCCGTGTTCGCCCTCGGTCCGCTGCTGTGGACGGTGACGACATCGTTGCGCTCGCCGTCGCAGGCGTTCGACAATCCGCCGCAGTGGATCCCGTTCGACGCCGACTTCAGCAACTACGCGGCGGTGTTCGACCAGATCCCGATCGGGCAGTTCTTCCTGAACAGCACGATCGTGACGCTGCTGATCGTTGTCGGTCAGACGATCACCTGCACGCTGAGCGGGTACGCGTTCGCGATGATCTCGTTCCCCGGCAAGAACGTGATCTTCGGGGCGTTCCTGGCGACCATGATGGTGCCGCTGCAGACGATCATCATCCCGGTGTTCCTCATCGTGAAGTCGCTGGGCCTCCAAGACGGTCTCGGCTCCCTGATCGTCCCGGCGCTGGGCAGCGCCTTCGGCACGTTCCTGATGCGGCAGTACTTCATGCAGATGCCCAGGGAGCTCGGCGAGGCCGCGCGGATCGACGGTGCGACGCAGTTCGGCGTGTTCTTCCACGTGTACGCGCGGATGGCGGCGCCGGCGATCTCGACGCTCGCGATCCTGAACTTCTCGGGGTTCTGGGCCGAGTTCTACCGGCCCCTGATCTTCCTGCAGGATCAGAGCACCTTCACCCTGCCGCTCGGCCTGGTCGGCCTGCAGGGGAACCTGGGCACCGGATCGATCTCGGTCGTCCTCGCCGGCGTGGTGCTCTCGATGATCCCGAGCGTGCTGCTGTTCATCGTCGCCCAGCGCTACTTCATCGCGGGCGTGACCGCGGGCTCGTCCCGCTAGCACCCCTGCTCTCGTCCCCGACACGATCGAGGCGCCCCGCCCGGGGCGCGCTCGTCCCTTCCCGACCACCCGAAACGGAGCAGTCCCGATGACCGACACCGTCTTCTTCCGTCCCGACGGAGGCTGGGTCGGAGATGTCATCCCGTTCCAGCGCGATGGCGTCTTCCACCTCTGGTACCTCTTCGACGACAGAGAAGTGCCGAAGATCGGCATGCCGTGGCATCTCGTCACGACGACCGACTTCGTGCACTTCGAGGATCGCGGTCTCGCGGTGCCCAGCGGCGGCCCGGACGCCGAGGACTTCAACGTCTACACCGGATCCGTGGTGATCGACGACGACGGGGTCGCGCACCTGTTCTCCACCGCCCAGAACCCGACGCGGCGGGGCGCCGACGGGCGCCCGCTGCAGCTGGTCGCGCATGCCGTCAGCACCACCGGACTGGAGGGATGGATCAAGCATCCGGAGCTCACGGTGGGCGCCCCCGAGGGGTACGAGACGGGGGACTGGCGCGATCCGTTCGTGTTCCGCGACGGCGACCGCTGGCGGATGCTGGTCGCCGCCCGGCACTCCGACGGGCCGGAGCGCCGGCGCGGCACGATCGCGCAGCTCACCTCGACGGATCTCGATTCGTGGATCCCCGTCGAGCCCTTCTGGGACCCGCGTCGATACATCGCCCACGAGTGCCCGGACGTGTTCCGCTGGGGCGAGTGGTGGTACCTGGTGTACTCGGAGTTCTCCGACGCGTTCTGCACGCGCTACCGGATCGCGCGCTCCCTGGACGGGCCGTGGCTCGCGCCGGACGACGACACGGTCGACGCCCGCTCGTTCTACGCGGCCAAGACGGTCGAGCGCGACGGACGCCGCTTCTTCGTCGGCTGGATCGCCACCCGGGAGGGCCACGCCGACGACGGAGCATGGCAGTGGGCCGGGACGATGTCGACCCTCGAGGCGACGCAGCGTGCGGACGGCACCCTGGCGTTCCACCTGCCGGACGAGTTCCTCGGATCCTTCACCGTGCCCGTGGCCTCCGGCGTGCCGGTGCCCGCGCATCTGGACGGCACGGACCGCTTCGCGCAGAGCATCGGCGACCTCGACCTCCCCGACACCTGCCTGCTGACCGCCGAGTTCGACATCGCCGACGGAACAGAGGAGGTCGGGATCCTGCTCCGCGCCACGGCCGACGGCGAGGAGGCGGGAGCGATCCGGCTCGAGCCGCGTCGCCACCGGGTGGTGTTCGATCGCTGGCCCCGCACCCGCACCGGCGACGAGCAGTGGCAGATCTCCGGCGACGTGCCGTTCGTGCTCGAGCGTCCCTGCCCGCTGCCGGCGGGCCGGCATCGGGTCGAGGTCGTCGTGTCCGGCGACATCCTCGTCGCGGTCGTCGACCGCCGCGTGGCGCTGAGCACCCGCCTGTATCGGCGGGCCGGGGAGCGCGTCGGGGTGTTCGTCAACGGAGGGGCCGCCGACCTGGTGTCCCTCGAGATCCGCACGCGCCCATGACGACATCCGCGCTGGAGGCCTCGCCCGTGACACGTCCGCTCATCCACTTCTCCTCGGCCCGCAACTGGCTGAACGATCCCAACGGCCTGATCTTCCACGACGGTCGCTACCACCTGTACTTCCAGTACAACCCGAACGGCGCCGAGCACGGATACATGAGCTGGGGTCACGCCTCGAGCCGGGATCTCGTGCGGTGGGAGGAGCACCCCGTCGCGCTGCGGTACACCTCGGAGCACGAGATCTTCTCGGGTTCCGCGGTGTTCGACGCGCGCGACACCAGCGGCCTCGGCGTCGACGGCCAACCGCCCCTGATCGCCGTGTTCACGCTCGCCGATCAGACGGGCGGACATCAGTCGCAGGGGATCGCCTCGAGCGCGGACGGCGGAGAGACCTGGGCGATGCACGCCGGCAATCCTGTCCTGGACCGCGGTTCGGCCGACTTCCGCGACCCCAAGGTGTTCCGCTACACGGGCGCCGCGGGCGAGTACTGGGTGATGGTGGCCGTCGAAGCGGTCGAGCGCAAGGTCGTGCTCTACCGCTCGGCGGATCTGCGGCACTGGGAGTTCCTGTCCGACTACGGGCCGCGCGGCACGGCTCTCGGGGTGTGGGAGTGCCCAGACCTGTTCCCGCTGGCGGTGGACGGCGATCCGGACGACGTGCGCTGGGTGCTGATCATCAGCATGAACCCCGGCGGCCTGGCCGGCGGGTCGGGGACGATGTACGTCATCGGCTCCTTCGACGGCGTGCGCTTCGTCCCCGACGCCCCGGTCCCGGACGTCGCTCCGGGAGACGAGACGGGCGCCGCCGAGCTGGCGGCCCTGGACTGGATCGACTACGGCCGGGACTGCTACGCGGGAGTCACGTTCTCGGGACTCCCGGACGACGAGCGGACGCTCATCGCCTGGATGAGCAACTGGGAGTACGCCGGGGCGATGCCGCCCGCGGGGCCCGAGCCGCAGCGCGGAGCGATGACGCTCGCGCGACGGCTGTCGCTCGTGACCGCCGGCGGGCGGATCCGGCTGCGTCAGGACCCGGTCGGCCCCGCGGTGGTGCCGATCGTGGCGATCACGGGTGCCGAGGTGCGGCCGGGTGCGCCGCGGATCCTCGATGCGCCTCCGGTGGCGCGGATCCGGCTGCGGCTCCGGCTGGACGACGGCGCCTCCGCCGAGCTGCGCCTCGGCGACGGCGCCGCACCGATCGCGATCCTGCGCGTGCGCGACGGGGAGCTCTCCCTGGATCGCCGGGTCGGCGCCGCGGGGCTCCCGGAAGCGTTCGGCAGCGTAGAGCACCTGCCCCTGCAGCCGGGCGGACTCGACGCCGTGCTCTGGCTGGACCACGGGTCGATCGAGGTCTTCGCCGATGACGGGACCGCCGTGCTCACGGACAGACTCGCCGACCGGACGTGCTCGCGCTTCGAGGTGCGCGCGGTGAGCGGTAGTGTGCGGATCGACGAACTCGTCGTCGAGGCGGGAGAGGGGCTCCAGGCATGAACCAGGCGCGGATCGCGGTGATCGGGGAGGCGCTCGTCGACATCGTCGTCGGTGGTGGGGCCCATGCGGGCGGGTCGCCGATGAACGTGGCCGTCGGCCTCGCACGGCTCGGCCGGCCGCCGGTGCTGCACGCCAGGATCGGCGACGACGCGTACGGGGATCTGATCCGTGCGCACCTCGCGGAGGACCGCGTCGGCGTCGGGGCGCACACGCTCGTCGACGGTCCGTCGTGGACGGCGACCGCGACGATCGCCGAGGACGGCAGTGCCGAGTACGACTTCGCGCTGGCCGGCGAGATCGCGGTGCCGGAACTGGACGAGCTCGCCCTCGTACACACCGGATCGATCGGCGCGCTGCGCGAGCCTGGTTCGAGCGCTCTGCTCGCGGCCTACCGCGACGCGCCCGCGGGGACCCTGAGATCGTTCGACCCGAACATCCGCGCCGACGTCATCGGCCCGGCGGACGCCGCACGCCGGCGGGTCTTCGAGCTCGCCGCGGCCTCGCAGGTCGTCAAGCTCAGCGACGAGGACGCCGCGTGGCTGCGGCCCGGCGCGAGCCTCGAGGACGTCCTGGACGCGCTCGCCGAAGGCGGCACGCGCTTCGTCGTGATCACGCGCGGCGCGCAGGGAGCCGTGGCGCTCGTCGACGGCGTGCGGTACGAGCGTCCCGCCGTGAGAGTGGACGTCGTCGACACGATCGGCGCCGGCGACGCGTTCATGTCCGGGCTGCTGTTCGGCCTGCTGCGCGACGGCACGGACCGCCTGCTCGTGGACGGCGCGCCGATCCCGGCGGAGGACGTCGTCGCGGCGCTGGACACGGCGCTCGTGTCCGGCGCGATCACGGTGTCGCGCGCCGGTGCCAACCCGCCGCGCCCGGCCGAGCTCGAGGAACGTCTCGACGCGACGCGCGCCGTGTCCGACGGTGACGGCCGCTGATCCGGCTGATAGGATAAAAGCCCGTGATGCAGAACTCAGCCGCGCGGACAGACAACGACACCACCAAGCACATCTTCGTGACGGGCGGTGTCGTTTCCTCGTTGGGCAAGGGGCTGACGGCGGCCAGCCTCGGCAACCTGCTCACCGCCCGCGGACTGCGCGTCGTGATGCAGAAGCTGGATCCGTATCTGAACGTGGATCCGGGCACGATGAACCCGTTCCAGCACGGCGAGGTCTTCGTCACGGACGACGGCGCGGAGACCGACCTCGACATCGGCCACTACGAGCGCTTCCTCGACATCGAGCTCAGCCAGGCCGCCAACGTCACCACCGGCCAGATCTACTCGCAGGTCATCGCCAAGGAGCGCCGCGGCGAGTACCTCGGCGACACCGTGCAGGTGATCCCGCACATCACCGACGAGATCAAGCGCCGCATGCGCCTGCAGGCCGACGAGACGCCGAAGCCGGACGTCATCATCACCGAGATCGGCGGCACCGTCGGCGACATCGAGTCGCAGCCGTTCATCGAGTCGGCCCGCCAGATCCGTCACGAGCTCGGCCGCAAGAACGTTTTCTTCGTGCACGTCTCGCTCGTGCCCTTCATGGGCGCCTCCGGCGAGCAGAAGACCAAGCCGACCCAGCACTCCGTCGCAGCCCTCCGATCGATCGGGATCCAGCCCGACGCGCTCGTGCTGCGCAGCGACCGCCCCGTCACCGAGTCGAACAAGCGCAAGATCGCCCTCATGTGCGACGTCGACGAGGACGCCGTCGTGAACGCGGTCGACGTGCCGAGCATCTACGACATCCCGACGATGCTGCACGACCAGGGGCTCGACGACTACATCGTGGACGCCCTCGGCCTCACCAAGGCCGACGACGTGGACTGGTCGCGCTGGCAGAAGGTGCTCCAGGCGGTGCACAACCCGAAGCACGAGGTCACGATCGGTCTCGTCGGCAAGTACATCGATCTGCCCGACGCGTACCTCTCGGTCACCGAGGCGCTCAAGGCCGGCGGCTTCGC
>JABLTH010038684.1_pt1 | contig 15402 bp, 17 predicted proteins | sample 7875711 | NCBI WGS metagenome assembly JABLTH01 (sample SAMN14941262, study PRJNA633318) | bioreactor metagenome | isolation source: bioreactor | place: China | collected 2019-03-05 | reverse complement strand
GGGGCTGGACCTGCCGGCCGTGGAGCGCGTCTACAGCCATCCCCAGGGCCTGGGCCAGTGCCGCAGGTGGCTCGAGGGCAACCTGCCCCGCGCGGCCCTGGTGGAGGCGCCGAGCACCGCGGAGGCGGCCCGGATGGCCCGCGAGGACACCGGGGGCGCGGCCATCGCGAGCGAGCTGGCGGCGGATCTCTTCGACCTGGCGGTGCTCCGGGAACGCATCCAGGACGTCCGCGAGAACGCCACCCGCTTCCTGGTGCTGGGCACCGCCCAGGCCGACCCCACCGGCCGGGACAAGACCAGCCTCCTGGTGGCCGCGAAGGACGGCCCGGGGCTGCTCTTCCACCTCCTGCAGCCCTTCGCCGAGGCCGGCCTGAACCTCACGAAGATCGAGAGCCGGCCCAGCCGGCGGAAGGCCTGGGAGAACGTGTTCTTCCTGGACGTGGCGGGCCACGCTTCGGACCCCTCCCTGGCCGCGGCCCTGAAGGCCCTCGCGCCCCTCTGCGAGACGGTCAAGGTGCTGGGCAGCTACCCCGTGGCGGAGTCCGTCCGCGGCTGATCCGCGCCCCTAGTGGGCGTGGTCGTGCTCGTGGAGGTGGTCGCCGTGGTGCACCGGATCCTCCACCCCCGCGGCCTCGTGGCGGTGGACGAAGCGGTGATGGTGGCGCTGGGCCATCGCCTCGGTCTCGAAGTGCAGCGTCAGGTGGCGCACCCCGTAGGCCTCGTGCAGCACATGCTCGATGTCCTCCAGGAAGGGTTCCGTCTCCTGCAGACGTTCCGCGTCCACCACCACGTGGGCCGTGCAGATGGTGAGATGGCTGCAGACCTTCCAGGACCGGAGGTCCTCCACCGCCTTCACCCCGGGGAGCTTCACCAGCTCGGCCTTAGCCGCGTCGTGGTCGAAGGCGGCCCGGTGCATGAGGATCGAGGCGGCGTCGGCAAGCAGGCTCCATGCTCCGCGAAGGATGACCGCCACGATCACCAGGGCGATGGCCGGATCCACCCAGGCCCAGCCGGTGAAACGCACCAGCAGCATGGAGGCCACGAGGCCCACGCTGGTGAGGGCGTCGGTGAAGGCGTGGAGGTAGGCGGCCCGGAGGTTCGAGTCCCGTTCCTGCCGGGTCCCGGCGGATGGCCGGAGCACGAGGGTGGCCGCTACGTTCAGGACGAGTCCCGCCCCGGAAAAGGCCAGCACCCAGCCGGTCTGGATGGGGTGGGGATGGCGGAAGCGCTGGACGGCCTCGAAGACGACCGCCCCGGCGAGGGCGACCAGCATCAGGCCCCCGGCGGCGGTGTTGAAGACCTCCAGGCGGTGCCAGCCGTAGGCGTAGCGGTCGCTGGGCTCCCGGTGGTTCGCGATCACCAGCCCCGTGAGGGCCAGGAGGTTCACGAAGACGTCATTGAGGTTCTCCAGGCTGTCCGAGACCAGGCCGAGGGATCCGGTCCAGAAGCCGCCCGTGGCCTGGAGCACCGCGCTCAGGGCGAAGATCCCCGCGCTGAGGGCCAGCCTCGCCGAGGTGGTGGGGCCGTGGGCATGGCCGCAGGAGGGCGAGGCGCCCACGTCAGCGCCCCCGGTAGACGGGCTTGCGCTTCTCCCGGAAGGCGGCGAGGCCCTCCAGCCGGTCCTCCGTGGGGAGCACCCGGGCGTAGCAGGCCTCCTCCACGGCGAGGCCGCCGTCCCGGTCCCGGTCGAGGCCCGCGTCGATGGCCTCCTTGGCGGCGCGGAGGGCGACCGGGCCGTTGGGCAGGATCTCCCGGGCCAGGTCCAGGGCCGCCGCCAGGGCGCTCCCGGCTTCGACGCTGCGATCCACCACGCCGCAGGCGAGGGCTTCCGCGCTCGAAAGGCGGCGGGCGGTGAAGATCAGTTCCTTGGCCCGGCTCCGGCCGATGAGGCGCGGCAGCCGCTGGGTCCCCCCGGCCCCGGGGATGATGGCCAGGGAGGTCTCCGGGAGGCCCAGCCTGGCGGCGGCGCCTGCAACGCGGAGATCGCAGGCCAGGGCCAGTTCCAGGCCCCCGCCCAGGGCGGCGCCTTCGAGGGCGGCGATCACCGGCATGGGCAGGCGCTCGAGGGCTGTGAAGGCGGCCCGCAGGCGCTTCACGAAGGCCTCCGCCTCCTCCGGGGTCATGCCCGCGCGTTCCTTGAGGTCGGCCCCGGCGCAGAAGACGCCCTCCACGAGGCTGTGGAGCACCACCACGCGGATGGCGGGATCCGCCGCCAGCGCCGCGAAGGCCTCCTCCAGCTCGCCCAGGAGCTGGCGGCCCAGGGCGTTCCTGGCGCCGGGCCGGTCCAGGCCCAGGAGGACCAGGCCGTCATCCTGCCCTTGCAGCCGTTCGACGCGCAGCTCGGCCATCAGCCCAGCTCGACGATGGGGTCCCCCTCGTTGAGGAACTGTTCCACGGCGACGAAGACCTTCACCACCGTGCCCTCCTCCGGGGAGCCTACGGGGATCTGCATCTTCATGGACTCGATGAGGATCAGGTCCTGGTCCTCTCCGACGGACTCCCCCTCGGCCACCAGGACTTCCAGGACCTTGCCCGCCATCTCGGCGCGAATGAGTGCCATGCCGTACCTCCGCTGGATACGGCCATTGTAGCCTTCGCCGGGCAGCTCCCGGGGGCCTGCCCCGAGCTACTCCTCGACCTCGCCGATCACCATGAGGTCGTCGTCCTCATGGAGGAAGTCCCCCTCCTCCACGAAGATCTCCCGGACCTTCCCCCCTTCCGTGGCGTGGATGTAGAAGGTGGATCGCCCGGAATCCGTGCCCTCCAGCAGCACCAGGGGCTCGTCCTCCTCGACTTCCTGGCCCGTGCGGACCAGCACATCGATGACGTATCCGGGCCACTCCGCCTTCACGATCACGGCTGCCTCCTGGGTCTTGCCGGGGGAGATTAGGACGGGATCCGGGGTGGCGCAAGTGACAGCGTCACATTTCTTCCCGGTCCGGCCCCCGGGGCGGAAGCCCGCGCCCCGGACCTTCCCGCTTCCGGGCGGGGCCGGGGAATGGGACACTGGAGCTTTGCGCCCGGAGCATCCCATGGCAGTCCAGTGCGGCATCGTCGGCCTCCCCAACGTCGGGAAGAGCACGCTCTTCAACGCCCTCACCCGGGCCGGGGCCGCCTCGGCCAACTACCCCTTCTGCACCATCGAACCCAACACAGGGGTCGTGGACGTGCCGGACGGCCGCCTCGAGAAGCTGGCGGAGATCGTGAAGCCCCAGCGCATCCTGCCGGCGGCCCAGGAGTTCGTGGACATCGCCGGCCTCGTCCGGGGCGCCTCCAAGGGCGAAGGCCTGGGCAACGCCTTCCTGGCCAACATCCGGGACACGGATGCCATCGTCCAGGTGCTGCGCTGCTTCGAGGACACGGACATCACCCACGTGGAAGGCAGCGTCAACCCCGAGCGGGACCTCACCATCATCGAGACCGAGCTGATCCTCAAGGACCTGGACACGGTGGAGAAGGGCCTGGACCGCAACCGCAAGCTGGCCAAGAGCGGGGCCAACAAGGAGGCCACGGCCCAAGTCGCGGTCCTGGAGAAGGTCTTCGCCGAGCTGAACGAGGGCCGCTGGGCCCGCCGGGCCGTCCTCACCACCGAGGACCTGGCCGCCCTGAAGTCCTACGGCCTCCTCACCCTCAAGCCCGAGCTGCTGGTGGGCAACATCGCCGAAGGCGACATCGCCGACCCCATGGGCAACCCGCACTACGCCGCGCTGGTGAAGGTCGGCGCCGAGCGGGGCTGCCCGGTCATCCCCATCTGCTCGAAGCTGGAGGCTGAGATCCAGGAGCTGCCTGCGGAGGAGCGCCCGATGTTCCTGGAGGAGGCCGGCCTGACCGAGCCCGGCCTCAACGTCCTCATCCGCGAGTCCTTCAAGCTCCTGGGCCTCCAGACCTACTTCACCGCCGGCGTGAAGGAGGTCCGGGCCTGGACCATCCACGTCGGCGACACCGCCCCCCAGGCCGCCGGCGTCATCCACACCGACTTCGAGAAGGGCTTCATCCGCGCCCAGGTCATCGCCTACGAGGACTACATCGCCTGCGGCGGCGAGCAGGGCGCCAAGGAGGCTGGCAAGATGCGCACCGAAGGGAAGGAGTACGTCGTCAAGGACGGCGACCTCATGAACTTCCTGTTCAACGTCTGAGCCGTCCCGACGGGCCATAGGTTGGAACCCGCATCTAACTTAGAAGAAGGCCGCGAAGCGCGCCATTGACCAGGAGCTCCTGAGTAAACCGCGGCCGAAGTATGGCCGCGGTTTGCGAAGGAGCCGGCAAGCGACAGCGCGCCAGGTTGGGTCGGCGGGTCAAGGCCCAGGAGCGCGCATCCAGAGGGCCTCAGCGGCTTTCATCATGTCTCGTACCGCGGCGGTCCCGGGGTCTTGGGCGGTTCGAACCCGGACCGGTTCCCCCAGCTGGTCCAGATGCTCCAGGAAGTGGCAATAGCAAGCATTGGCGACATGCCTGTCGCCGGATTCCAACGTCGACCACCGGGCGAAATCCCAAACTCCCCGGATCGTTCGCGGGTTAATCGGATCCTGGTGGGCGGCTCCAAAGTCGGGAACCAATTCGAGCCAGAATTCCCCCAAGGAGTCCGAGCCCCCGATCAGATCGTCGAGGTGGGGAAGGGCCTGACGGGCCGCCTCCTTCCAGCCCATGGTCATCGCGCCTCCACCGGCATCGCGTTCAGCCGCGCGATCCTGTGCTCGATGGGCGGGTGCGTCGAGAACAGGCTCATCAGCCCGCCGCCGTGCAGCGGATTCACGATCATCATGTGGGCGGTGGCAGGCTGGGCGTTGCGCATCTGGTAGCGCTCGTTGATGCCGCTGATCTTGGCCAGGGCCGAGGCCAGCGCGTCGGGGCGGCCCGTCACGCGGGCGCCGAAGTCGTCCGCCATGTACTCCCGGCTGCGGCTGATGGCCATCTGGAGGAGCATGGCGGCCACGGGCCCGAGGATGGCCACCAGCAGCCCGAAGAGCGGGTTGGTGGGGCGCCCCTCCTCGTCCCGGGGCGAGACGTACATCGCCATGTGGGAGAGGAACATGATGGCCTGGGCCAGGACGGAGGCCATGGACCCGATGAGGATGTCGCGGTTCTTCACGTGGCCCAGCTCGTGGCCCAGCACGCCCTCCAGCTCGTGGCGGTTGAGCATGTTCAGGATGCCCGTGGTCACCGCCACCACCGCGTGGTCGGGGTTTCGGCCCGTGGCGAAGGCGTTGGGGGTCTCGTCGTCGATGACCGCGACCCTGGGCATGGGCAGGCCCGCCCGCTGGGCGAGGTTCGCCACGATGGCGTAGAGCTCGGGGGCCTCGGATTCCGAGACCACCCGGGCGCCGTAGGACGCCAGGACGATCCGGTCGCTGAAGAAGTAGCTGAAGGCGTTCATCAGCAGGCCCGCGGCCAGGGCCAGGATGAGGCCCTGCTGGCCGTAGAGCGCGTTGCCGATCCACACCAGCAGCCCGGTGAGGGCGGTGATGAGGAAGAAGGTCTTGAAGGAGTTCACTGCTTTACCTCCGCCTGGGATTCTACGAGGCGGCGCGCGGCCAGGAGGAGGGCGGAAAATCCGAACCGAACCTTCGGGGGCGCCGTCCTTCAGCAGCAGCGCTTGGCCACCACCAGCGTAACGTCGTCCTTGAAGCCCGACCCTTCCATGTGGCGGAAGCAGGCCACCAGGACCATCTCGAAGATCTCGTCGGCGCTAAGGTGCTGGTGCTCCCGGACCACCGCGATGATCGCCTCCTCGCCGAAGTCCCGCCCGTCCTGGCTCTCCGCCTCCGCCAGGCCGTCGGTGAAGCAGACCAGCACGTCCCCCGGCGCCATGCGGTCGTGGCCCTCCTGGTAGAAGGCCCCGGGCAGCAGGCCGACGATGGGCCCCGTTGGCGCCAGGCGGCGCGCCTCGCCCCCGTCCCCGGGCACCAGCAGGGGCGGATTGTGGCCGCCGTTCACGTAGCGCAGGTCCCCGTTCTCGGGATTGATGCTGCCCACGAAGAGGGTGGCGTAGCGGTTGCGGTCCCGGACATCGTTCATGCGGAGGTTGAGGCGTCCCGCGAAGCGGCCCCAGTTCTTCACCCGCCGGTCGGCGCGGGCCCGCAGGAAGGCCGAGAGCTGGGTCATCATGAGGCTCGCGGGCAGGCCCTTGCCGCTGATGTCCGCCACGGCGAGGTGGATGCGCTCCCCCTCCTGCTCGTCCTCCCAGCCTCCGGCGGGCGGATCGCTGGCCATCCAGACGTCGTAGAGGTCGCCGCCCACCGCCTGGTAGGGCAGGTTGGCCCCGGCGAACTGCCAGCCCTCCGGCTCCGGCAGGCGCGCCGGGAGGATCTGCCGCTGGATGTTCCGCGCCAGGTCGAGGTCCTTCTCCAGCTTCAGGGACAGGATCTGGGACTCCCGGAGCTCCAGGCTGGTGAGCTGGCTCGCGCAGAGGTTGAGGAGCGTGTAGAGGAAGAGCTCGTCCTCCTCGCTCAGCTTCCCGATGGTGGGCTCCGCGGCGTAGGCGAATCCGTGGCTGTGGTCCTGGTCCCGCAGCTCCACCACGTGCACCAGGCCCTTCTCCGCCAGGAGGTCGTGGAGGGCCTCACCGAGCAGCAGGGTCGGGACGGTCCCCAGGCCGCGGTTGAGGAGGACGGTGCCGTCGGCCCCCACCACGAGGAGGCGCGGGATGCGGAACTCCCCCATCAGGGTCGCCGCCATGAGCCGGACCAGGTCCTCCTTGGTCTGGACCTCCCCGAGGGAGCGCGTCAGGTCGAAGAGCGTGTTGAGGCGCGAGAGCTGCAGGGCCAGGGCGCGGTTCTGGTCGATGCGCAGGGCCTCCAGGCGCCGCCAGGCGAGCAGGGGCGCGCTGATGGAAAGAAGGAGCACGAGGCCCGGGTGCCCCGCCTCGCTCTTGACCGCGAGGTGGCCGTAGGTCTCGTCCCCGTGGACCCAGGGGAGGCTGATCCAGCCCCGGCCGGGGTTGGTTGGGAAGGCCGGGGCCGAGCCCCGGAGGAAGATCCACTTCTCGCCGTCCCAGATGCCGCCCTGGCTGGCCCTCGCCATGCCGAGGGCCGTCACGCCCACCAGGTGCACCAAGGCCTGTTCCGTGACCTGCTCGGGGAAGGCCTCGAGGAAGTCGATGATGGGCAGGAGTTCCGAGGCCCCTTCCGGCACCCGCAGGGCGAGGCCGCGCAACCGGTCGAAGGGGCTTTCGGCCGGCGGCCCTGAGGGCGGATGGGACTGGGCTTCCGTCATGGCCGGCCCCGGTTCAGGCCAGCTTCTTGATCATGCAGCACTCGCTGCGGTCCTCGTTGTCCTCGAAGCGGACCTCGTCCATGAAGCGGCTCATGAGCAGGAGGCCCAGGCCGCCCTTCCGGGGGTGCTTCACGTATTCCCGCGGGTCGGGGAGGTGCACCTGGTCCTGGCGGATGCCGTGGCCGGTGTGCCAGATGTGGATCTCCAGGGCCTGTCCCGTGAAGCGGATCTCCAGCTCCACGGTCTTGTCCTCGGCGCCGTGGTAGGCGTGGAGGATCACGTTGGTGACCGCCTCGTCCACGGCGATGCTCACCTTGGCGGCGGTGGGATCGTCCAGACCGGACACCAGGGCGGCGCGCTTGGCCAGGCCCGTCACCAGGTTGAGGTAGCGGGTCTGGCTCGGGATGACGAGCCGGAACTCGGACGGATCGGGGGCGGCGCGCATGTCAGGGCTGGACCGGCGGCTGGGCGGGAAAGGCCTGCAGGGCGTCCTGCTCGTCGCCGTGCACCTTGTAGAGCTGGGTGAAGCCGAGGGTGTCGAAGATGGCGAAGACATTGTCCTGGAGGTTGCTGAGCTGGATGTCGCCGCCCCGCTCGCGTACCGTCTCGATGAGGCCCATGATGGCCCCGAGGCCCGCCGAGGAGATGTAGTTGAGCTGCCGGCAGTTCAGCAGGATGGCGTAGCGCCCGTTCTGGACCAGCTCCTCCAGGGAGCATTCGAACTGCCGGACGGTATGGGCGTTGATGAAGCCCTTGGGCTCCACCACGGAAATGGGGCCCGCTTCCCGGACCACGATGCTCAGGTCGCCCATGTCAACGGCTCCAATCGGTCGAAGGGGAGATTCTAATCGGACCCCGGCTTCCCCGGAATGAATTCGAGTACCCTGGAGCCCACCTTTCCCGGGCCACAGTCATGGACGCCACCGCCGAATCCATCAAGAGCCTCCTCCACCAGTGGCTGGAGGACCGCCAGAAGTCCCTCCAGGAAGTCTTCGCGGTGACCCTCGAGGAGGAGCTCGGCCGCCTGCGGCCGGACGAGGCCCTGGTGCAGGGCATCGTGGAGCGGATGTCGGCCCTCCAGGCCCCGGCGGGGGCCCCCGCCCTCGAGCGGGACTTGGCCGCCGCCCTGGACCACCTCGAGAAGGCCCCCACCCAGGCGGAGGCCTTGAAGGCCCTCATGGACGGCCTGCAGCCCCTCTGCGAGCGCTGCGCCCTCTTCATCGTCAAGCAGGGGATCGCCAACCTTTTCTCCCACCGCGGCTTCGACAGCGAGGCGCCCAAGTCCGGCGTTCCCGTGGTGCCGCCCCCGGAACTGGAGGCGATCCTCAACGGCACCGCCCCCCGGGCCGAGGGCGGTCCCGCCTGCGCGGCCCTGCTCAAGCCCCTCAGCCAGGCCCAGTCCGCCGAGAGCCTCGTGGTGCCCCTCCGGCTGCGGCGGAAGGTCGTGGCGGTGGTCCTGCTGGACAGCGGCCTCCGCCAGCGACTGGACCACCCCGCCCTCCTGAGGGCCCTGGTGCTGGCCGCCGAATCCACCCTCTCCCACCTTGCAGCGGCGGGGCACGAGGGCACGGGCGCGATGCCCACGATGCCGCCCCCCGGCGCGCCCCGGCCCGCCGCTCCGGCCGAGCCGCCCCCCCAGAAGACCACCGCCCCCATGGCCGCATCGGATGTGCGCGCCTCCCAGCCCATGGTCCCGCCGCCAACAGCCCCCGCGGCGGCGCCGGCGCGGCCCGCGGCCCAGCCCCTGGACACCCGGGACCTGACGCCCTCGGTGCCCACCCAGCTGGTGCCCGAGCCCATTCCCTTGCCGCCGCCCGCCCCTCCGGCCGGGGACCTGGACCCCAAGGTCCGCGCCACCGCTGAGCGCCTCGCCCGGGTGCTGGTGGGGGACATCGAGCTCTACTTCCCCCAGAAGGTGGCCCAGGGGCGCCAGACGGGGAACATGTACGTGCTGCTGAGGGAGGAGCTGGACCGGAGCCGGCAGACCTTCCTGGAGCGCTTCGGCGCCGACCTCGAGACCCGGCACCGCATCTTCTACAACACCGTTGTGAGCCAGCTCTGCGACGGCGACCCCAAGCGCCTGGGCAACGCGCCCTGGGAGTAGGCTCCGAAGTCCCCTCCGGGGGTCCGGGCCGCCGCACCTGATCCCCCGATTGGGGTGACAAGGCGGCGCGGTCCTGCTATACCGTGAGCCTTTGGCAACGGAGAGGGCGCGCGATGGCGAACTTGGGCAAGAAATTCACCTGCTTCTCGTGCGGGACCAAGTTCTACGACTTCGGGAAGCCCGAGGCCAAATGCCCCAAGTGCGGCGCGGACCAGAAGGCCGCGCCCGCCAAGACCAAGGCCGTCAAGAAGGAGAAGACCGTCCACCTGATCGAGGACGACTATGCCGCCGAGCCCGAGGCGGAGGCCCCGCAGGAGGAGCCCTTCGACGAGAGCCTGGGCATCACCGGCGCCCGGGCCGAGGGCGTGGATCCCGGCGACCTCCGCATGGACGACTACGACGAGTAGGGCGTGGCCCCCGCCTCCGGCCCCCACCCGCCTGCTCACCCCGGCATCGACCGCCACGCCCACCTCGAAGGCAGCCTGGACCCCCCCTGGGTGCGCAGGACGGCCGCCCGCCGCGGCCTGCCTGTGCCCGCCTCCCTGGAGGCCTTCTGGCGGGGCGAGGCCCAGCCCTTCGAAGCCTTCATCGAGGCCTTCCTCTTCGGCGCGGGTCTGCTGGACAGCCGCGCCGCCGTGCGCGCCGCCGTGGAGGCCGCCGTGCTCCGCCTCGGTCCCGCGCCGGCGGGCCTGGACCTCTGGGTCTCCCCCCACTTCCTGGTGGTGTGGAAGGCCCTGCTGAGCCTGGATGAGCTCTGGCGGGGCCTGGAGGAGGGCATCGCCGCGGCCGGGCGGCAGGGCGTCCCCGTCGCGGTGGTGCTGGACGCGGTGAACAATTTCGGGCCGAAGCACGGCCACGCCGTCCTGGACCTCGTGGCGGGAGGCCTTCCCCCCTTCGTCCGGGGCTTCTCCACCGGAGGCCTGGAGGAGGTCCCCTTCCGGGAATGGGCGCCCGTCTTCGACCGCGCCCGCCGCGCGGGGCTGGCCCTGGCCGCCCATGCCGGGGAGAACGGCCCCGGCGCCAACGTCCGGGAGGCGGTGGCGGAGGCCGGGGTCGGGCGCATCGTCCACGGGGTCCGGGCCGCGGAGGATCCCGGCCTCCTGGATTTCCTGGCCGAGCGGCGCATCCCGGTGGACGTCTGCCTCGCCTCCAACCGGGTCCTGGTGCCGGAACTCCGGGACCCGTCGGCCCATCCCCTGCCCCGCATGCTCCGGGCCGGGGTCCGCTGCGCCCTGGGCACGGACGACCCCGGGGTCATCCCCTGCGACCTGGGTTCGGAATGGGCCGCCGCCCGGGCCCTCGGCCTCACAGACGCTGAAATGTCGGACCTTGCCCGGCACGCCGCCGAGGACGCCTGGAGCCTCCGGACCCCGGCCTGAGCCCGCCGGAGCCGGGAAATCCGAGGGTGCCGGGACCGCCGGTTCGTGGCAGAATCGATGGTTCTGGCTGCGCCCGTAGCTCAGCTGGATAGAGCATCAGGCTTCGAACCTGAGGGTCGGGAGTTCGAATCTCTCCGGGCGCACCACGAAGCCGGGCCCCCCCGAATGACAACTTGGCGAATGTGGCGGAACTGGTAGACGCACTGGATTTAGGTTCCAGCGGCTCACGCCGTGTGGGTTCGAGTCCCACCGTTCGCACCACTTTTTGAAGTCCACGAAGGAGCAACCATGGCGGCCACCCAGACCCCCGAGCGCAAGAACGAACTCAAGGTCCAGCTCATCAACCACAGCGCGACCCGCAAGGGCCTCGAGGTGAAGGTTCCGGCCTGGGAGGTGAGCGAGGTCTTCGGGCAGGTCCTGGCCAAGATCGCCAAGCAGGTGAAGCTCCCGGGCTTCCGCCCGGGCAAGGCCCCCCGCAGCGTCCTGATGTCGAAGTTCCAGCGCGAGATCGTCTCCGAGGTGGCCCAGAGCCTGGTGGACCGCCACTTCTGGAACGCCGCCGCCGCCGCGGGCACCCAGCCCATCAGCAACCCCGCCCTGGAGAAGGCCGACCTCCGCGAGGGCGTGGACGGGTCCTTCAAGGCCCTCTTCGACGTGGCTCCCGAGGTGCAGCTCCCCGAGTACAAGGGGCTGGCCGTCCCCAAGAAGAAGCGCCGCATCGACGATTCCGCCGTGGAGGAGCACCTGGAAGGCCTCCGGGAGCGCGCCGCCAAGCTGGTGCCGGTGGAGGAGGCCGCCGCCAAGGGCCTCTACGCCACCCTCGACATCAAGGTGAAGCCCCAGGGCATGAAGCCCCAGTCCTACCAGGACCAGGTCATCCAGATCGACGACAGCCGCCCCTTCGACCAGCAGCTGGCCGGCCTCAAGGTGGACGACCGGAAGGCCTTCGACCTCGACGTCCCGGCCGAGGACCCCAACCGCAACATCGCGGGCAAGAAGGTCCACTACGAGGTGGTCCTGAAGGACCTCCGCAAGCGCGAGGTCCCGGCCCTGAACGACGAGTTCGCCAAGGACCTGGGCAAGTCCGACCTCAAGGAGCTCAAGGCCTGGGTCCGCCAGGACCTCGAGGAGGCCGCGGAGCGGGACGCCATGGCCCGCATGCAGACCGTGATGCTGGACATGCTGCTGGACGCGGCCCCCTTCGAGGTGCCCGCCAGCATGGTGAGCCTGCAGCTGGACGACTACTGCCAGGAATTCGCCCAGATGATCGCCCGCCAGGGCATCAACCCCAAGCGCGTGAACTGGAACGCCTACCGCCAGACCCGCCGCCACGACGCCGAGCGCGCGGTGCGCAGCGGCTACCTGCTCCAGGCCATCGGCAACGCCGAGGACATCCAGGTCTCCGACGAGGAGATCGACGCCGAGATCCGGACCTTCATGGATGAGAACAAGGTCCAGCAGAGCTTCGAGGCCTTCAAGGCCGAGCTCGAGCGCCGCGGCAACACCACCGAGATCAAGGGCCGGCTGCGCACGGACAAGATCTTCGAGCGCATGGCCGCCTCCGCCAAGGTCGACGAGGAGCTGCTCGACAAGAAGGCCTTCGAGGAGCTGGTGGAGCTGGAGCGGAAGCGCGAGAGCGGCGAGGCGGTGAGCCGCTTCGACGCGGGCGGCCTCGAGGGCGGCGACCTGGCCGAGCAGGAGGGCGGCGAGCCGCATGTCCACGGCCCCGACTGCGACCACGATCACGACCATGAGCACGCCCACGCCGGGGCCGCTGCTCCCGAGGCCGAGGCCAAGCCCAAGAAGGCCGCCAAGAAGACGGCCAAGAAGGACGAGGACGCGCCCAAGGCCGAGGCGAAGGCCGCCGACAAGGGCGAGGACAAGCCCAAGAAGGCCACCAAGAAAAAGGCCGAGTAGCCGGATCCAGGTCCACGGGAGGGGCGCAACCGCGCCCCTCTTCGCTATTCTGGAACCCCACGGAGCGCCCCATGAGCCGCATCAGAGAATCCAGCTACTATCCGCCCATCGTCATCGAGCAGACGCCCCGGGGGGAGCGCAGCTACGACATCTACTCCCGCCTGCTGAAGGACAACATCATCTTCCTCGGCACGCCGGTGGACGACACGGTGGCGAACGCCATCGTGGCCCAGATGCTCTTCCTGGAGTCCGAGGACCCCGACAAGGACATCCAGATCTACATCAACAGCCCCGGCGGCAGCGTGACGGCGGGCCTGGCCATCTACGACACGATGCAGTTCGTGAAGAACGACATCGTCACCTACTGCATCGGCCAGTGCGCCTCCATGGGCGCGCACCTGCTGGCGGCCGGGACGAAGGGCAAGCGCTTCGCCCTGCCCAACGCCCGCATCATGATCCACCAGCCGTCGGGCGGCGCCCAGGGCCAGGCCACGGACATCGAGATCACCTACAAGGAGATCCAGCGCCTCAAGGACGGCCTCGCCGAGACCTTCGCCAAGCACACCGGCCAGCCCCTCAAGAAGGTGCAAAAGGACATGGACCGCGACTACTTCATGAGCGCCGCCGAGGCCATGGAGTACGGGATCATCGACAAGGTGCTCACCGAGCGCCCGTGAGCCCGGAAGTCCTCTGCCGCGCCCAGGCCGCCCGGCGACGGGCGGCCTTCCTCGGTCTGGAGGAGGGCCGGCTGCGCCTCGAGGTCCGCGAGCCCGCCGCGCCCCTGGCCCGGGCCCTGGCCGCCCGGGGCTGGGAGGCCGGGGCCGAGGGGCCCTTCATCCTGGAGGTCCACGCCGCCGACTGGGAGGCCTTCTGGCGACAGGCCGGCCCCCTCCTTGACTGCGGCTGCTGATGGACCTGCGCGCCGAACTGGCGTCCCTCCGGGCCCTCCCCGCCGCCGATCGCCTGGAACGGCTGGAAGGCCTCCGCCGCCGGTACCGGGAGGCCCCGTCCGACTTCACGCCCGACATCCTCGCGGAACTGAAGGCCCTGGCCCGGCCCGAGCCTCCAAGCCTGGCGGCGGCCCTCAAGGACACCTTCGGCTTCGACCGGTTCAGGCCCGGCCAGGAGGAGATCATCCGCTCGGTGATGGAAGGCCGGGACGTGCTCGCCATCATGCCCACGGGCGCCGGGAAGTCCCTCACCTTCCAGCTCCCGGCGCGGCTGCTCGGCGGCGTGACCCTCGTGGTCTCGCCCCTCATCGCGCTCATGAAGGACCAGGTGGACGCGATGTCCGAGGCCGGCCTGAAGGCCACCTTCCTGAATTCCAGCCTGGACCCGGAGGAGCGCAGGGCGCGCATCCGCGCCATCCGCGACGGCCACATGGAGCTCGTCTACGCCGCGCCGGAGGGCCTCGAGCTCTACATCGCCAACCTGCTCGAGGACCTCGACCTCAAGCTCGTGGCGGTGGACGAGGCCCACTGCATCAGCCACTGGGGCCACGACTTCCGGCCCGCCTACCGCAACCTCGCGGGGCTGAAGGCGCGCTTCCGCAACGTGCCGGTGCTGGCCCTGACGGCCACGGCGACCGCCGCGGTCCAGGAGGACATCGTCGCCCAGCTGGGGATGAGGGCGCCGGTGCGGGTCCAGGGTTCCTTCTTCCGCCCGAACCTGCGCCTCACCGCGCTGAAGAAGGGGGAGGGCGATCCGGTCCGGGAGCTCATCCTGCGGCTCGTCCGCGCCCGCCGCGGCCAGAGCGGCATCGTCTACTGCCTCTCCCGCAAGAGCGTGGAGGCCACCGCCGAGCACCTCGCGGGCCATGGCGTCCGGGCCCTGGCCTACCACGCCGGCATGGAGCCCGAGGCCCGCACCCGCGCCCAGGAGGCCTTCCGGCGGGACGACGCCGACGTCATCGTCGCCACGGTCGCCTTCGGCATGGGCATCGACAAGCCCGACATCCGCTTCGTGATCCACCGGGACATGCCCAAGTCCCTGGAGGGCTACTACCAGGAGATCGGCCGCGCGGGCCGCGACGGGGAGCCCTCCGACTGCGTCCTCTGCTATTCCTGGGCCGACGTGATGAGCCTCGACCGCTTCACCGACGAGCTCGCCCCGGCCCAGGCCGAGGAGCAGCGGCGGCAGATCCGCGCGATGTTCCGCTGGGCCGACGCGGCCGGGTGCCGCCACCAGCGCCTCGTGGCCCACTTCGGGGAGCGCATGGAGGCCTGCGGGTCCAGCTGCGACGCCTGCGGCGGCTGGGACCTGCTGGCCTCGGCGCCGCGGGTGCTCCGGGTGCCGAAGTCCAAGGCGCCGCGCCCGGGATCCCTCGTCCTCCGGGACGAGGCCCCCGAGGCGCCGGCGGCCTCCGCCGACGAGGCCCTGTTCCTGGCCCTGCGCGCCCTGCGCAAGCGCCTGGCGGACGAGAAGGGCGTGCCCGCCTACGTGATCTTCGGCGACACGGCCCTCAAGCAGATGGCCGCCTTCCAGCCCCGCACGGAGGCCGAGCTGCTGGCCATCAGCGGCGTGGGGCCGAAGAAGCTGGCCCACTATGGCGACGAGTTCCTCGCCCTGATCCGCCGGATGACAGACTGACGCTGGACGCGGGGGACCGCCCGGCCGCTTCGCGTCCTCTGAGGCCATGCATGCGAGGCCTCCCTCGTCCTCCCCGTGGGGGGGGGGGGGGGGGGCCCCCCCCCCCCGGGGGTACGGGGGAAGCCATGGTAACCAGATAGACCAAAAAGCCCCCCACGGCCCCACCCGCCGCCGGGCGGGCGCCCCGGCCCCCCCCGGCGG
>JABLTH010056335.1_pt1 | contig 15404 bp, 11 predicted proteins | sample 7875711 | NCBI WGS metagenome assembly JABLTH01 (sample SAMN14941262, study PRJNA633318) | bioreactor metagenome | isolation source: bioreactor | place: China | collected 2019-03-05 | reverse complement strand
GCACCGCGCCGCAGCGGCCGGCCGCCCCGTCGAACCTGACCGCGCGCGGGGGCTCGAGCGGCTCCGGAACGTCGCGTCGCGTCTTCGTCGACCTCGGCTGGCGGGACAACTCCTCGAACGAGACCGGATTCTCGATCGAGCGCTGCAGCGGTTCGACGTGTACGAACTTCGCCCCGCTGACCACGGTCGGCGTCAACGCGACCGCCTACCGCGACCAGTCGGTCGGTTCACGGCGGGCCTACCGGTACCGCGTGAAAGCCCGGGGCGCCGCCGGGGACAGTGGCTACAGCAACGTCGCCGGGGTCACGACGCCGTAAGAATCGAATAACAGATCGGACTCACGCGTTCGCGACGTACATTTCTTTCTTCCGCGGCAGGCGGCCGGAGGGAGAATCTCCTCAAAGGGAGGTTCTCCCTCGACCCCCTGCGAGCCGAGCCGGGTCGCGCGGAGGAAGGATCATGCGGATGCCACGCCGTCTCCTGCCGGGGCTCGCCCTGGCGGTCCACGCCCTGGCGGTTCTCGTCCTGGCCGGTGCGACGGCACCGTCGCCCGCTCTCGCCCAGGACCTGTACGACACCGCGGTCCTCCGCACGATCGCGATCAACTTCCACGACGCGAACTGGCTCGAGCTGCTGCGCGCGAACTACACCTCGCAGACCAACATCCTCGCGGACATGGTCGTCGAAGGCGTCACCTACCCCGACGTGGGCGTGCGCATCCGCGGCAACACGTCCTACATGGGGCTGCCGCCGGGTTCGGACAAGTTCTCGCTCAACGTCGACGTCGACTTCGTCCACGCGGGCCAGGACCTCCTGGGCTACAAGTCGCTGAACCTCAACAACGGCTTCCACGACCCGACGTTCTGCCGCGAGGTCGTCTACAACAACTACGCCTCGCAGTGGATCCCCAACATGCGGGCCAACCACGTCGTCGTGCAGCTCAACGGGGCGAACTGGGGCGTCTACAACAACGTGCAGCAGTTCGACAAGGCGATGCTGAGCACGGGGTTCCGCGACACGTCCGGGCTGACCGTGAAGTGCGCCAACAACCCGTTCGGTCCGGGACTCAAGTACAACGGCTCGAGCCCCTCCGGCTACACCGGGTACGAGATCAAGGACGACGGCGGCTTTGTCGACCCCTGGCCGCCGCACATCGCGGTGTGCAACTCGGTGACCAACGAGCCGCTGACGACCTGGCAGAACATCGACCCGGTCTTCGCGATCGACCCCTCGATCTGGTCGATCGTGCTCGAGAACATGCTGACCGACGACGACAGCTACGTGAACAAGGGTGCGGACTTCATGACCTACCGCAACCCGGCCGACGGCCGCACGTATCTCCTGCAGACCGACGCCAACGAGACCTTCACGCAGACCGACTGGTCCCCGACGCTCAACTTCACGGCGACGAACAAACCGGTCCTGAACCACGTGCTCGCGGTCGCCGAACTGCGCCAGCGCTACATGTCCCACTACCGCGCGCTCAAGCTGAACCTCAACTGGGCGTACTTCGAGCCGCTGTTCTACGCCTGCCGCGACCAGATCGACGCGGCCGTCGCCGCGGATCCCAAGAAGCTCTACACCTACAAGTTCTTCCGCGACAACTTCACCCTGACCGTGAACCTGCCGTACTCCGGCCCGGCCGGCGGGACCCTCATCGGTCTCAAGCCGTTCGTCGACCAGCGCCTCGCGTACCTCAACACCGTGACCGAACTCGTCGCCGCGCCCCCGACGATCGCCTCCGTCACGCCGTCGGACGCGACGCCCGACCCGGTCGACACCGTCACGATCAACGCCGTCGTCCAGCCGGTCGTGTACAACATCCTCCGCGTCGACCTCTACTACCGTCCGAACCCGACGACGGTGTACCAGCGCACGCCGATGACCAGCGGCGGCAACAACAACTGGTCCGCACGCCTGCCGATCACGGCCAAGGCCGGGCAGCACGTCGATTACTACGTCGCGGCGACCGCCCAGAACTCCTACCAGTCCGTGGCGTACTTCCCGCCGCGCACCGAGTGGGGCCCGCTGGGCATCGACTACAACTTCGGCGGCTCCGGCGGCATGCGCATCACCGAGTGGATGTACTCGGGCACGAGCGGCGAGTTCGTCGAGTTCACGAACATGTCGAGCACGCCCGTCGACATGACGGGCTGGAGCTTCGACGACGACCACGCGCTCCCCGGCACGTTCGACCTCTCGGCGTTCGGCACCGTGCAGCCCGGCGAGTCGGTGATCCTCACCGAGGCCGTCGCTGACGCGTTCCGCACCGCGTGGGGCCTCGCGCCGAACGTGAAGGTCATCGGCCAGCTCGGCGCGACGGGCGGCAACAACCTCGCGCGCAACGACGTCATCAACCTGTTCGACGCCGCGCAGAACCTCGTCGACCGCCTCGCCTACGGCGACCAGACCTATCCCGGCACGGTCCGCGCGCAGAACGCGAGCGGCCAGGCGTGCCGCGACGCGATCGGCTTCAACGACGTGAGCCAGTGGAAGCTGTCGATGACCGGCGACGCGTTCGGCTCGTTCCTCGCGACGACCGGCGAGCTGGGTACGCCGGGTCGCTACCCGGTGGGCGCCTCGTCGCTCGGCGAGGTGACGGGACTCCGTTTCACCGCGCGCACCACGCTCGGCTGGGACCCACTCGCGTCGCCCGCCGTGCGCTACGACGTCGCGCGCGGGCTCGTGAGCGAGCTGCCGGTGGGCGACGGTCCCTCGGAGACGTGCCTCGCCCCGGGCGGCGCGATCACCGCGAGCCTCGTCGACACGACCGTCCCGTCTCCGGCCACCGCGTTCTGGTACCTCGTCCGCGGCCGCAACGGCTGCGGCACCGGGCCGTACGGCAGCACGGAGACGACGGTGCCCGTGCCGCGCTGGACGGGGATCTGCCCGTAGGGCTCGAGCAAACGCGGAACACGCCTCGCGGCGGTATGCTGGTCACTCCGCGACCTGCGAGGTTCCCATGGGCAAGTTCATTCTCCGCATCGAGGCCGTCGAGATTACGGGACCCCACTCCCTGTTCCTGCGTTTCAACGACGGAGCCGTGCGCCGTGTGGACCTTCTCCCTGAACTGAGCGGGCCGATTTTCGAGCCGCTCAAGGATCCGGCGGTCTTCTCGTGCGTCCGCCTCGATCCCGTGTGCGGAACGATCGTCTGGCCCAACGGAGCCGATTTCGCCCCCGAGTTCCTCAGGGGACTTCCCGAAGACACGTGCAGTGCATGACTCCTCCTCTGCGCCTACTTGGAAAATGAACCGGGTATACAGTGCGTCGCGATGGACTTCCGCAACATCGCGATCCACTGCCGCGCGTGCGGCACGCTCCTGTACCGCTACCGCAAGGGCGGCACGGGCGGGCTCGTCAAATGCCTGCTCGAGCGCATCGCGGAGGACAACACCGCGGGCGACATGAAATGCCCCGGCTGCGGCCAGGAGTTCGCGCGTTTCCAGATGTACGGCGGCAGCCCCGCGCACAAGATCATCCAGGGCAAGGTCTACACGCGCGGGATGAGGCGGCGCTAACGAGTACGGCAGCCGCGTCTGCACGTCGAGTTCCCGTTGTCTTTTGCAGGTGCTGGATGTAAGACACGGCACATGTCTTTGCGCACCACGGGGGGCGGAAGCCCGGAGTCTTCGTCGTCCGGATTCGACGCGCTGCTGGGGCGTCTGCACGACGATCCCGCGCGCGCGGCGGACGCGTTCGACGAGCTTCGCCGCACGCTCCTGCGTTTCTTCGGCTGGAACGGCGTCCCGATTCCCGAGGACGCGGCGGACGACACGATCACGCGCGTGGCGCGCCGGCTCGGCGAGGGGCACGCGATCGAGAACGTGCCCGATTTCGCGCTCGGCGTGGCGCGGCTCGTGCTGCGCGAATCGTGGCGCGCGGGGCGGCGCTTCGAGAGCCTGTCGGACGCGGCGCCGGACCGCTGGGCCGCGCCGCCCGAGCCGGAGCCCGAGCCGGAGGTCGCGGGGCACCTCGAGCATTGCCTCGGCACGCTCGAGGACGCGCAGCGCGAGCTCGTGCTCGCGTACTACGCGGGCGCGCCCGGCCAGGACAAGATCCGCGCGCGCAACGCGCTCGCCGAGGTGCACGGGCTGAGCCAGAACGCGCTGCGCAGCCGCGTCCAGCGGCTGCGGGACCGCCTCGAGGGGTGTGTCCGGAGCCGGCTCCGCGACACATTACGGGCCGTTACGTCACCCAGGTCGGAAAGGCCACGCTGATGACGAACGACGCCGGAACGATGCGGCGCTACCTGCTCGGGGACCTGGCCGAGCCGGAGCGCGAAAGCCTCGAGGCACGGTACTTTGCCGACCCGGAGGTCCTCGAGCGGCTGGGCGGGGTCGAGGAGTCGCTGATCGAGGAGTACATCGACGGCCGGCTCCCGGTGGCCGAGCGCGAGCGGCTGGAGCGGCACTACCTCGCCGTCCCGGCGCACCGGGCGCGGGTCGCGGTGACACGGGACCTGCGGCGGCGCGGGGCCGAGGCGACCGCAGCCGGGACCGCAAAGGCGGGCGGGGCGCGTGCGGTGTCCGGTTCCGGCCGGCCGCGGCGCGAGCGGCGGCAGGCGTTCCTTGCCCTGGCGGCGGCGGCGGTGCTCGTGGCCGCGGGGCTCGTCGCGCTGCGGATGCGGGACGTGGAGCCCGGCTCGCCGCCCGAGGCGCCCACCGTCGCGAGCGCAACGACTCCGGCGGGGGGCACGGCCGCACCCGCGTCACGTGCGGTGATCGCCCTCGCGCTGCCGGCGATCGCGCTGCGCTCGGAGGGCGCGCTGCCCACCGTGCGGCGCGTCGCGCAGCCGGCGGACCTCGAACTGGTGGTCGACCTCGCGGCGGCCGCACCGGCCGGACCCTTCGCGGTGACGGTGCGCACTCTCGAGGACGTGACCGCGTGGCAGGGACGGGCCGCGACGTCGCGCGATGTCGCGGGCGCGGCGAGCGTGCGGGTGCGCGTGCCGTTCGAAGCGCTGCCGCCCGACGACTACGTCGTGGTGCTCCAATCCACGGAGCCGGGCACGACGGCCCGGACGCTCAAGGTCGCGTTCCGCGTCGCCGCCGCCGAGGTCCCGAAGTAGACGGTAGAACGGCAGAGGGTATGAGACGCGTGAGGCGCATCGTCCTGGCGTGGGTCGTTCTGCTTCTGGGTGCGCTGCCGCTCTGCGCGGCCGACGGCGCCCCGGCGCGGCTCGAAGTAGGCGCCCGCCTGCTGCTCGATGTTCCCGGTGCGCGCGGCGCGGTCTTCGAGCTCGAGGCGCCCGCGAACGGCTACGTCGAGATCGCTGCCGGGCGCTGGTACGGCGACCTGCAGCTCACGCTCGAGGGGCCGGGCGGCGCCGTGCTCGCCACCGCGGCGCTGGACCAGGACACGGGCTCGGCCGCGCGGCTCGCCGCGGTCACGACCGTCGCGGGGCGCCACGTCCTGCGGGTCACGAGCCGCGACGTCCCGGAGCCGAAGCCGAGCGCGTACGAGCTGAGCCTCGTGGCGCTGCGGCCCGCGGGGCCCGGCGACGTGCAGCGCGGGGCGCTCCACGCGCGCCTCGGCGCCGCGCGCATCGCGTTTCGGAAGGCCGGGACCGACGACGAGCGCCGTGCGCAGGTCGCGGAATTCCGGAAGATCGCGGTGGAGTTCAGAACGCTCGGAATACACGACGGCGCCGCGGTAGCCTTCAAGCACGTGTTCGACGCGGCCAACGATCTCGGCGATATGGCGGCGGTGCGCGAGGCTGCGGAAGCCGCGCGCGACGCGTGGCGCGCGGCGGGCGACCGGCTCGAGGAGGGGCGCGCGCAGAGCGAACTCGGCTACGCCGCGTACGCGGCGTTCGACAAGAAGGCGCTCGAATTCCTGGAGGCGGCGCTCGCGCTCCACGAGGAGACCGCGGATGCCGCGTGGATCCCCGAGACGCTGCGCCGCATCGGCTGGTACTGGCGCTGGCAGGGCGACCGCACGCGGGCCCTCGAGTGCTACGCGCGCGCGCTGCCGCTCTGGGCCCGGACGCGCAACTGGCAGGGTGAGATCGGCACGCTCGGGGACATCGGTCTTGCGCACAAGGAACTCGAGGAGATTTCGACCGCGCTCGACGACTACGAGCGCGCGCTCGCGCTCGCGGTTCCCGGCCGCGACGACGCGCGCGTCGCGACCCTGCTCGTGCGCACGGGCGCGATCTACCAGGCGACGGGCGAGTACGACCGCGCGATCGCGGTCTACCAGCGTGCGATCGCGGCGACGGCCGCGGTACGGGACCGGCGCAGCGAGTGCGCGGCACACTACAACCTGGGCCTCGTGTTCGGCACGATCGGCGATCGCGAGAGCGAGCAGGCGGCCTACCGCGTCGCGCTCGATCTCGCGCGGCAGGTGCAGCTCAAGAACGGAATCGCGGTCAGCCTGCGCGGGCTGAGCAACGCGTCGCGCGACCTCGGGGACCTCGAAGCCGCCGAGCGCTACGGACGCGAAGCCCTTGACGCGGCGGTCGCCGCCGGCAGCGCCATGGAGGAGGCGTTCGTCCGCCTCGAGATGTCGGCGCTGGCGCTCGGGCGCGGGGACGGCGCGGAAGCCATCCGGCAGGCGGAAGCGACCCGCGATCTCGCGGCCAAGGGCGGCCTGCGCCGCATGCAGAGCTCCGCGCTGCTCCTGCTCGCGATCACGCACGATCGCGCGGGGCGGCGCGACCAGGCGCTCGAGGACGCCAACGCGGCGCTGGCGCTGATCCGTGAGATGGGGGCCGCGCCGGAGCTGGAGGCCCGGACGCTCGCGCTGCGGTGCCGTCTCAAGCTCGACGCGGGCGACCGCGAGGGAGCGCTCGCCGACGTGCGGGACGCGGTGCGCCTGCGCGAGTCGCTGCGCCGCAAGTTCGTGCACCCCGAGCGCCAGTCGATCTACGTCGCGACGCGCCACGACGTCCTCGCGCTCGAAATCGACGCGCTGCTCGCGGGCGATCCCGCGGCGCACGGCCCCGCCGACCTCGACGCGGCGCTCGAGGCCGCGGAGAGCGCGCGTGCGCGCAGCCTGCTCGACCTGCTCGCGGAGTCGCGCGTCGACCTGCGCGCGGGCGTCGATCCCGGCCTCCTCGCGCGCGAGCGCGCGCTCCGGCGCTCGGTCAACTACAAGGCGTCGGAGCTCGACCGCATCCTCGACGGCAAGATCGACAAGACGAAGGTCGCGGCCCTGGCGAAGGACCTCGACGCGCTCACGCTCAAGCTGAAGGACGTCGAGGCCGAGATCCGCGCCGCGAGCCCGCACTTCGCGTCGCTCACGCAGCCCGAGCCGCTGAGCGCGGCGGCGATCCGCGACACGGTGCTCGACGACGACACGGTGCTCTTCGAGTTCGTGCTCGGGGACGAGCGCAGCTGGCTGCTCGCCGCGACGCGGAGCGGGATCACCGCGCACGAGCTGCCCGCGCGCGGCGCGCTCGAGCCGCTGGCGCGCACCGTGTACGAGAACACGACCGCGCGCCAGGCGGCCGCGACGGTGAGGGGCGAGAGCGTGGCGCGCGCCGACCGCGCGGCGCGCGACGCGTCCGCCACGCTGAGCCGGCTGCTGCTGGGACCGGTCGCGGAGCGGCTGTCCGGGGTCTGGAAGCGCAAGCGGCTCGCGCTCGTCGCCCCCGACGCGCTCGGCATCGTCCCGTTCGCCGCGCTTCCCGTGCCGGGCACGACGCGGCCGCTCGTCGCCGACCACGAGATCGTGTCGCTGCCCTCCGCGTCGGTCCTCGCCGAGGTGCGCCGCGAGGCCGCCGCGCGGCCCGCACCCGCGCACACGATCGCCGTGCTCGCCGATCCCGTGTTCGAGTCCGACGACCCGCGGCTGCTCAAGGCCGTGGCGGCCGCCGCGGGGAAGGAGAAGGTCGTCGCGGCCGTGGCGGCCGGCGCGGCCATCGCCCGGAGCACCACGCGCGCGCGCTTCACGCGCCTGCCGTTCTCGCGCGACGAGGCGCGCGCGATCCGCGACCTCGTGCCGCCGGGCCAGCTGCTCGAACTCACGGGGTTCGACGCCGATCTCGCGCGCGTGACGCGCGGCGACCTCGCGACGTACCGCATCGTCCACTTCGCGACGCACGGCGTGCTCCACGCCGAGCGGCCCGAACTCTCCGGGCTCGCGCTCTCGCTGTACGGTTCCGACGGGCGGCCGCGCGACGGGTTCCTGCGGCTCGGCGACGTCTACAACCTGCACCTCCCCGCGAACCTCGCGGTGCTGAGCGCGTGCCAGACCGCGCTCGGGCGCGACGTCCGGGGGGAGGGCCTCGTGGGGCTCACGCGCGGGTTCATGTACGCCGGCGTGCCGCGCGTGGTCGCGACGCTGTGGAAGGTCGACGACGCCGCGACCGCCGAGTTCATGCGCCTGTTCTACCGCGCGCTCCTCCAGGACAAGCTGCGGCCTGCGGCGGCGCTGCGCGCGGCCCAGACCGGGCTCGCGAAGAACCCGGAGTGGGCTGCGCCGTGGTACTGGGCCGGTTTCGTGCTGCAGGGCGACTGGTCCTGAGGCCGTTCCCACGGCCCCCGCGCGTTCAGCGCAGGACGTTCAGCTCGTCGCGCCAGCGGCTGCGGACCGCGATGTAGTCCGTGTGCGACATGAGCAGCTCGTCGGCGATGCGCGCGATCTCGTTCTCCTCGACCGCGGACACACCGGCCTCGGCGGCGCTCACCGCGAACGCGGCGTCGAGCAGCGCGAACTTCTGCTCGGGCGTGGCGATCGACGCGAACTCGCGCGTGACGAGGAAGTTCTCCGTGCCGCCGGTGAGCGTGTTCTGCGCCCGCGCGATCTGCACGACCAGCACGGCCTGCTCCTCGGGCAGCGCGCCGTGCTTCACGACGAGTTCTTCCATCGCGCGGATCTCGCCGGCGTCGATGTGGCGGTCCGCGTTCGCGACGCGCCCGAGGATGTAGGCGAACGCCGCGATGTACCGCGCGCGCTGCGGGTCGAGCGCGTCGAGGCGGGCGACGATCTTCCGTACGGTCTCGGTGTCCGCCGCCACGGAGTTCTGTTCGCTTCCGCCGAACCCGAGCCACCTGAGCCACGCCACGAGTGCCTCCCGTCATGCAGCAACACATTGTACCCGCGCGACATAGCCCGGGATAAAACGACGCCCTCCGGGCGCGTTAGCCGCTCCCGCCAGGGGCGCGGGTCGTGCCGTAAACGGGCAAATGAATCATGCCGCGCTGCGGCATAAGGCGTAGACTCTCCCTCGTGCCCTTCCGAGCTGCCGAGAAACGCGTCCTGTACGTGGCTGGCCGAGCCGCGCTCTGGCATGACTTCCTGCAGGCGCTCGGCGAGATCGACGACTGCCGCCTCGGCGACGCCGACGGCGACACCGTGGCCCGCTTTGCCGGCGCGACCTTCCGCTTCGAACCCACGTACGACGTGCCGTCGGCGCTCGCCGCGATCCACCGCGAGTTCTTCAACCTCGTCGTGCTCGACCTGCGCGTGCCGCTCCACACGAACGGCGCCGGCAAGCAGGTCTTCGACCACGGCCTCGAGTTCCTCGACGCGATGGACCGCGAGCCCGACATCGAGCGGCGCTACGGCTTCCACCGCGTGTGCGTCCTCGTGTCCGGCGACGATCCGTTCGAGGTCGACCGGCGCATCGCGCAGCTCGGCGCGCGCGGGGTCGGCCGCGTCATGCGCGACCTCACCGAGTGCCGCCTCCAGCCGGGCTGCAGGCAGCTGCCGCCGCGCGCCGAGTTCGCGCGCCGCGTGCTCGACGAGATGGTCACGGTCACGCAGCGCCGCGAGATGGGCAAGGTCGCGCTGTGCGCGTCGGGCGGCGGGATCACCGGGCTGTACTTCGAGATGGGCGCGCTCAAGTGTCTCGAGGACTGCCTGCCGCCGGGCTCGCTCAACCGCTTCGACCTCTATTTCGGGATCAGCGCCGGCGGCGTGCTCTGCGGCATGCTCGTCAACGGTTTCTCGATCACGGATTTCATGGCCGGCGTGGCGGGGGTCAAGGGCGGCGCGATTCCGCCGGTCGACCTGAACCTCCTCGGCCGGCAGCACCTCGACGCCGACGGCCTGTCCGCGCCGGTGCGCCAGATCGCGGGCATGGTCGTGAGCGGCGCCTCCGCGCTCCTGCGGCTCAAGATGCCGTTCTCGATCGAATCGCTCGTGTTCGAGTACGGCGACCTCCTGCACCCGCCGTTCAGCACCGCGGGGTTCGGGTCGCTGCTCGCGAAGGCGTTCACGGGGCCGGGGCGCACCGACGACTTCCGGCGGCTCAAGCAGAAGCTCCTGATCGGCGCGACCGACCAGGACCTCAAGGAGCACGTCCTGTTCGGCGATCCGCCCAACGACGACGTGCCGATCAGCCTCGCGATCCGTGCCTCGATGAGCCTGAACCCGGTGTTCGGGCCGACCGACATCGACGGCCGCTTCTACGAGGACGGCGCGGTGACGCGCACGTCGAACTTCGTCGACGCGATCCACCGCGGCGCGGACCTCATCTTCGCGCTCGACCCGCTGGTGCCGTACGTCTCGAAGGAGGCGGGCTTCACGCGCAGCCGCGGCGCCGTGTACAACGCCGACCAGGACATCCGCACCGTGTCGTACACGCGCTACGAGACGACGCGGAACTTCGTGCTGCGGCGCCACCCCGAAGTGAGCATGTACACGTTCCTGCCGGCCAACAACCTGCGCCAGCTGATGTCGGTCAACCCGATGGACCACCGGCACTACCTCGAGATCTGGCGCGGGGCCTACATCAGCACGCTGCGGCGCATCCACGCGCTCGAGTACCGCATGCGCGGCGACCTCGCGTACCACGGGCTCGCCCTCGACACGCGGCGGGCGGAGCAGGTCGCGGCGCGGCTCGAGGCGAACGGCACGCCGGCGTTCGCGGACTTCTTCCCGGACGGGCGCGTCGCGCTCGGCAACGGCGTGAGCGCGTAGCTCACTCCGCGGGGAAGGCCCACTCGGTGGGGAAGACTCACTCCGCGGGGAAGATCGCCACCTTCGTCACGACGAGATGTCCCTTCGCGGGACCGGACTGCGCCTCGGAGATCCACAGCGCGAGGCCGCTCTTCCAGGCGAGGAGGTCGGCCGCCGGCCCCAGCGGCGATTCGCCCGCGAGCCACAGCCCGCGGACGTCGTGCGCGGGTCCGAGCGCGGCGAGCGCGTCGGCGCGGGGGGTGGACAGCGCCACGCCCGCGTCCGTGCGTCCCTTCCACCACGAGCCCGCGAGCGCCACGCTGCGCAGCGGGGCACCGGCGCACTCGGGGAACGCGGCCAGGAGCTTCGCCGGATCGCGCAGCGCGGCGATCACGTCCCGCGGCGCCGCGTTCGCGCGCTCGCGGCACGCGCCCTCGAGCGCGAAGAGGAAGCTCGCGCCCTCCGGGTAGCGCAACTCGATGCCGAACTCGTCGCCCGCCTGGAAGCTCGGCACGCCGGTGCCGAAGCGCGCGAGGAACGGCTGCAGCGTGGTCGTGCGCAGCGCGAGGTCGCCGAGTCCCGTCCCGGCCGTCAGCGTCGCCTGCGCATAGGGGCCGAGCGTGCTCGACCCGCCGCCGCAGCCGCCGAGCACGACGAGCGTGACGGCGAGCGTGACGACGAGGGTCGCGAGGCTCGCGCCGCGGATCGTCCGGGTCATCAGGGCGCGGGCGTCCACAGCTTGCATTGCCGCGAGAGTTTCGAGATCGCGTCGGGCGACGCGACGTCGGGGTGGAGGTAGAAGCTCGTCCGCGTCGTGCGGTTGAGCGTCCACGCGAGCTTGACGTTCTCGGTGGTCTCGCACGTGCCGACGAGGTTCTCCGACGGGCAGGCGGCCACGACCGAGCCGCCGCCCTCGCGGCACTGCACGACCGCGGCGAGGCGCCGCGTGTCGTCGAGCGGCTCGAAGCGCTCGATGCACATGCCCGACGAGCCCGTCGGGGCCCAGCAGCGGACGACCCCGGCCTCGTCGGCGCGTGCCGTGCCGTCCTTCGCGCCGTCCCCGCAGCCGGCGAGGCCGGCCAGCGCCAGGCCCAGGACGGACCCCGCAATCGTTCGAATCGTGCCGCAGCGCGACATTCCGCTCTCCTTCCCTCGCACAGAACATGGTCCCGGGAACGGCCGGGGGCGAGTCCGGAAGGCGCGCCACCCGGGGCGGGGGAGGACCGTATGATCTGGGAATGTCCCGTCGCGTCGCCCTGGTCGTGCTGTGCCTCGCGGCCCTCGCTGCGACGGCTGCGGGTGCGCACCAGCTGACCTGGCGCGCGTGGACGACCGACGACGGGCTCCCGCAGGACTTCATCTACGACCTCGTGCAGACCGGCGACGGGTACCTGTGGATCGCGACCCTGAACGGCCTCGCGCGCTTCGACGGCGTGCAGATGACGCTGTTCGATCGTGCGCAGTACCCGGACATGGGCTCGTCGCGCTGCTTCACCCTGACGGCCGCCCGCTCGGGGGCGCTGTGGATCGGCACCGAGGAGGGCGTCGTGCGCTACGAGCACGGCGTGTTCCGCGCGTGGGGCGCCGCCGAGGGCGTGCACGCGCCGGTGCGGTCGATCCTCGAACTCGAGGACGGCACGATCCTGCTCAGCGACGCGGGCGGCATCGAAAAGCGCGACGGCGCACGCTGGGTGGCCGGGCCGGTCACGCCGCCCGCCGGCTTCAACAACTCCGCCGACGGCTTCCGCTGGTGGCGGCAGGACGTGCGCGGGGACGAGGTGCGCCTCCTCGAGGACGACGGGCGCTGGTACTCCTACACGCTGCCGCCCGCGGCCCTCGCGCCGCACGGCGGGGTGTCGCACGGCGATTCCGGTCCGCACTGGATCATGGTCGGACGCGAGGTGTGGCAGTTGCGGCGCGGCACGATCACCCGCGCCCCGGGCCCGCAGGGGGACGGCATCGCCACGCTCGTCCCGGGCCCCACGGGCCTGTGGGCCTATCGCCCGGACGGCCTTCACGTTCGCGACCGACGCGGCTGGACGTCGTTCCCGCCGTTCGCCCGCGCGCTGCCCCGCGCGTTCGCGCTGCTCGCCGATCGCGAGGGCTGCCTGTGGATCGGCGGGGACGGCGGGCTCGTGCAGGTGCGCGCCACGCCGGTCCGCATGCTGGACGTCGCGCCGGACCGCGAGCGGCAGAACCTGTACGTGCTCGCGCAGGACGGCGCGGGTCGCGTGTGGGCGGGCTCGCAGGGGCGCGGCCTCGCGTGCGTCGACGGGCGGTGCGGGACGCCGCGCACCGCCGACGGCGGTCCCTGCCCGGCGTTCACCGCAGCGCTCCCCGAGGCCGACGGCACGGTGCTGCTCGGCACCGACGGCGGATTGCTCTATCGCGGCGCGGGCGAGGTCGTCACGCGGCTGCACGCGTTCGGACCGGGCGCCGTGATGGCGCTCGCGCGCGACCGGAACGGCCGTCTGTGGGCGGGTTGCGAGAACGCGCTGTGGCGCGAGGAGAACGGCGTCTGGACCGCGGTGTGGCCGCGCGACGGGAGCCCGGGCGCGGACGTGCGCGTGCTGCTCGGCACGCGCGACGGCGCGATGTGGGCCGGCACGCGCGGCGGGCTCGTGCGGATCGCCGGGACCGACGTGCGGCGCTGGACGGTGAGGAACGGCCTCTCCTCCGACAGCGTGCGCGCGCTGCACGAGGACGGGAGCGGCCGGCTGTGGATCGGGACCTACGACGGCGGGCTGCTGCTGTACGCGCAGGACCGCTTCGTCGCGCTGCGCAGGAAGCACGGCCTGTTCGACGACGGCGTGTTCACGATCCTCGACGACGGCGCGGGGCGGATCTGGATGTCGAGCAATAGGGGCATCCACTCCGTGTCCACGGCCGCGGTGGAGGAGTTCGTGGCCGGCCGCGCGGCGACCGTCTCGTCGCGCGCGTTCACGAAGCAGGACGGCATGCGCTCCTCCGAGTGCAACGGGGGCCACCAGCCCGCGGCGTTCCGGCACCGCGACGGCACGTTGTGGTTCTCGACGCAGGAGGGCGCCGCGATCGTCGACCCGCGCGAGGCGGAAGCGGAGAGCGCCGCGCCGCGCGTCCTCGTCGAGAGCGCCGTGACCGGCGCGCGGCCGCTCGACCTCGCCGGGGCGGTCACGCTGGAGCCGCACGAGCGCGCGCTCGAGGTGCGCTACACCGCGACGACGCTGGTGCGCGCCGAACAGGTCCGCTTCCGCACGCGCCTTGCGCCCCTCGAGTCCGAGTGGTCCGACGCGGGCACCAAGCGCCTCGTGCACTACTCCGCGCTCCCGCCGGGCGAGTTCGTGCTCCACGTGGCCGCCGCGGCGCCCGGCGGCGCGTTTCCGGCCGAGGGCGCCGCGCTGCGGATCGTCGTGCGGCCGCACACCTGGGAGACCGCGTGGTTCCGCGGCGCGCTGGCGCTCTCGGTGGCTGGCCTGCTGTACGCCGGCTACCGCCGGCGCATCGGGCGCCTCAAGCGGCGCCGCGCGGAGCAGGACGCGTTCGCGCGCCGGCTGATCGAGTCTCAGGAAGCCGAGCGCAAGCGCATCGCCGGCGAGCTGCACGACGGCATCGGCCAGACGCTCGTCGTGATCAGGAACCGCGCGCTGATGGGCCTGCGGCCCGGGCTCGACGAGGCCGCGCGCGTCCGGCAGATGAGCGTGATCTCCGAGGAGGCCTCGACCGGCATCGACGACGTGCGCAAGATCGCCTACAACCTGCGGCCGTACCAGCTCGACCGGCTGGGTCTCACGCGCGCGCTCGAAGCGATCGTCGAGCAGGCGCGCGCGGCGGCGGGGATCGAGATCGTCGCCGAGATCGCGCCGCTCGAGGGCGTGTTCGCGCACGGTGACGAGATCAACGTCTACCGCATCGTGCAGGAATCGGTGAGCAACCTCGTCAAGCACGCGAGCGCGCGCAGCGGCCGCGTGGCCGTGCGCGTCGACGACGGGGTGGTCGAGATCGCCGTGGAGGACGACGGCCGCGGGTTCGATCCCGACCGGCCGCCGCCCGGACCGGGGGGCGCGGGGCTCGGGGGCATCGCCGAGCGCGTGCACCTCCTCGGCGGGCGCCACGCGATCCGCTCGTCGCCGGGCGAAGGCACCCGTGTCACCATCCAGCTCCCCCGATCCGGAGGCGCCGCATGAGCCAGCCGATCCGCGTCGTCGTGGCCGACGACCACCCGATCTTCCGCAAGGGCCTGCGCGAGATCATCGAGGAAGACCCGGGCCTCGCGGTCGTCGGCGAGTGCAGCGACGGCGAGACCGCGCTCGCCGCGATCCTCGAGCACGCACCGGACATCGCCGTGCTCGACCTCGACATGCCCGTACGCGACGGGTTCGGCGTGGTGCGCGGCCTCGCCGAGGCGGGGCTCCAGGTCCCCGTCGTCCTGCTGACGATGCACGGCCGCGAGGACCTCCTGCGGGCGGCGATGGACGCGGGGGTGCTCGGGTACGTGGTCAAGGACGGCGCGGTCACGGACATCGTGCAGGCGATCCGCGCGGTGCTGGCCGGGCGGCCCTACATCAGCTCGAGCCT
>JABLTH010060722.1_pt1 | contig 15431 bp, 6 predicted proteins | sample 7875711 | NCBI WGS metagenome assembly JABLTH01 (sample SAMN14941262, study PRJNA633318) | bioreactor metagenome | isolation source: bioreactor | place: China | collected 2019-03-05 | reverse complement strand
TGTCGGAAATTTTTGTTCAAGACCATTTGCTGCAATCATCGTTAAATCATATGGTTACGGCGGTGTTATTGGCCCTGACTCATCAAACAGCAATCCAGCCGTTCGAAATTGACACGAACATTAAGGAAAACCAGCGAAACAAGCCAGATCGCTTGATTTGTTGCTGTCAGGCCAAAGGGGTACGCTAGGCGAACGTCGAGAGACGAGTTTCCGATTGCCAGGCAGCGCTCGCTGCAGGGTGGTGTTGCATGTCGTTCCGAAGAGGTTCGCCGGCGCCACAAGCCCCACTGAATGTCAAAAAGGGCTCGCGGTGTACTTGTGATGGGAAAGTCGTCAGGGTTTTGGCAATCGTTTCAGCTGACGAAATCTTGGTCCACAACGAAGCAGTGGACGAACGATTTTGGGTAAAAGTAGGGGACCTCTCTCCGCTTCGGACTAGCAAGGGCAGCCGCCGAGTTACCGACACCGCGTTGTTGAGCCCCGAGGAATTCGAGCAGGCTCGGCTATGGTTCGACGCCCTAAGGCGGCTCCCAAGCAGTGGAAGGGCGCCGTGGATAAGCCGAAAAGCCATCGCAGACAAGTTCAAAACCTCGGTCAGGACGGTTGATCGTCGGTATGCGCGTCACCTCGACAATCCAGTTTTGGGCGCACAGCTAAATTCCAGGAGTGGGCCAGCACCGGGTTCTCGGTACCTATCGCCAATTGCAGAAGCAATTATTGACAAGGCGTACGAAGATTTTTACTTGCGACGCGAGCGACCAAAGATTTCACAGTTGCATAAAGAAGTAGTGCTTAAATGCACCATGGCCGGAATCGCAGAGCCGCCATCGTATGGCTCTGTTTTAGCACGCGTAAAAAGCAAGGATCCTTTGATCGCGGAAAAAAAGCGTCGGGGCGCTGTAGAGGGTGATGCAGTTCAGGGGGTGTCACTGATAGGAATTAAGACTGAAAGGCCGCTTCAAATCGTACAAATTGATCACGCCTTAGTTGACTTGATTGTTGTAAGCCCCGTTAGTCGTCTCGAAATAGGTCGTCCGTGGATAACCTTGGCCATAGATGTGTATACGAGATGCGTCATAGGCTGGCATGTCGCTTTCGAAGTGCCGGACCAGACTTCCGTAGGTCTTACAATCGAACAAGCGTGCTTTCCCAAAAGAGCATTCTTGAAAGAGCTTGGAATCGATATCGATTACCCCGTCTATGGCGTAATGGAGCAGGTCCATTGGGACAACGGGAAGTCCTTTCAGGCCAAGGGCATCCAGAGGCAATGCGAAGCTCGTGGAATCGATACTATTGTCAGGCCAGTGAGAAGGCCGCATTGGGGCCAGTATATAGAGAGGTACATTGGCACGTTCATGGGCAACGTCCACATGCTTCCCGGAACCACGTTCTCTAATTCCAATGCGCGCGGATCCTATAACTCGCAGAAACGCGCCGTCATGAGCTTGCTAGAGCTCAAGAAGTGGATCGCGCTTGAGATCGTTGGAAAATACGCTAACGAGCCGCACAAAGGGATCGGAAATTTATCGCCGATGCAAAAGTGGGGCGATTCTTGGAAAACGTCTCGGGGAGAGGTTCTTCTTCCCAAGATTTTGTCTGATCGACGCGAATTCCTCCTTGGTTTCTTGCCGTCTAAACCAAGGTGCGTGTCTCGAGACGGCGGGATCAGTTTATTTGGTCTCAAATACTGGGACCCCGCCATTACGCCACTGATAAATAGCGTAAAACGTTACGACGTTCACTACAGAAAAGATGATCTGTCTTGTGTTTGGCTGCGGCTGGGGGAGCAGTTTATTGAGGTCCCCCTAGCGAATCGTGTTGCAATGCATTTTTCGTTTCGCGAACTCAAGGATGCGAAGAAGGCGGAGGCCAACGCCACCCGTTCACGGCGAAATGAGGCTGCTTGGCTTGAGGCAATAGATGAGCAGCGACGACTTGAGAACGAGGCTGCCAAGACGTCGAGAAAGGCCCGTCGATCAATTGAAATGCGGCCACCCTCCAGCGAGGGATCGCTAGACAAGGGGGCTATCGACTATACGCAATCGGCGCCGAAGGTCGACTTAGATCAGGGGCGAGTCAAGTGACCAGCTACTCCCACCTGTCTGACAGGGCAAAGCAAGCACTTTGTCTAGATCCCGAGGGGCGCTGGGCGTGCGCGAAATCACTGCCGTTCATACCTACACGCGACTGCGTCGTCGCCCTTCGCTGGATGAGCTATCAACGCCGATATTCCTCAGGATTTTCAAGAGCTCATGGAACTCTAGTCGTTGGTGCTCCGGGCATGGGAAAGTCGATGCTCCTTGGTCACTACATGTCTTTGCATGGGCAGCCCTATCAATCCGGAGATGGTCGCCGTTGTCGTTCGGCAGTGGCGATCGAGGCCCCTATTGACGGAGATCCATCTAGGCTCAGGGATTCAATATGCCACGCCTGCTTGGCCGGCCTTGGCAGCGTGACTTTGTATGATTCAGATGTCGTTTCTTCACTGCATTCTGTGCGTGCAAAGCAGTTATTGATCGATGAGGCAGGTAACCTCTTGCACACCGGGCCAAGAATGCAGCAAAAGTCTCTCGCGCTACTGAAAAAGATGTCCAATGCCGGCATTGCTATCGTTCTTGCCACGACGACACGACTGAACACCGTAATCGCTCTTGATGAACAGCTGAATGATCGCTTCAGACGGGTTGAGTTGCGCAGTTGGATTGAATCAAACGATCTGCGGTCTTTTCTTGATGCGGTCGAGCGCGAGCTGCCTCTGCCAGAGCCCTCGTATCTATCTCGTCCTGAGATTATTAGATGGATTATTGGAAGCGGACTGACGCGGACCGGGGTATTTATGGAAGTTATTTTTCAAGCCTGCCATCGCGCATTTTTGAAAGACTGGCCCTGCTTGAGCCTGAAACGCATGGAAGAAGCGTTGGATGACCCTCTCCCGCCAGATTGAGATAAATTTGAATCTGCATGATCTTAACTACTATCCAGAGGCTGTTTCCGGCGAGACCCGAAGCAGTTGGTTGGATTGCGCGAGGAAGCGTAGCTTTCTCGATCCTCGGCTTTGGCGTCTTTGGGTGGGCTCACCATGCAGCCCAGATGAGCCGGAACGAGGGCAATTCCCTGATGGCTCCCAGTGGCGCGGCTTTCCTTTGGCGATAGGTGATATTAAAAAAGTTCCGCCGTTTTGGAGGATACGTGGCGAGCTGCGCAACGTTCGTTGCGAGTCATGTGAAAAGGAGTTAAGCCGACTTGACGCAAAGTTGGAGTTGGTCGACTGGTGCGATGCTCGTTGTCTCTTTTGTGAGCGCCATGGCACCCCGCTTACCTACGGCTCCCTTGGGCATCGGCGGTGGTCGGAGCTATTCAGCCATGGGGACGTTCGGGTGTCCCAATTCAGGAGCTGGCTTGACTCTTTGCGGAGATCCCGGCCAGCGGACGTCAGACACCGACTCTGCCGGGATTTAGTCATCATGGCGATGCGGAACTGGTCAAATGTTCCATCTGTTGGTGTGGGAGCTGAGGTCGGCTGGTGGCTCGGGGAGTGCGGATGGGCAGCCTCGACTTCATGTCGGCTGCAGGGTCCTTACAAGCCAGCTAGGCTAGGGCACCTCTGCGCAATTGAGCGCATCGGGTCGCTATATTGCGCTTACCAATGGCATGAGCAGCTGCGCCTTTGCGGGTCCGTTCATTGGCGACTTCTATCGCCCAGGGCGATCATCTGGTTCGAGCGGCGGTGGCCTAGCGGTGCTGTTTCAGCCTGGTCCTCCACTCAGGCCGGTGCATGAGGCCGATATCTCGACGTAACCAAGCTTCATCCGTTAGGCGCTCGACATCCAGAAGACTACGCAAGGTCCGAGGATACTGATGCCTCGCTTGTAGGCCGGCCAGCGTATGGAGAGCGGATTCAGCTCGCGTGTTGGCGTTAGACGGCTTCGTCTTATCGCTAGAAGCAGGTGATTAGGGAGCATTATCGGGGGTAGCCTCAGTGCCCCCCTTGAGGTCGCTCTGGCAGATCTGGCAACGAAATTCGGGACAGTATGGCGCGACACCGCAGATGGATGTCGCCGAGTCCACGGCGAGTGCCATACGCAAGAGACCACGCCTCCACCGAGGGTCGGGGAGAGCGGCTACGCAACTGCCGCCTAGTTCTCGTTTGACGACTTGTAGTTGTCATGTCGATCCTGCAAGATGCGCAAGAAATTGCGATTGCGGCGAAACTTCGTAGACCCCCGCCAACGCTGTAAAGGTGGCGCGCATTGCTGTGAAGTTGGCGCCAGACGACGTGGCGCTTAGCTACGGGCGGGAAGGGACAGGGAAAAACTGTCCATCAACAAGGATTGAACTAGCGCATGGATGCTGCCGAGACTGCCGATGAGGTGGTCACTCGTTATCTGCCAGATGACGACCAGACCGCCCGGGCGGGCAATGTTGTCGAAGATCAGCCTCTGCTGGGCCTGGTTCTCCTGGCCCAGTTCCATGGCATTGCAACGGACGCCGACCAACTCCGCCATGAGGCGGGTAGGGGATCAGATCCTTTCGATGAGACTGGATTGCTACTGGCCGCCAAAAGGCTCGACCTTAAGGCAAAAATCATTCAGCAGCCGGCTGAACGGTTGGATCGCGTCGCGCTGCCGGCGCTAGCGCTCTGTAATGATGGTTCGGCATTTGTTGTAGCCAAGGTAGGTGACGGCAAGGTCCTGATCCACGATCTTGCCCTGCAACGTCCCTGTGTCTGGCCATGGGACGAATTCACGGCGCGCTACGACGGCCGGCTGCTCACCGTGGCTTCGCGTGCTTCGCTGGTGGCGGAACTGGCCAAGTTCGACTTCAGCTGGTTCATTCCGGCGGTGGTGAAGTACCGCAAGCTGTTGCTGGAAGTGCTGACGGTTTCGTTCTTCCTGCAACTGTTCGCGTTGGTCACGCCACTGTTCTTCCAGGTGGTGATGGATAAGGTGCTGGTACACCATGCCATGACGACCCTCACGGTCATCACGATCGGGCTGCTGGTCATCACGTTGTTCAACGTCGTGCTGGCCGGCTTGCGCACCTATGTGTTCGCTCACACCACCAGCCGCATCGACGTGGAGCTGGGTGCCCGCCTATTTCGGCACATCCTGGCGCTGCCGCTGGCTTATTTCGAATCGCGTCGTGTCGGCGACACGATCGCCCGCGTGCGCGAGCTGGAGAACATCCGCAATTTTCTGACCGGACAGACACTGACGTCGGTACTGGATTTGTTGTTCACCTTCGTCTTTCTGGCGGTGATGTTCTTTTACAGCGGATGGCTGACTTTGATCGTAGTGGTCTCGCTGCCGCTGTACGCGATCTGGTCGGCGTCCATCACACCGACCCTGCGCGCACGCCTCAACGAGAAGTTCGCGCGCAGCGCAGACAACCAGTCCTTCCTGGTGGAAACGATCGCCGGCATAGGCACGGTCAAGGCGATGGCCGTGGATCCGCGCATGGTGCGCACATGGGACAACCAGCTGGCGGGCTACGTCGGCGCTAGTTTTCGGGTGACCCGGTTGGCCAACATCGGGCAGCAGGGCGTGCAACTGCTGCAGAAGCTGGTCAGCGTGGCCATCATGTTCTGGGGCGCTCAGATGGTGATCGACGGATCGCTGTCGGTCGGTCAGCTGATTGCCTTCACCATGCTCTCTGGCCAGGTGTCGACGCCGATCGTGCGACTCGCGCAGCTGTGGCAGGACTTCCAGCAGGTCGGTATCTCGATGCAGCGCATGGGCGACATCCTCAACACGCGGACCGAAGCGGGCGGGAGCCGCATGGCCCTGCCACCGATCCGCGGGCGGGTCACCTTCGAAAACATCGGTTTCCGTTACCGCCCCGACACCGCCGAAGTGCTTGCTGGGATCAACCTCGACATCCAGCCTGGCGAAGTGGTCGGCATCGTCGGGCGCTCCGGATCCGGGAAGAGCACGCTGACCAAACTGGTGCAGCGGCTCTATGTGCCCGAGCGTGGTCGAGTACTGGTGGATGGTACCGACTTGGCATTGGCCGATCCCGCTTGGCTACGGCGCCAGCTGGGTGTGGTGCTGCAAGAGAATTTTCTCTTCAACCGCAGTGTCCGCGAGAACATAGCACTGATCGACCCGGGCATGCCGCTGGAGCGGGTGATCCGCGCGGCGGAGCTGGCAGGTGCCCACGAGTTCATCGTTGAACTCCCGCAGGGTTACGACACCGTCGTCGGAGAACACGGCGCCAGCCTGTCCGGCGGGCAGCGTCAGCGCATCGCGATCGCCCGCGCACTGGTGGCCGACCCGCGCATCCTGATTTTCGACGAGGCGACCAGCGCGCTCGACTATGAGTCGGAGCGTGCCGTGATGGCCAACATGCGCTCGATCTGCCAGGACCGCACGGTATTGATCATCGCCCATCGCCTGTCCACCGTACGCCACGCCAATCGCATCGTCGTCGTCGACAAAGGGCGCATCGTGGAAACCGGGACGCCCGATGAATTGCTGAAGCGTCCCGACGGGCACTTCACGCACCTTTCCCGACTGCAGCAGGGCTGACGCCATGACGGGCAAATGGAGTGCCATCGGCGACATACTTCGAGGTTATGGACAGGTCTTCCGTGCAGCCTGGGCCGAACGTCGTGCACTGGAACCTATTCAGCGCACGCGCGAGGAATTGGCGTTCCTGCCGGCACATCTCGAGCTCACCGAAACGCCACTGTCACCGGCGCCGCGCGTCAGCTTGTGGATCATCATGACGCTGTTCTGTATCGCCTTGCTGTGGGCCTGCTTCGGCAAGCTGGATGTCGTCGCTGTTGCTCCTGGAAAGACGATAACCAGCAGCCGCACCAAGATCATACAGCCGGCTGAAACCGCCGTTGTACGGCGCATCCTTGTGCACGATGGTCAAGAAGTGAAGCAGGGCGATCTGCTCATCGAACTGGATGCCACCTCCACCACAGCCGATAGCCGTAAGGCCGTGGAAGCATTGCTCAGTGCGCGGCTTGCAGCCGCTCGGTCCGCGGCGCTGGTCCAAGCCATCGACACCGCAACACCGCCAGTCATGTCCCCGGATGGTGACTTGCCTGCCGATCGTTTCGAGGCCACCCAACGTCTCGCGTTTAGTGAGTACGCCGCCTTCGCTGCCAAGAAGCAAAGTCTTCAAGCCATGGTGCAGCAGAAGCAGGCTGAACTTCGCACGGTCGAATCGGCCATCGTTCCGCTGGAGCAATACCTGGAGATATCGCGCACTCGCGTCACAGATTACGAGAAGTTGCTCGACAAGAACTACGTGCCACGTCAGGAATACCTGCTGCGCAAGCAGGAGCGCATCAATGCCGAGCGAGATCTGGCCGGGCAGCGTAGCCGCCGGTCCGAATTGCAGTCGGCCATCGTCGGTGCGAGAGAGGAACTGGCCGTCACCGTGACCGATACCCGCCGTCAGTTGCTGGACGAGCTGCGCCCTGCGCGCGAGCAGATTCTGCAATTCGAACCGGAGGTAGTACGCACCACGCAACGCAATGCACTCATGGAACTACATGCTCCTGTAACCGGAACGGTGCAGCAGTTGGCCGTGCACACCGTGGGAGGCGTGGTCACGCCGGCCCAGCCGTTGCTATCTGTTGTGCCCAAGAACGATCAGATGGAAGTTGAGGCCACCGTGCTTAACCAGGACATCGGCTTCGTGCGCCCGGGACAGCGGGCCACGATCAAGATCGAAAGCTTTCCGTACACACGCTACGGGTATATCGAAGGTGTCGTGGAAAGCGTCTCACATGACGCAATTCAGGACGAGAAGCTCGGGTTGGTATTTCGGGCGAGGGTGAAGATGGAAAAGACCGCGCTGTTGATTGATGGGGTCACGATCAATTTAACGTCAGGCATGGCGCTGACAGCTGAAATCAAGACCACACGGCGGCGGGTTATCGATTACCTGTTGAGCCCCTTGCAGAAGCACACGGAGGAAGCGCTTCGCGAAAGGTGAGCTTGAGGACACAGCAAGGAGGCGTGGCAAGCGGAGAGGATGCCGATGCTTACGACGTAGTGCGTGAAGCGCACTGTAGTCACGCAAACGAGTTCCTGTCCTGTTGGACGACAAGACAATGTGCATTGCAGGGGGGATGAAGCCATGTCTAGAGCGGACGTGCGTTGCATAAAAGATTCATGCCGGGGGCTTTCAGTGCCAATTTCCCAGACGGCCTCGTGGCTGGCGTGTGGTTTGGTCGTCATGGGCGCAATCGTGTTGGCCGGGTGCGATAAAGCAAATCTTCAATGGTCCGAGGAGGTCCGGCTCCAAGACGGGCAAATGGTCATGGCCGAGCGCACCGCACAAGGCAGGACATACTCGGAGCTTGGTGGGACCGGGGGCTGGAGGGACCCAGTGGAAATGTCAGTTTCGATCACCAAAGCGCCGGACGGCATCGAGCCGCCGCCCGAATGGCGCGACGCCTATGTCCCGGTGCTTCTCGACTATGACGCTTCCAGCAAGTCGTGGTCGATGTTGGCGACGTTCTACTACTGCGAGACCTGGTACGCGCTTGGAAGGCCGATACCACCTTATATCGAGTACCAGTCGATTCGCGGTTCTCCGTGGAAGCGCGTGCCGCTGGAAGAAAGGTTCATCGGTCGGGAAACGAACCTGTTGACGGGGCCTCGCACGGATGGCGAGCCGGACTTGGTGACGATCACAGACAAGGAGTTTCGCCAGCGATCGGCTGGATGGAAGTATCAGCGGATCCTGCGCAAGTGGGGGCGTGAAGAGCGAAATTATTGTGATCTCTCGTAAAGCGGACTTAGGAGACTGACCATGGCAAGCAACCTTGAATACGCACAGTTGGCCACGCATGTGTACGCGCGATCAGACGAGAACCGGACGCCACTCACTGACGGATGGGCGCAGATTTCCCGCCAGGAAGACGATACCTGGGGCTTCTCGGCGGGCGCCTACCAAAAGGGAAACGAGATTGTCATCTCGTTCGCAGGCACCAACGAGGCCGTGGATTGGGCTTCCAACATTCCCGCCGGTATCGGTTTGGGCGCCTTCCAGGTTACCGAGGCTTTGGATTTCGTGCTCGGCGTCATGGCTCAGCATCCCGGTGCTACTTTCAGCCTGACCGGTCACTCGCTCGGCGGTGGGCTGGCATCGGTGATGGCAGTCTTCTTGGACCTACAGGCGACGGTATTCGATCCTGCACCCTTCGAACTGAGCGCCAGGGATGATGTCCTGCTTGGCGCGCTCCAGACCTATCTTCTCACCAGTGGTTACAACAATGCTGCCTTCGATGCATACACCTCCAGTCTGGGTAGCCTGTTTTCACAGAGAGAGCCGAACGTCGTCAGCTACAGCACGAATGGCGAGGTTCTCGAATACCTGCGATTGACTCTTCCCACGATTCAGGGGGCGGCATACGAATACGACGTCGGTACGCCGCCTGTCCTGGAAGCAATTCCTGGCTCAATGGCGATCTCCCTGCATTCGATGGACTTGCTGAGTTCTGTCATGCGTTCGCAGGCATTCAACACGGGACTGATCGAGCAGAATCGCGCGTTCTCCATCTTCAGCGACACCAGCCTGTACGCCGCAGATACGCGGTCGGATAAGCGCGATCTTATGGCCTCTCTGCACAACAGGCAGTTGGCGAACGCCGCAAACGGAGGCGGTATCCTGGATGTGGTGGGTGTGGACTTGCAAAAAATCGGCACCAGCGGAACCGCCTTCGAGAAGAATATAAATCGAGGGGCGCTCGCAACGCTGGCGGAGTACTACTACTTCGAGACCAGCCCCACGTCCTTGGAATTCTTAGACGTAGTCCAGGGCGGAATCACGCTGGATTTGTCGAAGATCGCGAGCGGCTCGGATCGAAAGGGGCAGGACATGCTCCTGGCCAACATTAAGAGTTGGCTGGCGGATAAGGAAAATCTCTCGCCCGACTTGGGTGAGGTCCAGCGCGTGACACTCCAGTCGGGTGCCGGGAGCCTACAGGTAGTCGTGGAAGATGATGACAAGAAGGACGTCATCCTTGGCGGTGACGGTTCAGACCAGATCTCCGCGGGTGGCGGCGACGATTTCATTTTTGGCTTGGACGACTCGGACATCCTGCGAGGCGGTGCCGGGAAGGATGAGCTCTACGGCGGTGACGGCGACGATACGCTCTATGCGGGGTCCGGCGCCGACGATGCCGACACCAGCGAGAACCGTCTGTTTGGCGGATGGGGCAACGACACGCTCTACGGCTCCGCCGGCAGGGACTATCTGAGTGCCGGTGGCAACACGGACACTCTTCGCGGTGGTGATGGTTTTGACATCTACGACATCGACAATTTGGACACGATTGAGGACTCGGACGGAAAGGGGGCTGTCTACCGGGGTAGCATGCAGTTAACCGGTGGCACCCGCGAGGAAGGTGATCCTGAGAACACCTACTACGGCGGTGGTGATGTCTATGTGCTGGACGGTACTACCCTGCGTGTAAACGGTGGTTTGACGATTGAGAACTACCACAAGGATGCGAACGATCTCGGCATCTTCCTCAAGACCGAAGATGACGACGATGAAGATGCGCCCGATGTAGGTCCCGCGGAGAACAAGAAGTCGCCTATCGTGATCGATCTGGATGGGGACGGTGTGGAAACGGTGGCGATGGACAATGATCGCCATTTCGATCATGACGCCAACGGCATGCGGGAACGGACGGCATGGGCATCAGCGGATGACGGCTTCCTGGTGCGCGATCTGAACGGCAACGGCCTGATCGACAGCGGTCGCGAGATGTTCGGCAGCCAGACGCTGCTGAGTAACGGACTGCTGGCCGCGAATGGCTTCGAAGCCTTGCGTGAACTGGATGCCAACCAGGACGGCAAGGTTGACGGCGCGGATGCTGCGTTCTCGGAGCTGCGCATCTGGCGCGATCTGGACGGTGATGGACAAACCGATGCCGGCGAGCTGCAGACGCTTGCCGAGAATGGCATCGTCGGTGTGCGCACCGCGTGGGTGAGTTCCAGCGTGGTCGACGCCAATGGACAAGCCCATGAGCAGACGGGCACGGCGATTCGTGCCGACGGAACGGATGCGGCTGCGGATGACATCTGGTTCCAGGTCGATACGGCACATCGCGTCAACGTGCAATTCAATCCAGACATTCTCGATGTCATTGATCTGCCGGAAGCAAAGGCGTTCGGCAATCTGCCTGACTTGCGACAGGCCATGGCGACGGACCCGGTTCTCGTCGGAATGGTGCAGGCCTATATGGATGAAAGCGTTCCTGCAGCAAGAGATGCGATGCTGGAAGGCCTGATCTTCCAGTGGGCCGGCGTGGCCGATGTGGATCCGAATAGTCGCGATCCGCGCATGATTTACGGACATGTCATGGACGCCCGACAACTGCTGGTGCTTGAGCAGCTGATTGGTCGCGGCTACGAAGGCACCTGGTGCTGGGGTGAGCGTGACCCCAATCCGCACGGGCAGGCAGCGCCCCTGTTGATTGCCGAGTTCAAGAAATTCGAAAAGTACGTGCAGGCCCAACTGCTCGCCCAGGCCGATCCTGCTCGATATGGATTCGTCGAGGGCGGGTTTGGCTCAGGTTATTCGCACGTGCAGGTCAACTGGTCTGACTTCCAGCAATATGCGGCAACGCTGAGGAACGCAGGTGACATCGGTGCGCTCGATCAGATCGTCGATGTTCTCAAGGGACTCGGCACCTATTCTCCAGTGTTTCGGGCACAGGCCACGGCTGCGTTCGGTGTGCTGCTTGCGGCGTATCCCGACCTAGCACCGATTTTCGACACGGCCTCGGTGCTTGGTACCGCCAACAATGACAGCCTATTCGGTGGCGCCCAGGGTGAAATCATTGTTGGTGGCACCGGGGACGACGCGATCTTTGGCGGTGGTGGCGACGACAAATACTATTACAGCCTGGGCGACGGCAAGGATCGCGTGTACGACAGTAGTGGCGTGGATCAGCTTCTGCTGCTGGGCGGGATCGCCCCCGCGGATGTATCCGTAACCAGGGATCTCACTTCAATTTTTCTCCATGTTGGAACGGGGGAAGATGCCGGTGAAATCCGGCTGGATAACGTGTTTGATGAGAACGGACACCTTGCTGAGGGCGTTATCGAATCCATAAAGTTCGAGGACGGCACCGAGTGGGGGTTGCCGGATATCCTGTCTCATGTCCTGCTGCCCATCACGGAAGGCGCGGACGTGCTGTACGGGAGCATCCTCAACGATACGATCAGCGCATTGGGTGGTGATGACCGGGTGCTGGGTCTGGATGGCGATGACCAGCTGATCGGCGGAGGCGGCGCCGACTTGCTGTTCGGCGGGAATGGCAACGACAGCCTGACCGGCGGTGTCGGTGATGACACCTTGAATGGTGGCGCTGGTGATGACAGCTACTTCTTCGAGCCGGGCTGCGGTCACGACGTCATCGAGAACTATGATGATCAGGCAGGTCGTCTGGACAAGATCGTCTTTGGAGGAAACATCGTCGCCTCCGACGTCACGGTGAAGCGCTCCGGCGATGACTTGCTGTTGTCTCTGGCCAATGGCGACAGCATCACGGTTCAGTCTCATTTCGCTGACGAGGGCAGCGGTGCATACAGCATCAACCAGATCCAGTTCTCGGATGGTCAGATATGGGGCGTTCCCGAGTTGAAGCTGCAGGCACTGGCAGGTACGTCAGCGGGTGACAATCTGGTGGGCTACTCGTCTGACGACACCATTCACGGCTTCGATGGCGACGACGTTATCCAGGGTGGAGGCGGTTCAGATCAGCTGTTCGGTGACGGTGGCAATGATCATTTGAGCGGCGGTAGCGGCAACGATGCGCTCTCCGGTGGCGCAGGCAACGACAGCGTTTCGGGTGATGATGGTGATGACATCATCGATGGTGGATCCGGTAATGACCACCTCGGCGGTGGCTATGGTGCCGACCAATTGTTCGGCGGTGATGGTGACGACCAGCTGTCGGGTGATGCGGGCGATGACCGCCTGAGCGGTGGGTTGGGCAATGATCGTCTGGAAGGTGGCTATGGCGATGACCAGTACTTCTTCGCCAAAGGTGATGGCAAGGACACCATTGACGATGTGGGGGGGCAGAACACGATCTATGTTTCGGATCTCGCCCTGAGTACGGTGTATTTCCGTCGAGATGGGACCAGCCTGGTTGTTCGCTTTCTCGACAGCGCCGACGATGAGATTCGGTTGGAGCATATGTTCGACCCCACAAGCGGCAATGCGTTGTCCGGCTTGGCTATCGATGACGGTAGCGGCCAACGACGGGATCTGGATGCCGCGAGTCTGGATCTGGAGGTTTTGAAGGGCACGGCACTTGGCGACACCATTCTCGGCAACGTTCTGGCCAATGTCATAGACGGCCTTGCGGGCGATGACATCATCCATGCAGCGGGTGGTGATGATCATGTCAGCGGGGGAGTGGGCGACGATCACCTGTACGGTGATGCCGGCAACGACACGTTACTTGGTGGCGCTGGCATCGACCTCCTCGATGGCGATACGGGTGACGACCAGCTTGACGGCGGTGACGACAATGACAGCCTGCTGGGTGGTGAGGGCACAGACCAATTGCTGGGCGGTTCCGGCAATGATCTTCTTGATGGTGGCGCTGGCAACGATCACATGGTCGGTGGATCGGGTGACGACATCTATGTCGTGGACTCGACAGGCGACACGTTGCTGGAAGGCGCGGGCGAGGGCAACGACACCATCCGCAGCAGCGTGACCTACGCCTTGCTGGACAACGTGGAGCGGATGGAGCTCACCGGCAGCGACAGTATTGATGCCATGGGCAACAGTCTGGATAACGAGCTGAGTGGCAACGATGCGGCAAACCGTCTGGAGGGTTTGCAGGGCGATGACGTGCTGCGAGGCAATGCTGGTGACGACACGCTCATCGGCGGCACCGGCAACGACCTGCTGGACGGCGGGTATGGCATCGACCAGATGATCGGTGGTACTGGTGACGACACCTATGTCGTCGATACGGAAAGCGATGTCATCGTCGAACAATCCGGTGAAGGCTTCGATGTCGTCAACGCGCACAGCAGTTACACGCTTTCCGAACATATCGAACGGCTGGTTTTGGTAGAGGGCAGTGGCGCCTGGCGCGGCACGGGTAACAGCAGCAACAACACGATACTCGGCAACTCTTCGTCCAACCGGCTGGATGGCGGCGCGGGTGCGGATACGCTGACGGGAGGGCTGGGCGACGACACTTACGTGGTCGACAACGTGGGCGACGAGGTCGTGGAGGTCGCCGGAGAAGGCGAGGACACGGTCGAGTCGAGCATCGACTACGTGCTGGGCGCCACGCTGGAAAATCTCACCCTGCTTGGAACGAGCAACCTCGACGGCACGGGTAACGACCAGGACAATGTGCTAGTTGGCAACGCCGGCAACAACCGCCTGGAGGGCGGGCAGGGGGCTGACTCGCTCTACGGTGGGCTGGGCGACGACTACTTCATCGAGGAGTCGAGCGACGACTGGGTCTACGAGAACGCCGACGAGGGGCTGGATACGGTCGAGCGCCGTTACGAGACCAACCTGGTGCTCAAGGACAACGTCGAGAACCTGATCCTGGCCGATGGCGTCGCGACCGGTAACGGCAACGACCTGGACAATCTGATCACCGGCAACAGCGGCGACAACACGCTTGGAGGCTGGGACGGCGACGATACGCTACAGGGCCTGGACGGCAATGATGCGCTGTTCGGCGGCACCGGCAGCGACACGTTGATCGGCGACGCCGGTGACGATTATCTCGATGGCGGAACCGGCGTGGATCATCTTGAAGGCGGCGCCGGCAACGACAACTACATCGTCGACGATGGAAGCGACGTCGTCATCGAGGCCGCAAACGGTGGCACCGACCAAGTGCAGGCGTCTGCCTCGTACGCCCTTTCGGCCAACGTCGAGAACCTATTCCTGACCGGGAGCGCGGATATCGACGGCACTGGCAACGACCTGGACAACTACATCGCCGGAAATGGCGGAGTCAACAGGATCGATGGTGGTGGCGGCAACGACACGATGGTTGCCGGCGGTGGCGACGACCTGCTGATTGGCGGAGCCGGCGATGACAAGTACGTCTTCGACGTCAGCTCGGGCAGCGATGTCATCGACAACTCCGATGGTGGCTTTGACGGCGTGTTCTTCACCGGCGGCATCACCCGCGAACGTCTCTCGTTTGGTCGCGATGGTGACGATCTCCTGATCTTCGTTGATGCCGGGACGGCGCCTGCGGTGCGCGTGACTAATCATTTCCTGGGCGGCGATGCAGCCATCGACTACGTGCAGCCGGACGGCGGTTTCTACCTCACCACGGCCGAAATCAACCAGATCGTGGCCGGTGGCAGCAGCGGCGGGCAGTACGACCAGGTAATCGAGGGCACCTCGGCAGGCGAGCAGTTGGTGGGCAGCGCCGGCAAGGACTTGATCAAGGGGCT
>JABLTH010076465.1_pt1 | contig 15445 bp, 13 predicted proteins | sample 7875711 | NCBI WGS metagenome assembly JABLTH01 (sample SAMN14941262, study PRJNA633318) | bioreactor metagenome | isolation source: bioreactor | place: China | collected 2019-03-05 | reverse complement strand
CGAACCGGCTGGAGGTGGGCGCGATCAGCATGGACCTGGGCAGCGCCGAAGTGAGCTATCGCGGCGAACGGCTGGACCTGACCCGGCGCGAGTTCGCCCTGCTGCAGGCGCTGATGGAGCGCGCCGGCCACATCGTGCGGCGCGAGACGCTGGAGAACTCCATCTACGGTCTCGACAACGCGGTCGGGCGCGGCGCGCTGGAAGTGCTGATGCATTCGCTGCGCCGCAAGCTCGGCGCCGAAGCGGTGCAGACCGTGCGCGGCTTCGGCTACATGATGCCGCGGGAGCCGGCATGAAGCCGTCGAGCCTGCGTTGGCGGTTGCGTTGGCTGGTGATTGGCGCGCTGGTGGCGGTGCTGGTGCCGCTGGGCCTGTTCAGCATGCGCATCACGCTGCGCGAGATGGACGAGCTGGCCGATGGCCGCCTGGCGCAGGCCGCGCACGTGCTGCAACTGATGGTGCGTGGCGCTGGCATCGACGCGCTGGCCGGCACGGCGCCGGCACCCGGCCAGCCGCCGCCGAAGCTGCCGCAGTCGCGCCATACATTCGAGTCCGAGGTCGCCTTCCAGGTGGTCGACCGCGACGGCCGGGTGCGGCTGGCCACTGCGAACTTCTTGACGTTGCCGGTGCACGCGACGACCGTCGATGGTTTCGCCGACATCGATTGGCTGGGTTACCGCTGGCGCACCTACCGCACCTGCGACGCACCGGCCGGCGTGTGCATCGTGGCCGGCGAACGTTACGACAGCCGCCACGACATCCTGCGCGCGTTGTGGCTCGATCACGCCTTGCTGGTGGTGGTCGGGCTGCCGCTGATCGCCCTGCTGGTGGGCTGGGCGGTACGCCGCGGCCTGCGTCCCCTGGACCGGCTGGCCGCCGGCCTGGCCGCGCGTGCGCCCGGCAGCCGCGAGCCGGTGGCGCTGGATGCCGCGCCGACCGAGTTGCGTCCGGTGGTGCAGGCGCTCAACACCCAGATCGCGCGGCTGGAGGATGCGCTGGAGCGCGAGCGTCGCTTCAGCGCCGACGTGGCGCACGAGCTGCGCACGCCGCTGACCACCAGCCTGATCAGCGTGGAGGGCGCGATCGGCAATGCCGACCCGGCCGACGCGGATGCCGCGCTCGGCCAGGCGCAGCAGGCGTTGAACGGATTGGCGCGGCGGGTCGAGCAGTTGCTGGTGCTGGCGCGGCTGGAGGCCGGCGCCGTGGACCGGCCGCGGGAGACGGTCGACCTGGTGGCGCTGGCCGGCGAAGTGATCGAGGAGCTCGCCCCGACGATCGGCGAGCGCCGCGTGGACGTATCACTGGAAGTGCCCGACGCGCCGGTCCGCGTGAGCGGTTATCCCGCGGGCCTGGGGGCGCTGATCCGCAACCTGGTCGACAACGCCCTGCGCCACGTTTCCGAGGGCGGCCATGTGTTGCTCGCGCTGGGACGGACCAGCACCGCCGTGCTGATCGAGGTGACCGACGACGGCCCCGGCATCCCGCCGGAGCGGCGCGCCGAGGTGTTCGCACGCTTCCACCGCGAGCCGGGCGGGCACAACGAAGGCTACGGCGTGGGCCTGTCCATCGTGCAGCGCGTGGCCGAACTGCATGGCGCCACCATCGAGCTGCTCGATGCGCCCTGGGGGCATGGGTTGTCGGTGCGGGTGAGCCTGCCGCTCGCCACCGCTTGAGCGCGCCGTGGCCTCGCGCTTCGTCACAAAACTGCAGTCGGATCGCGCGAGCATGCCGCGCTGCCCGGCGTGGGCCCAGCTTGGTGTCGGGGCTGCGGCGGCGATGACTGTTGCATTTGTAACGCATTGAAATAAAAGCGAAATATTTGAATTTCCGCTCAAGTTTCCGGTGCCGCCCGCCGTTAAGCGCACTTCTTCGACTGCCGGCCCTCCCATGCTCTCGCGCTTGCCGCTTCCCCCGCTGTCCTCGTTCGGCGCCCGCCTGATCGCCCGTCTCGCCGGCACCGTCGCGTTGTTGTTGCTGGTGCTGGCCGTGTCGGCTGGATTGCTCAGCCGCTCCGACACCCGGCTGCAGGGTGTGGTGTCCGAGACACTGGCGCCGGTGTCGGCGGTGGGCCGCATCCAGAACGACGCCAACGAAGTGCTGTAGACGCTCACTCATGCCGCGCTCACCGAGCTGCCTTCGTCGGTGGACGACGCCGCTACGCTGATCAAGGCGCGCCGACAGGACATCGCCAAATACCGCGCACTGCTGCAGGACAGCGGGTTCGGGGTCCGCCAGCGCAAGGCCCTGGCCCTGGTCGATGCGCACCGGGGCGCGTTCGACCAGGCGGTGGACGACACCATGCAATTGCTCCGGGCCGAGCAGTTCGACCTGGGCCGCCTGAAGGTGTCCAACGACGTGCAGGACGCCTACGGCCCGCTGAAGAGCGACTTCTCTAACCTGTTCGCCGCGGCGCTGGACGACGGCCAGGCCGCCGCCGCCGCGCAGCACCGGATCAACCGCATCGGCCTGTACGTGCTGGTCTCGGTGGCGCTGGTGGCACTGGGACTCACGCTGTGGATGGATCTGCGCATCCTGCGTCAGCTCACCGGGCGGCTGGCGGCCGCCACGCGGGTGACCGCACGGATCACCGAGGGTGCGCTGGGCGCACCGGTCGATCCCGGCCACGACGACGAAATCGGTCGGCTGCTTCTCGGTCTCAAGGGCATGGACCAGCAGCTGGCGCAGGTGGTCAGCCGGGTGCGCCAGCGCGCCGCCGAGCTCGACCAGGGCGCGGCGAGCATGGCCGACGGCAACGACGCGCTGAGCCAGCGCACCGAGCTGCAGGCGATGCGGCTGGAGCAGACCTCCGGCGCGATGTCGCGCGTCGCCGCCACCCTGGCAGGGCACCGCGAACACGGCATCCGGGCCGACCGGGCATTGGCCGAGGCGCGAACCCAGTCCGGGCTCGGGCGAACTGCGGTCGACGAGGCGATCGGCTCCATGGGTGCGATCGAGACCACCAGCCGCGGTGTCGGCGAGATGCTCGACCTGATCGACCAGGTGGCTTTCCAGACCCGTCTGCTCGCGCTCAATGCGGCGGTCGAGGCGGCGCGTGCCGGCGAGCACGGCAGGGGCTTCGGCGTGGTCGCCAGCGAAGTACGCGAGCTGGCCCAGCGCTGCTCGCAGGCCGCGCGCGACATCCGCGGTCTGGTTGCCGACAGCGAGGAAGCCGTGCGCACCGGGCTGGAGCGGGTCAATCGCACCGGCGAGGTGATCGACAGCATCGGCCGCAGCGTGGAGCGCCTGGCCGAGACGGTGACGGTGATCCTCGCCGCCGGTCGCAGCCAGGCCGACGAGATTGCCGCGGCCAGCCAGGCCGTGACGGCGATGGACGCGATGACCCAGGAGAACGCCGCGCTCGGCGAACAGGCGGCTGCGGCGAGTCGCGCAATGCTGGAGGCAGTGACCGCCCTGGTTCGCGACGTGGATTTCTTCCGCCTGCCCGGGATGGCTGCGGCACCGACACCGGAGGCGCCGCGCGTGGCGGTCGCCGACGGCGCCATGGCCTGACCCGGGAGGCACGATGAACCCGGCCATCGGCCACGACCGCGGGTGCTCGCTGCTCGACCAGGCCACCGGCGGCGCCGGCCTGCGCGCGGTGTTCCAGCCGATCGTGCGGCTGGACACGCTGGCGGTGGTCGCGCACGAGGGCTTGAGCCGTCCGGCCGAATCGGCCAGCGGCCTCAGCGTGCTGGACATGCTCGACCTGGCGCGCGCCAAGGGGCGCCTGGGCGAGTTCGAGCTGCTGGCCGCGCGCACCGTGTGCGGCGCGTTCGCGGCGCAGGGCGGGCAGGGGCGGCTGCTGGTGAACCTCAGTGCGCAGGCGATCCTGCACGGCGGTCTGCGGCCGGACGAGGTGATCGCGGCGCTGGCCGGGGCCGGCGTGGGGCTGGACCGCATCACGGTGGAGATCACCGAGCGCGACATCGTCGAGAACCCGGCCGAGCTGGCCCATGCGCTGGGCTACCTGCGCGCGCGCGGCGCACGCATCGCGCTGGACGATTTCGGCAACGGCCATTCCAATTTCGAGATGTGGAACGAGCTGCATCCGGAGGCGGTGAAGATCGACCGCTATCTGGTCAACGGGCTGTCGCGCAGCGCGGAGAAGCTCGCCATCGTGCGTGCGTTGTGCAGCGTGGCCGAGACCCTCGGTGCCGAGCTGGTCGGCGAGGGCGTGGAACAGCCCGAAGACCTGCGCATGCTGCGCGAACTGGGCATCACCTATGCGCAGGGCTACCTGCTCGGCACGCCGTTGCCGCACCTGGTGGGCGAGGTAAGCGCGGAGGCGCGCGAGGCGATCCGCAGCCAGGCGGTGCCGGTGCCGCCGCGCCCGCGGGGGCCGGTGACGCAGCGGCCGCTGCAGGCAGGGCACATGGTGATCACCGCGCCCCACCTCGATACGAGCCAGCTCAACGACGATGTGGGGGCGCTGTTCGCCCGGTACGAGTCGCTGCACGCGGTGGCGGTGACCGAGCACGATCGTCCGGTCGGCCTGATCAATCGTCGCGTGTTCGCCGAGCGCATGGCGCAGCCGTTCGCCCGCGAGCTGTTCGCGCGCAAGCCGTGCACTGCGTTCATGCATGCCGAGCCGCTGCTGTGCGACGAGCAACAGTCGCTGGACAGCCTCACCGACGTGCTGCGTGGCGAGGACCAGCGTTACCTCACCGACGGCTTCATCATTACCCGCGGAGGGCGTTACCTGGGCCTGGGCACCGGTGAGTCGCTGGTCCGGCGGGTCACCGAGCAGCGCATCGAGGCGGCCCGCTACGCCAACCCGCTGACCTTCCTGCCTGGCAACATCCCGGTCACTGCGCATGTCGAGCGGCTGATGCGCGAGCAGCGGCCGTTCGTGGCGGCGTATGTCGATCTCAACGACTTCAAGCCGTTCAACGACCAGTACGGCTACTTCCGCGGCGACGAGATGATCCGTCTGCTGGCGGCGATTCTCACCGCGCGCATCGACGCCCGTCACGACTTCGTCGGTCATATTGGCGGCGACGATTTCATGATCCTGTTCCAGAGTGCCGACTGGGAGGCGCGCTGCCTGGAGATCATTGCCGAGTTCAACCAGCGCGCCCGCGTGCTGTTCGACGATGAGGACCTCGCCCAGGGCGGCATCGAGGGCGAGGATCGCCGCGGTGCGCGTCAGTTCTTCGCGCTCACCACGGTATCGATCGGCGCGGTGCAGGTGCCGGCGCAGGCGCCCCGTCGCCCGGAGCTGATCGCCACCCTGGCCGCACGCGCCAAGCGCCACGCCAAACGTGGTCGGCTGGGCTTCCATTGCCTCGCCGCGGTGCCCGGCGAACTGCTCGATCCGGTGGCCTGAGTCCGCTTTCCCGTCGTCCTGAAGGGCTTGTGCTTGCATACTGTGTAACTCTATGTATAATGCGTCACACGATACGGGGTGACGCATGGCCAAATTGCCGGAAAACCCGCTGCCCAAGCTGGAACTCGAACTGCGTCGGGGCGCCGTGGTGCTGGCCGTGCTCTCGCAGTTGCGGGAGATGCAGTACGGCTATTCGCTGCGCCAGGCGCTGGCCGGACGCGGCATGCCGATCGAGGAGGGCACGCTGTATCCGCTGCTGCGGCGGCTGGAGGCGCAGGGCCTGCTCGCCTCCGAATGGCGCATCGAGGATGGCCCACCGCGCCGCTATTACCGGCTCAACGACGCCGGCGAGCGCCTGCTCGCCGAACTGACGGCCTCATGGAACGCCCTGGCGGGAACCATGGCCGGACTGCTGGAGGGAGGAACGACATGAATCCGAACGAGGTGATCGACGCCTACCTGGCCGACGTGATGCGGCGGGTTCCCGGCGGCGCGCGCGAAGGCATCGACCTGGAACTGCGCGGCCTGCTGGCCGACATGCTCGACGACCGCGCCCGCGAGGCCGGCCGGCCGGCCGACGACGCCATGGTGCTGGAGTTGCTGCGCGGCTTCGGTACGCCGGCGGAAGTCGCCGCACGCTATCGCGCTCCGGGCCTGGTCATTGTGCCGGCCGAAGGGACCCGCACGTTCGCCTGGATGGCGCTGGTCGGTGTCGGCCTGCAATGGGCGCTGACGCTGCCCGGCGTGTTCCGTGGTGAGTCGTTCGCCCGCTGGTGGCTGAGCTGGGGGCTGGGTGCCCTGTGGTGGCCGGGCCTTATGGTGATGCTCTCGCTGCTGGCGGCGTGGCTGCGGCAGCGCGGCCTGCCGAAGCCGGCCTGGAGCCCGCACCTGGTGGACCCCGAGCGCGTCCATCGCGGCGCGATGGCGTTCGGGTTGGCCGGCTTCGTGGTGGGTGTGGCCGGTATGACCGGCCTGCCGTGGCTGGTGGGGGCCCTGCCACCGCCGCTGCCGCGCGTGCTCGCGTTCGATCCGGCCTTCCTGCACGGGCGCGCCTGGCTGGCGCTGCCGCTGTGGATCGGGCATTTCGTGGTGATGGCGCGGGCACTGTCGCAGGGGCGCTGGTCGGTGCGCCTGCGCCAACTGGATATCGCCTTCGACGCGGCCTGGCTGTTGCTGCTCGGCTGGTGGATCGCCACCGGCGGCATGTTCCTGGCCGAGGCGACCGACCAGGGCGCGCGCGGCGGCATCGCGCTGGTGATGCTGTTCGTGGCGATCGACCTGGTGGTGAAGCTGCGCCGTCGTCAACGCGCGATCCGCTTGCCGGTCCATGTCGGAAGCACGACATCGTGACGTCGGCGAAGAGCGGTTAGGTGCGCCTCTGGCGCCCGCTCGTGATGGCGGCGTTGCTGTGGACACCTCACGCCGGTTTCCTGGCCTTCCTGGTCTCGTGCCGGTGCGGCTGATCTGGCTCCGCCCGGCCGTCTACGGATCGATCCGCTGGCCGGACATTCGAAGGCACTTCGCGGCGGTGCCCGGGGGTATGGCGTCCCATATGCCCTTTGCCGTGCGGTCGCTCGATTTCAGGCTCGCACGCTGGAGCTGACGGACTAGCGCATTCCGGCGGCGAAGTCGGCACGTGCCTCGCGCATCGCCGCGGCCAGCACGGCGCGCAGCCGGGGATCGTCGCGGACCGGTCCGATCCGTCGTGCCGCCCGGCACATCAACTGCACGTCCTGCAGGTGGCCAAGGCGATCGGTCTGGTGCTTCAGGGCGTGGTGTCCGGGGGCATCCGTCGATGCCGTGCCGATTCCTGCCGAAAGCGTGGCGTCGAGCACTTCCAGTTGCAGGCGCAGCCGGCGCAGGCGCCGTCGCCAGCGGTGCCGCAGCGGCGAGGTGGATGTGCGCTGCGCCTTGCGCTCGGCGCGCGCGACGCGCTCCCGGCTGCGCCTGATCGCGCGCTTCGCGGTGCGCCGGTCCAGCGCGGACCAGGGCAGGCCGGCCACCTCGATGCGGATGCTGCCGATGGCCTGGCGGCGGGCGCGGAAGGCGGGGTCCAGCCGTAGTGCCTCGGCCGTGGCGTGGTCGCGGGCAGCGACCAGTGCCGCTTCCAGGGTGGTCCGCTCGGCCGGCGACGCCGCGCCGCGCAACGCGCTGGCGGTCACGGCGGCGACGTGGGCGTCGCGCAACGGCGACAGGTTTCGGCACAGGCGCTTCAGCCGCGCATCGATCCGCCGCAGGTGCTCGCGCTCGGCCCGCGCGAGCGCAGGTTTCAGCAGGCCGAGTTCGGCACGCAGCGTGCGGATTGCCTTGCGCGCCCGATGGATGCCGTGGTGCCGATGGCGGGCATCGGCCAGCGCGCGGGCGATCCGCCGGCATTCGCGATCGGCCGCGATGGCCAGCGTCGGTCCCGGCAATGCGGGAGCAGCCTCGGTGGTGTTCCGGCGCTTGCGATCGCTACGGTGCGTGTCTCGCTGCATGGGTTTCGATGCAAGGGCATCCGCCGAGGGTGTCAGTGTGCACCCGGCAACTCCGCGGTGCCAATGCGGAGCATGCGGCATGCCGCCGCGCCGGTGCGGTGTCCCGGGGGAGGTCAGGTCGTCGGATCGAGCACGCTGCTGCGGGCCAGGTCGAGCCGGTCGGCCGCGGCCGGACGGCCGAGCAGATACCCCTGCACCGCGTCGCAGCCATGGTCGCGCAGCCAGCGCGCCTCCTCGATCCGCTCGACCCCCTCGGCGACCGTGCCGATGCCCAGCGAGGCGGCCATCTGCAGCATCGAGCTGACGATCGCCTGGCTGTCGGTCAGCCGGTCCACGTTGCGCACGAACGAGGCGTCGATCTTCACCTTGCCGATCGGCAGGCGCTTGAAGTGCGAGAGGCTGGAGTAGCCGCGGCCGAAGTCGTCGATGGCGATGGTGACGCCCATCGCGGCCAGCCGGATCAGGCTGGCGCGAAGCTCCTCGTCCAGATGCAGCGCCACCGTCTCGGTGATCTCCAGTTCCACCCGGTCCATCCGCAGTCCGGAGGCCAGGATCTCGGCATGCACCTGATCGACGAAGCCGGCCTGGCGCAATTGCACCGGCGATACGTTGATGGCCACCGGCCCCCGGTAGTCGGTGTCGCGGTTCCACGTGTCCAGCTGGGCAAGCGACTGCCGCAAGGCAAGCAGGCCGAGCTCGACGATCTGGCCGCTGCGCTCGGCGACCGGGATGAACTCGCTGGCCTTGACCTCCGGGCCGCCTGGCTGACGCCAGGTACACAGCGCCTCGATGCCTACCACCGCGCCGGTCGTCAGGCAGTACTGGGGCTGGTAGCGAAACCGGATGTGGCCGCCTGCCAGCGCCTGCCGCAGGCCTTGCACCAGCGAAACATAGCGGCTCGCGGCACGCCGCATGCAAGGGTCGAAGGCGACAATGCGGTCGCGCCCGCCCTGTTTGGCCTGTGCCAGCGCGGCGTCGCCGGCGCTAAGCAGGGTATCGGCGTCGGTGCCGTGCTCCGGCCACCAGGCGATGCCCACGCTGCAGGTGCGCGCCACGCCCAGGTCCTCGGTGCCTTCGGCCTCGGCGATCGCGGCGCGGATCTGGCGCGCCAGGCCGATCGGCGCGTCGTGCTCGTTCAGCGCGGTCATCAATACGATGAACTCGTCGCCACCGAAGCGGCCCACGCTCACGTGGCGGTCGGCAAATGCGCCGATCCGCATGGCGATGTCGCGCAGGTGGCGGTCGCCGGCGGGGTGGCCCTGCACGTCGTTGATCAGCTTGAAGTGGTCGATGTCGATGAACAGCACCGCCATCCGATGGCCTTCCGGCGCCTCCCGGATGGCGCGCTGGATGCGCTCGTGCAGCACGCTGCGGGTCGGCAATCCGGTCAGCGGGTCGATGCCGGCGCGCAGGCGCTGGAACTCCTGCTCGTGAACCTGCGCGGTGACATCCAGGCAGACCACCAGATCCACGTCGCCTTCCTCGCGACCCAGGCGCGTGGTCAGCAGGCGGATGTCCGCGTCGCTGCCGTCGGCGCGCCGGTGCCGGGCCAGTTGCTCGCCGGGCGCATCGGGAAGCGCGACGCGCGGGGCCGCGTCCAGGTCCGCCAGGCGGCGTACGCGACCGGCCGGTACCTGCATGCCATAGACGTCGTTTGCGGCGCGGTTCGCCTCCAGGATGTGGCCGTGCTGGGGGTGGACGACGAAGCAGGGCAGCGGCAGGTTGTCCACCAGCCTGGCGTAGCTCCGCTCGAGCCGGTCCAGCCGCGAGCGGCTGTGCAGGAAGCGGTCGACGGCCCGGCGTTGCAGGCCATAGATGAACAGCGCCGACAGCACCACGAACAGCACGCCCTTGGACGCGAGGTAGATGTCGGTCCATCGCCCCGGCGACAGGATTGTGGCAACAGAGTCCGAGAGGGCGATCCAGGCCAGCCCCAGCAGGAAGTAGCGTTTCGCGAGCGATCCTGGCTGCCGTTGCAGCTCGGCCAGCGTCTCCATGCCATTTTGCATTGACTCGATGCTCCCGAAATGAAGTGGGTACGTCGATAAGCAGCCCGTGCCCCGCACCGCTTCATGCGGTGCAGGGTCGCGGGCGGGGGGCTCAGAATTCGTTCCAGCCTCCGGCAGCGGCCACCGGGACCGGCGCGGCGGGCATCCTGGAAGGGCGCGGCTGGGCGGCGGCCCGCGGCGCTTCACCGGGAGTGCTCGCGGTCACGTCGTCGAGTCGGAAATAGGCGACCTGGCGACGCAGGCTCATCGCCTGTTCCTCCATCGCACGGCTGGCCGAAGCCGCTTCCTCGACCAGCGCCGCATTCTGCTGGGTGACCTCGTCCATCTGGGTCACGGCGAGGTTCACCTGCTCGATGCCGGCCGATTGTTCCGAACTGGCTGCGGCGATCTCCGAGACGATGTCGGTGACCTTCTTCACGCTGTCGACGATGGCTGCCAGCGCGCGTCCCGATTCGTCGACCAGCTCGGCGCCCAGCCGGACACGCTCCGAGCTGTCGCCGATCAGGCCCTTGATCTCGCGGGCGGCCGCGGCACTGCGCTGGGCCAGGTTGCGCACTTCGGAGGCGACCACCGCGAAGCCGCGGCCCTGGTCGCCGGCACGCGCGGCCTCCACGGCGGCATTGAGCGCGAGCAGGTTGGTCTGGAAGGCGATTTCGTCGATCAGCCCCACGATGTCGGCGATCTTCTGGCTGGAGGCGGAGATCTGCCCCATCGCCTCGACGGTACGCTGCACGATGTTGCCGCCGTGCTCGGCCTGCTCGCGCGCACCGCGGGCCAGGTGATTGGCATGCACCGCGTTATCCGCATTCTGGCGCACCGTGGCGGTCATCTCCTCCATCGAGGAGGCGGTTTCCTCCAGGCTCGACGCCTGCTCCTGGGTGCGCTGGCTGAGGTCGTCGTTGCCCTGCGCGATCTGCCGTGCCGCGGTACTCACCGACTCGGAGCCGGCACGGACATCCGCCACCACCTCGGCCAGCTTCGCATCCATCCGCGACAGCGACAGCAGCAGCTTGCCGATCTCGTCGCCGGAGATCCGCTCCACCCGGTTGTTGAGCTTGCCGCCGGCGATGTTGTCCGCCACGCGCATCGCTTCGGCGAGCGAGCGGGAAATCGAGCGCACCAGCTGGAAGCCGATCACTCCGGCCAGCAGCAGGCCGAGCGCGATGGCGCCGATGGTGGTTGCCGATGCCCGCGCCTCGCGCGCCTCGTCGGTGGCAAAGGAGGCCGAGGCGATCTGCTCCTGCAGGTTGAACAGGGCGCCGATGTCGTGGCGCAGCGCGCCATAGTCCTTTTCGGCCGGCCCGTCCATGGTCTGGGTGGCCTGCTCGTACTGCTTGGCGGCCAGTTCGGAGACCGCCGAGGTCATCGCCTGCTGGAATGCGCTGCGGTCCGCATCCAGGTGCTGGCCGATGGTGGCCTCCTGCGGCGAGAGGCTGGCTTGGTGGAAGGTGCCGAGAAACTGTTTCAGGTCGCCGGCATCGGCCTGCAGCGCCTGCTCGGCGGACGTGGCATGGGCGGGATCGCGCGAGCCGATCGCCCGGTGGACCGAAGTCCGTTCGCTGCCCAGCAGGTCGAGCGCCTGCGCCAGCGCCATGGCGGGAACCAGCTTGTTCGCATGCATGTCGCGCAAGGCAACATTGCTGCCTGACAGGTCCACCATGCCCATGGTGCCGACCGCGGCCAACAGGGCCGAAAGCGTGCCTAGCGTGACTATCAACCTGACCTTTATCGACCACTGCGGAAATTTCATGCCGGTTCTCCAAGAAAAGATGGCAGCCCGAACGGGAGTGCTGCGGACGTCTGGTGCCGCGGTGTTCGGGGGTGTGGGATTTCGATCGATTCGCGCTGCCGTCCGGGGCACAGGTTCCAGTGGGTTTCCCGAAGTGCGGCATGCAGCGAGCCGTCCATTTCCGCCGGAAGTCCGGTGGGATGGCAGCGTCGCTTAACGGCAACGGGGCGCTGTCCTTTAACGGAAAATATTCCGTTTTGGACTAATTGCACGCGAATTTTACGGTGCGCTGAAGGAAATATGCAGCGCGATGACGCGAACCATCCATAAGGACGAATACCACCTGCTGCTGGGCTTCATGCAGCTGGTTCGGGAGGCGGTTGGTGTCACTCAGGTGGAGCTGGCGCAGCGCCTGCGCACGACGCAGTCCTACGTGTCGAAATGCGAGCGTGGAGAGCGCCGGATCGACATCATGGAATTCGTGGCTTATTGCGAAGCACTCGGCGTGGATGCCAGCGTGCTGATGGATGCCTTCCTGGATCATCGTGACTACCGGCAGGTCAGCCCCGAGAGCATGGCCGCGGCAGTGGCGGCGCTCATGCGCAAGAGCAAGCGACGTCAGCGCATGCGTGCACTACCTGGCGCGGACAAGGAGTCTTCGTCCTGACGGGATGTGGCGGCGTTCGCACGGGACGTGCGGTCGCGCGCAACAGGCAGCCGGCGCTGGTGGTTGTGCATCGCGGTCCATCGTGCAGCCACCCGGCGACAAGGCCGGGAACGGTCAGACGAGCCGAAGCTGGCGTAGTCGGTCTTCCAGTTCTGCCACGTCGGCCCAGGGGAGGATGCGGGAGTTCTGTCTGTCGCTCGGGGGATTCGCGGGCCGCGAGTCCGACCATCCGCCGCAACCGACAAGCGGCAACAGCGGCCGTTTGTGCAGCCACGCCAGGCATGCCTCGGAGATCGTGCCGGCACGGCCCCCGATGATGCTGCATGCGTCACCGGCCAGGGCCATCACGAGATCGCGCGCGTCGCCCATCCCGCACGGCACGACGACCCAGGACCATGTAACCGAATGCGGCAAATTCCTCTTCCGGGAGCTCGAGCGCGGACAATCGGTCCTGGTCGTACTCCTTGGCGGTCACGAATACCTCGTGCTGCCAGAGCTCCTCGTTCTCCGGCGCAAGGCTCCGGATGTCGTCCAGCATGAGGCGTATCCGGTCCCCAGGCAGTCTCGACAGGCTGCGGGCGACCACATGGGGGAGCCCATTCCTTTCGTTGCTGTCGATCCGACCTCCTTGGCCTGCTGGTGCCGTGAATCCTAACCCGGGGGGGCGCCCCGGTCGGGGGACCCGGGGGGGCGCCCCGGTCGGGGGACCCGGCGGGGTGCGCCTGGGAAGGGTTGCGCCGGGCCGGGTGGGCACGACGGCAAAGGATGTGCAGATCTGAGCACCAAAGTCCGAGCAGTAAACGCATGGCCCGCTCGTACTTTGCTCGGCGCCGACGGAAAGAGTTTGTGCGCTGGCAAATGGATCAGTGGGGTGGCTGGCTGATCCCGCAGGCGATTGCTTCACGTGGCAGGCAAAGTGTGTACGCAATCGGGGCGTGCCAGGGTGCCTGGGCTACGTCGTGAGATCGGGTTGTGTACTTAGTACTCGTTTGTGTACAGTGTACGCATGACCAAGGACCGCATACTCTCGGCCGCGAAAGCAGTGCTCGAGTCCGCAGGATTCGAGGGCCTGACCATCCGCAGGGTCGCCCAGCAAGCGGACCTTTCGCCGATGGCGCTCTACCGCCATTTCAAGAACAAGGACGAGCTGGTCAACGCCCTCATGCAGGACGGTATCTCCGCATGGGAGGCGATAGTTCGCGGCATCCGCCGCCCGGACCCGGTGGCGTGGCTGGAGGCGCTCATGGAGGCCTATCTCGATTTCGCGCTCACGCAGCCACACAGGTTCGACGCGGCGTTCTTCCTGCCTGCGCCCGCGGCGCGCCAGTTTCCCGATGATTTCGCCGCGGGCCGCTCGCCGGCGATTGCACTGGTGATGGCCCGCATCGATCAGGCGAAGGCCGATGGTCGGTTCCGCGACGAGCCGACACTCGGGATCGCTATCGCGCTCGCGGCCTACGGACAGGGATTCGTATCGATGCAGCGAGCCAGGCGTTTCGCCAGCGACAAACAGTTCAAGGTGCTGTACCGCGCGGCGCAGCGCCAGTTCCTCGATTCCCTCAAAGCGTCCGGGAAAAGCGCATGATCACCCTGCTGGCCGCCGTATTGAGCGGCGTCATGTTTTATCTCTCACAGGGATACGACCAGGTCTGGGCCCTGGTCTGGCTCGCGCCGGTACCGCTGTTGTGGCTCGCCTATGGCAATACGCGCACATGGCAGGTGATCGGAGCGAGCGCCATCGCGCTCCTCGGCGGCGAAGGCTATTTCCTGCAATCCCCCTACCTCCACCTCATACCGCCGCTCGTCCTCACGTCGGCACTCGCGATCGACGTCGGGCTGTTTTGCGTCGCGGTATGGTTTGCGCGCTTCGTGCAGCGCCGGGCATCACCGCTGCTCACGCTGCTTGCGTTTCCGGCTTGCTGGACAGCCTTCGAGTTCCTGATGGAGCTGCAGTCCCCGAACGGCACCTACGGATCGCTTGCCTACAGCACGATGTCAGCGCCCGTCCTGATCCAGGGCGCATCGCTCCTGGGGATGTCCGCCGTCACGTTCCTGATCTGCCTCTTTGCGAATACCCTCGCCATGGCGCTGCGGCCCAAACGAGACACGGTTGCAGTCGGCCTCGGGCTGACGATCTGTGCGGCCAGTGTGGTGTTCGGTATCGTACGGCTCGCGCACGCGCAGCCCGATGTACTGCGGGTGGCAGGAATCGTCGATGAGACGGCTGTAGCGGATTCCTGGCGGGCGAAGACCGTGTCGGCCGCTCTCGCGGTGACCGAAACCTATGCGCGCGAGATCCGTGCAGCCGCCCGGGAAGGCGCCAGGTTCGTGGTTACACCAGAAGGCGGCATGGCATCGATCCCTGCCGAACAGAGCACGATCGTTGCGCCGCTCGTCGCCGCCGCCAGGGATACGGGTGTGCAGATCATCGCCGGCTTCCACTCCGAGACGCCGGCCGCCGACTTCGCGCTTGCGATCACGCCCGATGGCAGGGTTCAGCGCTACGACAAGCGCCACCCGGTGCCGGGCCTCGAGGACGATTTCACGCCGGGTCATGTCTCGGGCTGGTTGGGCGATGGCCGTGCGGAGGAGATCTGCAAGGACATGGATTTCCCCGACACCATTCGTTCTGATGCCGCGAAGGGCGTCCGCCTGATGGGCGTGCCTGCGGGCGACATGGGCATCGATGGCTGGCAGCACGGCATCATGTCCGTGATGCGCGGCGTCGAAGGCGGATTTTCGATCGTGCGGGCTGCCCATGACGGCCTGGTGTTCGCCAGCGACGCGCAAGGGCGCCTGGTCGCCCTCAAGAAGGATGTGCCTAGGGGCTTGACCATGATCGTCGCTGACCTGCCGCTGGGATCTGGGCCAACGCTCTATACGCGGATCGGCAACGTCTTCCCGTGGGTCTGCGGGATCTTCGCTCTCGCGCTTGGCGTATGGCTACCGGCTCGACGGCGACTGCGAAGCGCCCCCCGGCTGCCGAGCGTTGAAAGTTGATCAGAAAGGCGCAGCTCTGTGCACTGAAGACCGACCAGGAAACTCCAATCCGGTCTGCAGGATTGATGACCAAGCAAGTACTGGCGAGGTGGTCGGTCTTCGACGCGCAGAGGTGGCCAGTTTTCGGCGAGCGCCAGCATGGCGGGAGACAGCTTCCGGCCAGAAGTGGCCGATCAGCCATACCTGTGCTTGATGCAGCAGTTGTCCACAGCTTGACCAGCTCAATGGTGAACTTCTT
>JABLTH010040752.1_pt1 | contig 15447 bp, 16 predicted proteins | sample 7875711 | NCBI WGS metagenome assembly JABLTH01 (sample SAMN14941262, study PRJNA633318) | bioreactor metagenome | isolation source: bioreactor | place: China | collected 2019-03-05 | reverse complement strand
TTGAGGAGTGGGGGTTTGGCGATTCCCAGTCTCTCAAAACCTCTCCGGGTGAACACCCGCAACAACCTATTGAACCTTCACACCTAGGGCGCCGGCACCCAGACCGTCGGGATGACGATGAAGCACAGGCCCGTTCCCCAGCGCTCCGCGCGGCGCAGCGAGTCGTCATGCTTCATGCGGGTCTTCCAGCGTGTCCGCGTCGACCGGCGGTGGCGGCGCCCCTCCGGGCGGGACCCGACCATGGTCGTTCCCGGCGTGCGGATCGCATTGAGCAGGCTCACCTTCGAAGGGGGAGCAGCGGGCGGTCGCCGACGACGACCGCGTTCCAGGACCGGCCATCGGGTGGCCATAAGGCCGCCGTATCGCCACAGAGCGATTTCGTCTTGGCCCGCCGCCGGGGCGGCCTCTACAGTGGCCGCGCATGCCCCGACCGTCACCCGTTCCAGCCGCGCCGCCGCGTGCGGTGCCCAAGCTGCTGGTGATGGGCGTGGCCGGTTGCGGCAAGTCCACGCTGGCGGGCGAACTGGCGCGCGCGCTCCAGGCCACGCTGATCGAAGGCGACGACCACCACCTGCCGCAGAGCCAGGACAAGATGCGCCGCGGCGTGCCGCTGCAGGACACCGACCGCGAGCCCTGGCTGGGCCGCCTGGGTGACCTGCTGGCGGGCGAACCCGGACCGGCGGTGCTCACCTGCTCGGCGCTCAAGCGGCGCTACCGCGAACGCCTGCGCGCCGCGGTGCCGGCGTTGCGCACCGTGTTCATCGAGATCCCGGCCGACCTGTCGCGCGCGCGCGTGGCGGCGCGGCCGGGGCACGTGTTCCCGCCCGGGCTGGTGGCCAGCCAGTTCGAAGCGCTGGAGCCGCCGGACGGCGAGCCCGGCGTGCTCACCGTGCCGGCGCAGGCGCCGCCGCACGAGCTGGTGCAGCGCGTGCTGCGCTGGCTGGACCTCTCTGCGCACCCCCCGGAATCCGCATGATCGACATCCGCAAGCTCTTCGACCTGCACGGTCGCATCGCCCTCGTCACCGGCTCCAGCGCCGGCATCGGCCTCACGCTGGCCCGCGGGCTCGCGGCCGCCGGCGCGAAGGTGGTGCTCAACGGCCGCAATGCCGCCAGGGTGGACGAGGCCGCCGCCGCGCTGCGTGCCGAAGGCGCCGCGGTCGCGACGGCACCGTTCGACGTCACCGACGCCGCCGCCGTGGTGACCGGCGTCGCGCGCATCGAAGCCGAGGTCGGCGCGATCGACATCCTGGTCAACAACGCCGGCATCCAGCGCCGCGCGCCGCTGGAGGACTTTCCGCACGAGCAGTGGCGCGAGCTGATGCGCACCAACCTGGACAGCGTGTTCCTCGTCGGCCAGGCGGTGGCGCGGGTGATGATCCCGCGCCGGCGCGGCAAGATCGTCAACGTCTGCTCGGTGCAGAGCGAGCTGGGGCGGCCCGGCATCGCGCCCTACACCGCCAGCAAGGGGGCGGTGAAGATGCTCACCAAGGGCATGGCCATCGACTGGGGCCCGCACGGCCTGCAGGTCAACGGCCTCGGCCCGGGTTACTTCAAGACCGAGCTGACCGAAGCGCTGGTGCAGAACGAGGAGTTCACGCGCTGGCTCGTCGGGCGCACGCCATCGCGCCGCTGGGGCGACGTCGAAGACCTGGTCGGCGCCGCCGTGTTCCTGGCCAGCGACGCCTCCGGCTTCGTCAACGGCCACGTGCTCTACGTCGACGGCGGGGTCACCGCGACGCTCTGAGTCGCGGCGGCCGCGGCAGGCGGGCAGGGATGGCGCACACTGCCGGTCCCGCGCCCACGGCCCCGTCTCCGATGACCCCCACTCCCGCTTCGCGCTGGCACGCCCTGCTGGCGCTGCTGCGCCCTCCCGCCCTGGCTATCGACCGCCGCGAGCGCTGGCGCGTGGTGGTGGGTGTCGGCATCGGCCTGCTGCTGGCCGGCGGCCTGTCGCGCGCTTCGGGGCTGGGCACGCCCTGGCTGGCGGCGCCCATCGGCGCGAGCGCGGTGATCCTGTTCGCGCTGCCGTCCAGCCCGCTGGCGCAGCCCTGGGCGGTGGTCGGCGGCAACACGGTGTCGGCGCTGGTCGGCGTCGCCACGGTCCTGGCGCTGCACGGTCTGGCACCGGACTCCGTGGCGCCGGCGCTCGGCGCGGCGCTCGCGGTGGCGGCCATGATGCTGCTGCGCTGCCTGCACCCGCCGGGCGGCGCCGTCGCGCTGCTGGTGGCGCTGGGCGGCGTGGTCGACGCGCGCTACGCCCTGTTCCCGATCCTCGCCAATTCGCTGCTGCTCACGCTGGCGGCCACCGCCTACAACCGGGCCACCGGCAAGGCCTACCCGCACCGGCAGACCGAGGCGCCGGCGGCGACGGCCGAGGGCCGCTTCGTCGACGCCGACATCGACCGCGTGCTGGCGCGCTACAACCAGGTGCTCGACGTGCCGCGCGACGAGCTGCACGCGCTGCTCGAGGCGGCCGAGAGCGAAGCCTACCGGCGCCGCCTGGGCGAGCTGTCGTGCGCCGACGTGATGTCGCGCGAAGTGGTCAGCGTGGAGTACGGCACCGCGCTGCACGAGGCCTGGGCGCTGCTGCGCGAACGCCACATCAAGGCGCTGCCGGTGGTCGATCGCGCCCGCCGGGTGGTCGGGGTGGTGACGCTGGCCGACTTCCTGCAACAGGTCGAATTCGAGGCCGCGGGCGGCTTCGGCCGCCGGCTGGGCAGTTTCCTGAAGCCGACGCCGGGGCCGAATTCCGACAAGCCCGAGGTCGTGGGCCAGATCATGACGCGGCGCGTGCAGGTGGCGCGCATCGACCGCAGCATGGCTTCGCTGGTGCCGCTGTTCTCGAGCACCGGCCACCACCACATTCCGGTGGTCGACCACGAACTCAGGCTGGTGGGCATCCTGACGCAGACCGACCTGGTGCGCGCCCTGGTGCACCGGGGCTGAGCCCCGCCGCCGCCTTCAGCGCGGCGGCTGCGCCGACTGCAGCCGGGTGAGCTCGGCCTCGACGGCGCGCAGCCGGTTCTGCAGGGTGGCGATCTGGCCGTTGAGCGCACCGACGTTGACGAAGACCTCGTTCTCGGCCGGCGCGTTCAGCACGCCGGCGTAGCCCAGCCAGGACGGTTCGTAGACCTTGACGTCGCGGAAGCCCAGGTCGCGCAGCACGGCGGCGGTTTCGGAGGCGCGCACGCCACTCTGGCAGTAGACGACCGTCTCCTTGTGGGGGTCGAGCCCGGCGTACAGCTTGCGCAGGTCGTCCACCGGCTTGAGCGACATGCCGTTGCGGTCGGCCACCTGGCGCGCCGCCAGCTTGGTGAGTGCGCCGGGGTCGGACCAGTTGGCTTCATAGGGAATGTTGACGGCGCCGGCGATGTGGCCGCCGCGGATGGCGCGGATGTCCTCGCCGCTGAATTCCTTCGCGGTGCGCGTGTCCACGATCTGCGCGCCGCCGGCGCGCGCGCGGTCGATCACGTCCTGCGTCCACAGCGTGCCCACGCGTTCGGCGGCGAGGGTGAGCGTGATCGGCGGCAGCCGCGTCGGCTGCGTCGAGACCGGTTTGCCGGCGGCCTTCCAGTCGTCGAAGCCGCCGTGGTCGACCTTGGCATGGCGGCCGCCGTAGTACTCCACCATGCGGGCGGCGAAGTAGGCCACCGGGTCGCCCTTGGCGGCGTAGACGACGATCTCGCGCTTGAGGATGTCCAGGCCGGCGCTGCCGAACAGCTGCGCCGCCACCGCGGCCGAGGGCGGGTCTTCGCGGTTGGGGTCGCGGAACAGGTCGCCGGCGGCGCCGAAGTGGAGGGCGCCTTCCACGTGGCCGGCCGCATAGTCGGCCGCGCTGCGCGCGTCCCAGAGCACGGCGCCGCGGCGCTGGGCCTGCTCGACGCCGGCGGTGTCGAGGATCAGGCCGTCCTGTGCCGGCGCGGCGCTGCAGGTCGCCAGCAGCCAGGCCGCGACCAGGCGGCGCATCCAGGTCCAGGTCCAGGTCATCGGGCTCTCTTTCCGGTCTTCCGCCGACGGGCGGGTGGCCGGTGAAGTCTCGCGACGCCCGCGCCGCGCGTCAATCGGCAATGGCCTTCCCGGCCTGCCGCGGGTGATCGAGTCGCAGGGGGGCGACGTCGAGGCCTGGCACCCGGCGCTGCTGCTCATGTTTCTGTCGCTCAACCTGGGCTACCTGGTCGCGCGCCACGTGCTGGCGCCCACGCGGGCCTGTTCGCGCGCGGCGCCGCGCCCTGAGCGGGGCCCGCGCTCAGCCCGGCCCGATGTGGGCGTTGATCGACAGCGCCTGCTCCGGGAAGCCCTGGTTCGTCAGCCGGTCGGAGACCAGCTTGAGTTCCAGGTTGCACAGCACCGGCTTGTAGAGGTAGTTCTCGTAGAGCGCGGCCTCGAAGTGTTCCCCCTGCAGGTTGGTGCCGCCCAGGCAGCGCAGCACCTCGAGCGCGGCGTCCATGGCCGCACCGTCGCACAGCACCAGGCCGTCGGCCCCCTTGGTCATCTTGCCGTCGGGGCGCCGGGCCGCCGCCTTCTGAACCCGCTTGAGCGACGCGGGGGCCCAGGGCGCCTTCTTCACGCGGTCGTACACGGGCTGCGGCACGGTGAAGAAGCAGTTCAGCTTCACCAGGCCGGCCAGGCGACAGTCGTACCAGGCCTCGGGGTCGGGCGGGCCGACCTTGTCGCCGGTGGCGATCGGCGTGCTGTCGAGCAGGTAGCGCTTGCCGAACTTGGCGGCGATCTCCTGCAGAGCCGTGACGAGCTCACGGGCCGAGTTGCACTTCATGCGGTCCTCCTCCGGCTGCCGGTCGACCATTCTGGAGCGGCCGCGTCGCCCCTTCGACCCCTGGGCCCTTCGGCGCGGCGCGTCACGGCAGGTTCATCACCTGCGCCAGGTGCGAATAGACCGTGCCCACCCGGCGCAGGTGGCGCGACTCGGGATGGGCCAGAAGCCACAGTTCGGTCTCGCACTCGTCCAGCGCTTCGGTCAGGCGGACGAGGTCGCGGCGTCCTTCGGCCAGGAACAGCGGCAGGACGCCCACCCCCATGCCCAGCGCCACGAGTTCCAGCACCGACAGGACGCTGTTCACGCGGTAGCGCGGCACCACCTTGGCGAAGTGGCGCTTGCGCCAGACCACCGAAGGGTGGTCCGGCAGCCCCTCGTCGGGCGCGACCCAGTCGGCCTTGCCGGCCTGCACGTCGCTGAACCGGCGCACGCCGCCCTGGCGGGCCGCATAGAGCGCGACCCGGATCGGCCCGACCTGCTTGCCCACCAGGTGCTGGGGCGGGCGCCGGGTGGCGCGCACCGCGATGTCGGCGTCGCGCCGCGTGAGGCTGGCCAGTTCGTTGCCCGTGTGGAGCTCGAAGCCCAGCAGCGGGTGCGCGGCGCGCAGCCCATGCAGGGCCGGCGCGACGAGCCCGTGCAGCACGGTGTCGGTGGTGGTGATGCGCACCGTGCCCGAGACCTGCGACGGCGCCGACTCCGCGGTCGAGCGCGCGGCCTCGAGCGCCGCTTCCATCTGCTCGGCATGGCCCGCCAGTTCCAGCGCCAGCTCGGCGGGCACGTAGCCCGTGCGCGTGCGCTCGAACAGCGCGCGCCCCAGGCCGCGTTCGATGCGCTGCAGCGCGCGGAACACGGTGGACGCGTCGACCTGCAGGCGTTCGCCGGCGCCGGCCAGCGTGCCGGCGCGCACCAGCGCAAGCAGCACCTCGAGTTCGCCGGGGCCCAGTTGGTATTGCGTCCTTGCAATCATGATCTGCTGCCATGCCTATCGTGATTTCGGAAATGCAATCTTAGAGTGACCCCATCCTTCTTCCCGACCGGAGTCGTCCATGGATTCGTCTTCCTGCTCGCCGTCCGCCCCGCTGGGCATCGCCTTGCTGAGGGTCAGCCTCGGCGTCATGTGGGTTGCGCACGCGCTGCTCAAGCTGCTGGTGTTCACCCTGCCGGGCACGGCGCAGTACTTCGCCAGCGTCGGCTTTCCCGCCGGGCTGGCTTATCCGGTCTTCGCGCTCGAACTGCTGGGCGGCGTCGCCCTCGTGCTGGGCCTGTACGCCCGGCAGGTGGCGCTGGGCCTGGTGCCGGTGATGGCCGCCGCGGCCTGGGTGCACCTGCCCAACGGCTGGGTCCACACCAGCCCGGGCGGCGGCTGGGAGTACCCGGTCTTCCTGGTCGCCGCGTCGCTCGCGCTCTGGCTGACGGGTGACGGCGCGGCGGCGCTGAAGCGCAGCGACCGCCTCGTGCCGCGCGCCGCCAGGAGTGCGCCGTGAGCGCGCCGCTGGTCCTGGTCTCGCATGCGCTGTGCCCCTATGTGCAGCGGGCGGCCATCGTGCTGGCGGAGAAGGGCGTGCCCTTCGAGCGGCGCGAAGTCGACCTTGCCGACAAGCCGGCCTGGTTCCTGCAGCTGTCCCCGCTGGGCCGGACGCCGGTGCTCGTGGCCGAAGGCGAAGCCCTCTTCGAGTCCGCCGTGATCTGCGAATACCTCGACGAGACCGCGTTGCCGCGGCTGCACCCGCCAGGCGCGCTGCAGCGCGCCCGGCACCGTGCCTGGATGGCGTTCGGCGCCGTCCTGCTCGACCAGATCGGCGCGTTCTACAACGCGCCGGACGAAGCCGCCCTGCGGGCACGTGCCGCCGCGATCCGCCAGCGGCTCGAACAGGTCGAGTGCGCCGCCGGCCCGGGGCCGTACTTCGCAGGTCCGGCCTTCAGCCTGGTGGACGCCGTGTTCGCGCCGGTGTTCCGGTACTTCGACACCTTCGACGCCATCGGCGACTTCGGCTTCTGGACCGGCCTTTCGAAGCTGCCGCCATGGCGCCAGGCCCTCGCGGCACGCCCTTCGGTGGTGGCGGCGGTGCGGCCCGACTACCCGGCACGGCTCCGCGCCTTCCTGCTGGCGCGCGCTTCCGCGCTCTCGCGCCGCATGGCCGCGGACGGCGTGCGGGCCTGATGCGGTGCACGGCCAATCGCGGCCGGCATCGGCGCGCCGCCGCCTTCAGCGACGCGTCGCGACCCGCCGCACGGCCTGCAGGCTGCGGCTCACGTCCTCGTCGGTGGTGGCCCACGACGAGACGCTGATCCGGGCCGCCGTCTTGCCCTGCCACAGCGTCGGGCCGCACCAGAGGGTGCCTTCGGCCTGGAGGGCCGCGATCGTGCGCCGGGTGGCCTCGGCGTCGCCGAAGCTCACCAGCACCTGGTTGAGCACCACGTCGTTGAGGACCTCGAAGCCCGCGGCCTGCAGTTCACGCGCGAAGCGCTGCGCATGCAGGCAGCAGCGCTCGACGAGGTCGCGCACACCGCCGCGGCCCAGGGTGCGCAGTGCCGCCCAGACGTCGACACCGCGGGCGCGGCGCGAAAGCTCGGGCGTGTAGTCCGAAGGGTTGCGGTGCGGCCCTTCGGTCGGCAGGTACTCGGCGGTGATGGCCATCGCCGAGCGAAGCGCCGCGCCGTCACGCACCAGGGCCACGCCGCTGTCGTACGGCACGTTCAGCCACTTGTGGGCGTCGGTGGCCCAGGAGTCGGCCGCCGCCAGGCCCCGGCACAGCGCCGCGTGCCGCGGGCTGGCCGCGGCCCAGAGGCCGAAGGCGCCGTCCACGTGCACCCAGGCGCCCTGCGCCTGCGCCTGCGCGACGATGGGCTCGAAAGGATCGAAGGCGCCGGTGTTGACGTTGCCGGCCTGGGTGCAGACGATGGTGGGCCCCTGCAGGCGCGGCAGCGCGTCGGCGCGCATGCGGCCCTGCGCGTCCACCGGAACGCGCTGCACGCGGTGGCGGCCCAGTCCCAGCATGCCCAGCGACTCCAGCAAGGTGGGGTGCGCTTCCTCGCCCAGCACGACGGCGATCGGGGGAGCGCCGAACATGCCGTCGGCTTCCACGTTCCAGCCCACGCGGCGCAGCACCGCGTTGCGGGCGGCGGCGAGGGCGGTGAAGTTGGCCATCGTGGCGCCGGTGACGAAGCCGCCGGCGCAGTCGCGCGGCAGCTGCAGGACGTCGAGCAGCCACCCCAGCGCGATGCGTTCCACCGTGGCCGTGCCCGGCGTCGGCGCGTGCAGCGCCGAGTTCTGGTCCCACGCGGTGCAAAGCCAGTTGCTCGCCAGGCTGACGGGCAGGGCGCCGCCGATCACGAAGCCGAAGAAACGCCCGCCGGCCGACGCCACGGTGGCGGGCGAGACGATGGCGTCGAGCTCGGCCAGGGTCGCCGCCGCGTCCTGCGGCCGTTCCGGCAGCGCCACGTCCAGCCCGGCCAGCGCGGCCACGGCTTCGGGCGCCGGCGCCACGCTGCGCCCCGCCAGTCCTTCCAGATAGCGGATCGAGCGCTCGGCGGCGTCTTCCAGCAGGTCCCTCATGTCAACTCCTCCGGCCGCCCGGCAGGGCCGCCAGACTTCCGCCAGACCAGCGTGAAGTTGTTCGCCGGCATCGGCACCACCTCTTCCAGCACGAGGCCGGCGCGGCCCGCGACCGGCGTCAGTTCGTCGACGTCGCGCACCCCCCAGAGCGGGTTCCTGGCGCGCAGGCCGGTGTCGAAGGCTTCGTTGCTCGGAGACGTGTGCGAGCCGCCGCGCCGGTACGGGCCGTAGGTCACCAGGACGCCCCCGCCGGGCAGGACCGTGCCGGCACCGGCCATCAGGGCGAGCGTGGCCTCCCACGGGGAGATGTGGATCACGTTGATGCACAGCACCGCGTCGGCCGCCGGCACGGGCCAGGAAGGCTCCGTGAGGTCGAAGGCCAGCGGCGGCCTGACGTTCGACAGCCGGCCCGCGGCCACCCAGGCGCGGATCGACGCGTGTCGCGCGAGGTCGCGCTCGCTCGGCTGGAAGGTGAGGGTGGGCAGGGCGCGGGCGAAGTGCGCCACGTGCTGGCCGGTGCCGCTGCCGATCTCCAGCACCAGGCCGCGTGGCGGGAGCACGCGCGCCAGGACGTCCAGGATGGGTTGCTGGTTGCGTTCGGCAGAGGGGGCTGACTCGCGCGCGTCCATGTGAGCATGGTAGGCGAGTGCGCCCGCCTCGCCTGCGCGCCGCCGGCAGGCGCTCGAGCGGGTCCCCCCCGAGATGCGGGGCGGGTACGGGTATGCCTATCCCCACGGCCGTTGCGGGACCCGAGGGGCGAGCCCATGCTCGCAGCGGCGCCTTCATGGCGCCCGCTGCCCCATCCACTCACACGAGGGAACACCATGCACTTCGCACGACTGCTCGGTACCGCGGCGCTCTCGCTCTTTGCCTGCCTGGCCCAGGCGGTGCCGGTCACGTTCAACTTCAGTTCGACCGTGACGCTCGGCAACCCCTTCGGCGGCGGCGTGGTCGACCCGGCCTTCGCGGTCGGCACCACGCTCGACATCTCGGTGACCTTCGACAGCGCGGCCGCTTTCGTCACCACGCGGCTGGACAGCGACGGCAACCCGACCGTCTTCGACTTCGACCCGGGTTCGATCTCGATGACCATCAGCGGCGGCGGCGTGACGAGGACGAACGCCTTCGAGCCAGGCGGCAGCGGTCTCATCCGCATCCGCGACAGCGCGCAGAACCCCGACTGCGGGTCGGGCAATCCCTTCACCTCCCTCTGCACGCTGGTCGACGGCATCTCGTTCCTGCTCATCAGCCCCGACGCGCTGACGTCGTGGAGCCTGATCCTGCGCGGCACGACGCTCGACCTCATCACCGGCGCGGTGTTGCCGACCTCCCAGGACAGCCGCTGGGACAACCAGGAGATCGCCGTGCTGTCGATCTGCAGCGTTGCCACCGCCGACGCGCCCACCTGCGATGCCGGCGAGCTGAGCGCCACCGTCAGTGCGGTCCCCGAGCCTTCGACGCTGGCGCTCGCGGCGCTCGGCGTCGTCGCGGCGGTGCGTCGGCGCCGGGCGGCGTCACCGCGCTGACGCGCGCTTCGGCAGCACGTCGCTCACGCCCCTGATCACGCGTCCAGCGCGCGCGGGTCGGCACGCAGCATCAGGCGCGCCAGGTCGGCCGAATGGCCGGTGCCCATCTTGTCGGTGATGCGCTGGCGGTGCACGTGCACGGTGTTGTCGCTGATGGCCAGCAGGCGCGCGACCTCCTTGTTGCTGTGGCCGAGCGCGACGAGCCTGGCCACCTCGCGCTCGCGCGGCGACAGCCGCTCCAGCAGCGCCGCGGCCTCGTCGCGCCGGCTGCGTTCGCGCTGCGCGGCCAGGCTGGCCTCGACCGCGTGCGACACCGCATCCATCAGGGCCTGCGGCCTGAACGGCTTCTGCAGGAAGTCGACGGCGCCGGCCTTCATCGCCTGCACCGCCTGGTCGACGTCGCCGTGACCCGTCATGAACACGATCGGCCATGCCGAGCCGGCCGCGACCAGCCGCTGCTGCAGCGCCAGCCCGCTGAGCCGTGGCATGCGGATGTCCAGCAGCAGGCAGCCGCCCGCGGCGCCCGGCTCCGGGGCGGCCTGCAGGAAGGCCTCTGCCGAGGCGTGCCCGAAAGCCTGCCAGCCGCCGTCTTCGAGCATGAAGAGCACCGAGCGCAGGAACGGAGCATCGTCGTCGACCACATGGACCTGGGGCTGCGATGTCATGTCGGGTCTCCGTGCGAGGGCAGCGCGACCTCGAGCACCAGCCCGCCGGCGTCGCCGGGCGCTTCCAGCGGCAGCGCCCGCAGGCTGCCGCCGTGCGCCTCGACGATGCGGCGGCAGATCGGCAGGCCGAGGCCCAGGCCGTCGGCCTTGGTCGTGAAGAAGGGTTCGAACAGGCGGGCGCGCTGATCGGGCCCGAGCGGCGGCCCGTGGTCCTGGACCGACAGCAGCACCTGGCCTTCGCCGCGCTGCACGCGCAGCGTGATGGGCTGCTGCGCGTCGCCGCCGGCGGCGTGCGCGTCGAGCGCGTTCTTCAGCAGGTTGAGCAGCACCTGCTGCAGCTGGCGCGCATCGCCCATCACCTGCGCGCCCTCGCTGCCCGCGTCGACGCTCAGCACCACGGCGGGTGCGCGGCTCAGCATGCCGCGGAAGAGCGCGATCGACTGCTCGGCCAGCGGCCGCACGGAGAGGGGCTCGCGCCGGGGGGCGCGGCGTCGCGCCAGTTCGCGGATGCCCTGCAGCACCTGGGCGGCCCGCTCGGCCTGACCGGTGATGTCGGCCAGCGCCTGGTCGAGCGCTTCGGGCGAGAGACTGCCGCGCGCCGCGCGCCGCTGCACGCTGCCGGCGTAGTTGGCGATCGTGGCCAGCGGCTGGTTCAACTCGTGGCCCAGCGTCGCCGACAGCTCGCCCAGGATCGACAGCCGCGCCAGGTGGTCGAGGGTCTCGTGCTCGCGGTCCAGCGCGCGTGCCTGGCGGTCGCGCTCGGCCAGGCTGCGCTCGAGCTCGGCTGTGCGCCGCTTCACGAGCACCTCCACGCGCAGCGTGTACGCCAGCCCCAGCAGCGCGAGCAGCAGCACGCCGGCCGGCAGCCACCAGTAGCGGCGCGCCAGGGCCTGCCAGCGCGTCTCGCGCAGGAAGGCATAGGGCTCGACCTGCAGGGCGCGGAGGACTTCGTGGACGCGTTGGTAGTCCGCCGGCACGGACCAGCGCAGCCCGCCGGCGTCGGCCGGCAGCGCGAGCAGCGCCGTCAGCACCTCGCGCGCCAGCGCCGGCGGCGTGTTCGGCATCGCGGCGAACGCCCATCCCGGGTAGAGCGGCGACGACACCTGGCACGGCAGCGAACCCGCCGGGTGGGCGCCGACCACCTGCAACGCGCCGGCCGCGACACGCCCTTCGCGCTGCCATTGCTCCAGCAGGCAGGTCCGGACGATGCCCACGTCGGCGTCGCCGCGCAGCACCGCCTCGGCGACGCGGATCATCGGGCTGCCGGTGAAGACACGTCGCACCGCGCCCGACTCGGCATCCAGCCCTTCGGCCAGCCACTGCGCCGCGGCGACCTGGTAGCCACCGAAGGCCTGCTCCGAGACGGCGGCCACGCGCAGGCCGCGCAGGTCCGACCAGTGGCGTGGTGCCGCCGCGCCGCGGCGCATCAGCACCGCCGAGCCGACGGCATGGGCCGGGTCTTCGTGAGCCGCGCCTTCGCTGCCGGCCTGCGTGGCGATGCGGGTCACGCCGTGGCGCGATTCGAGCACCACGTAGTGGCCCGGGTTGGTGACGACGAAGTCCAGTTCGTCCGCGGCCACGGCCTGCGTCAGCGTCTGCAGATCGAGCACGCGCAGCTGCCAGTCGCGCTCCGGGAGCCGCGCGGCCAGCGCCGCGCGCAGGGGTTGCCAGGTGCGCTGGGTGTCGCCGTCGTCGGTGACCGACAGGACACCCAGCCGCACCGGTGCGCCGGTGCCCGCCGGGTCCGCGACGGCCGGCCACGAGAGGGCCGACGTCACCAGCGTCGTCAGGGCCAGGGCGGTGCGCAATTGCATGTCGGCGGTGAGTGTCGAAGGCGCCGCACGCAGCGCCCATAGCCCGAACCGGCTAGTCCGCTAGACGCTCCGGGCTCTGGGCCGCCAGGACCCGGCCGCCTAGCATGGACCCACTCGAAACGAACCTTCGAAACCGTCCATGAGACCTGCCACACCCTCCGTTGCGCGCCGGCCGATCGTAGCGGCCGTCCTGCTGGCCGGCTTGACCGGCATCACGTCGGCCATGCCCGAGGCGCCGGCCAAGGTCAACCTGGTCGGGCGCGCGGCGCCCGATGCGAGCCGCCTGCCGCCCGGCGCCCAGCGCGACCTCGTCCTGTACGGCGAGGCGCTGGCCTCCCGCACCTTCGCGCTCATCGGCCCGGAGGTCGCCGACCCGGCAATGCGCCATGCCGGCAACAACCTGGCCTGCACCTCGTGCCACCAGCTCGGAGCGACGAAGCCCTTCGCGATGCCGTGGGTCGGCGTCACCGCGACCTTCCCGCAGTACCGCGCCCGCGAGGACGACGTCAGCACCGTCGAGGAGCGCGTCAACGGCTGCATGCAGCGCAGCATGAACGGCCGTCCGCTCGCGCTCGACTCGCGCGAGATGAAGGCCTATGTGGCGTACATCGCGTTCCTGTCCGCCGGCGTGCCGGTCGGGGCGCAGATCGAGGGCACCGGCACGCTGCAGAGCAAGGTGCCGAACCGCCGCGCCGATCCCGTGGCCGGTGCCGCCGTGTACGCGGCCAAGTGCGCCGCCTGCCACGGCCCCGACGGGCAGGGCCGCCGCATCGGCGCGGTGGGCGACGCGCAGGGTTATGCCTTCCCGCCGCTGTGGGGCCCGGACAGCTTCAACACCGGCGCCGGCATGAACCGCATGCTGATGGCGACGCGCTTCATCCGCCACAACATGCCGCTCGGTGCCAGCCACGATGCAAGCCAGCTGACCGACGACGAGGCCTACGACGTCGCTGCCCACATGCTCAGCCAGCCCCGGCCCGTGAAGGCGAACCTGGAAGCCGACTTCCCGGCGCGCTGGAACAAGCCGATCGACGCGGCGTTCCCGCCCTACGTGCTCGGCTTCACGCCCGACCAGCATCGCTTCGGACCCTTCCCGCCGATGGCCGAGAAGGCGCGCCAGGTGGCGGCGCAGCGCGCGGCCGCCGCTGCTTCGGCGCCGGCCGGGAAGTGATGCCCGGCAGGGCGAAGACGACCACCGCGGGCCCCGCCCGATCGCCGGCGCATCAGCGCGTTTCCGACGCGCGCGACCTGCGCATCTGCACCCAGCGGGGCATCGCGGTGGCCGGCAGCGGACGCAGTCGCTCGCGCTCCACTTCGGCGAACAGCTGCACCACCCAGTCGAGAAACACGCGCACCCGAGGCGTGCGCCTGACGCTGGGGGGGTAGAGCAGGTTGACCGGCGGAACCTCGTCGACCACCCAGTCGGTGAGTGCCGGAACCAGCAGGCCGCGCGGCACCTCGCGCCCGGGACGCTGGTGCCAGTCGAGCAGCCGCGCGACCCCGGCGCCCGAGACCACGAGGTCGCGCACCATGTCGCGGTGCGCGTTGTCGACGATGGTCGATCCGCGGACCGCCACCGACACACGTTCGTCGCCGCGCCTGAAGTGCCACAGATCCATCACCGAGCCCGTGTTCGAGCGGATGCACAGGCAGTTGTGCCGTTCGAGTTCGAGCGGATGCTTCGGCATGCCGTGCGCAGCCCAGTAGGCGGGCGAGGCGACGACGACGAACGTGGTGGCGCCCAGCGCCCGCCCCACGAGGTCGCCCACCTGCTGCGGCCAGCCCATGACGAGAATCGCATCGAGGCTGCGGTCCTTCAGGTCGGACATCTTCATGAAGTAGCGCAGGTCGAGCTGAATGTCCGGGTGCAGGGCGAAGAAGCGCGGCAGCGCCGCCGTCAGCACTTCCTGGGCGATCACCGGTTGAACGCCCACGACGACCGTGCCCTGCACGCGGGCGGTCGACGCCGTGGCCTGTTCCGCGGCGTCGTCGAGCTGCGCCAGCGCGGGACGGCAGGCCTCCAGGAAGGCGTGGCCCGCCACCGTCGGCGCGACGCCGTTGGCGTGGCGCGCCAGCAGCTGGACCTTCAGGTCCGCTTCCAGCGCCTGGATCAGCTTCGCGACGGCCGCCACGCTGACCCCGTGCTGGCGCGCGGCGGCCGAGAGGCTGGTGCCTTCGGCGGCGGCCGTGAAGTACCGGATCGCGCGCAGTCTGTCCATCGCCGGCTCCTGAGCGGAAGTTGACCTGTCCGGGGCCTTCAACCATGAGTTGAAGGCCAGTCGAACGGCTGGAGTATTCCTCCGCGCGCCTGCGGCGCCTAGAGTGGCCGGGTCGATTGCCGAGGAGTCCCCAGTGAACCCTTCCCGCCGCCAACTCCTGAACCTGGCCTTCGCCGGCTGTGCCGCGACGCTCGCGCGGGCGGCGTGCGCGGCCGAGTGGCCGGGCCGGCCGATCCGGCTGGTCGCCGGCGGTGCCGGCAGCGTCACCGACATCCGGGCCCGCTGGCTCGCCGAACGCCTGGGTGCCGCGCTCGGGCAACCGGTGGTGGTCGAGAACAACGCCGCCGCCGGCGGGGCCCTGGCGGCCGAGCTGGTGGCACGTGCCGCGCCCGACGGCCACACGCTGCTGCTCACGCACCAGGGGATCACGGCGATCAACCCCCACCTGTACGGGAAGCTGGGTTACGACCCGCTGGGGGACTTCGTGCAGGTGGCCCGGTTCGGCATCGGGCAGCAGGCGCTGGTGGTGCCTTCGGCGTCGCCGATCGTCTCCGTCGCCGACCTGCTGGCACGTGCCCGCGCCCGGCCCGGGGCCATGAACTACGGCTCCAATGGCAACGGCACGCCGCCCCACCTCGCGGCCGAGCTGCTCAAGCGCATGGCCGGCATCGACGCGGTTCACGTTCCCTACAAGGGCGGTGGCGCGCTGCTGACGGCCCTGCTCGGGTCGCAGGTGGACTGGGCGATCGAGGGGCTGACGCCGCTGCTGCCGCACGTGCGGTCGGGCGCCCTGCGTGCGCTGGCCGTTTCCGGAAGCCGGCGCGTGCCGGCCTGGCCCGAGGTGCCCACGCTGGCCGAGGCCGGCGTGGCCGGCTACGAGTACCTCGGCTG
>JABLTH010104067.1_pt1 | contig 15467 bp, 18 predicted proteins | sample 7875711 | NCBI WGS metagenome assembly JABLTH01 (sample SAMN14941262, study PRJNA633318) | bioreactor metagenome | isolation source: bioreactor | place: China | collected 2019-03-05 | reverse complement strand
GAGAAGGAGGCCACCCGCATGCTCGGCCGCCGGGCGCAGAAGGCCGCCATGCTGGCACTCAAGGAGAGCGAACTCGTCAACCAGCTCACGCCCGAACAGCAGGCCATGATGGCCAAGCGCTTCAAGTCCCTGCACCTGGAACTGCAGGGAGCGGATCCGGAGCACCCCGGCAAGGGCCTCCCCGACGACCTGCGCGAACGCTTCACCAAGGGCCGTGAGCTCATGGTGGCGGCGCAGACGATCGCCCTCGACGCCGCCCGCCAGGAGGTGCTCGTGGCCCGCAAGGAACTGGGCATGGATCCCGAGGTGGCGGACCATGTGCTGCGCCAGCTCGACCTGCGCACCATGGTCATGCCCAAGACGGACTGAGCCGCCCGCGCGCCGCTGTTCAGACGCTTGCCGTGACTGGCGGCGTCGCGCTGGGCCGTGAAAGAGTTCGTGTATGAGCCAGAACACAGAACACGGGTCCGCCACGGGCCGGATCATCTACGGGTGCATGGGTCTCGGCGGAGCCTGGGAGCCCACTCCGTACACCGAGGCGGACGTGGCGCAGGCCTCCGAGGTCATCGATGCGGCCCTGGCGATCGGCGTCGAGCTGTTCGATCACGCGGACATCTACCGCTTCGGCAAGGCCGAGGCCGTGTTCGGCGAGGTCCTGGCGGCGCGGCCCGAGCTGCGGGACCGGATCCTCCTGCAGAGCAAATGCGGCATCCGGCTCCACGAGAACGGCCTCAACAACTACTACGACCTCAGCTACGACTCCATCATGGAGCGCGTCGAGGGCATCCTGGGCCGGCTCCGGACCGACCACCTGGACACGCTCCTGTTCCACCGGCCGGACCCGCTGCTCAACCGCGAGGAGGCCGCCCGCGCGGTGCGCGAACTCCTGGCGGACGGCCGCATCAAGGCGCTGGGCGTCTCCAACATGTCCACGGCGCAGATGGAACACCTCCAGGACGCGCTCTCCACCCCGCTGGTCGCGAATCAGCTCGAGATGAGCCTCGGCACCCGCGACTGGCTGGACTCGACCGTCACGGTGAATCACCGTCAGGGCGCCGGCAACCCGTTCCCGCACGGCACGCTGGAGCACTGCATGAGTCGCGGCATCGAACTTCAGGCCTACGGTTCGCTGGCCAACGGCCGCTACACCGGCGGGGCGCCGGCTGAGAACCTGAGTGAGGCGGACCGCGCGACGGCGGACCTGGTCCAGGAGCTCGCCGCTGAGTTCGGCGTGGCGCCGGAGTCCGTGCTGCTCGGCTGGCTCATGAAGCACCCGGCCCGCATCTCCCCGGTGATCGGCACGACGAACCCCGGCCGCATCGCGGCCTGCGGCGACGCGATCGCGGTGGCCGAGCGGATGGACCGGCTGCAGTGGTACCGGCTCTGGATCACGGCCCGGGGCGAGTTCATCCCGTAGCCGTCAGGCCCGCACAGGGAACTCGCGGCGCTATACCGGTCTAGGGCCGAGGTGACGCTTGTCGCTCGGAATCTGTGAGAAAAGTCAAATAAAACCAGATATGACTGTCCGGGGCCCACAAACGCTTGGGCGGGTGCGGTCCCGGACCGGTACCGTATTCTCATGAGTTCTTCCGTCACTTCCACTGGTCGTCCCACTCGAAAAGTCAGCCCGGACATCGCCCGTTCGTGGCTCCTGGTCAACGCCATGAAGACGGAACTCTTCGATGACGCCGCCGCCTCCCGCGCGGACGCCATCATCCTGGACATCGAGGACGCCGTGGACCCCTCGCACAAGGACGAGGCCCGCGACAACGTCCGCGGCTGGCTGGAAGCCGGCGGGCAGGCCTGGGTCCGCATCAACGACGCCACGAGCCCCTTCTGGGCCGATGACCTGGCCGGCCTCCGCGGCACCCCGGGTCTGCTCGGCGTGATGCTCGCGAAGACCGAGTCCGCCGACCAGGTGACCGAGTCCTACCACCGCATGGACGGCAAGACCCCCGTGATCGCCCTGGTCGAGTCCGCCGTCGGCATCGAAGAGGCCAACAACATCGCGAAGGGTCAGGGCTGCTTCCGCCTGGCCTTCGGCTCCGGCGACTTCCGCCGCGACACCGGCATGGCGGCGACCCCGGAGGCCATGGCCTACCCGCGGGCCAAGCTCGTCGTCGCCAGCCGCGTCGGCGGACTTCCCGGCCCCATCGATGGGCCCACCGTCGGCAGCAACCACCCCATCCTGCGCGAGCAGAGCGCCATCACCGTGACCATGGGCATGACCGGCAAGCTGTGCCTCGCCACGGATCAGACGGCCATCATCAACGAGGTCATCAGCCCCACGCCGTCCGACGTCGCCTGGGCCACCGACTTCATGAACGACTTCGAGGCCAATGGCCGCGTGATCCGTGACGGCTCCGACCTGCCCCGCCTGGGCCGTGCCGAGAAGATCATGAAGCTCGCCACCGCCTTCGGCGTCACCCCGGCCCTCTAGAGCGGGCCTCGTCGATGCTGGGTGACTTCTGGGCGAACGCGTCCACGGTGTACAAGACCGTGGTGCTCAGCGCCCTCGGCTTCATGGTGGTGGGCCTCGGCCTGAACATCATCGGCCTGGTGAAGCACAACAACCCGCTTGCGATCGGAGCGCTCCCGGTCATCGGCGTGGGTCTCCTGCTCCACGTGGTGGGCATGGTGATCCGCACCCGTGAACTCCGGAAGGGCCGCCCGGGGAAGTAGCCCCCGCGGTCGCGCGAAGTGACAGATGATGCCCGGAAGATGCGTTCTTCCGGGCATCATCTGTAACCTCGGCGAGACAAGTAGGCTTGTTCCATGAGTATCAATCCCGATCTGCAGGGCCGCAGTTACCCGGCCGCCGAGGTGTACGAGGTGGGCCGCGAGAAGGTCCGCGAGTTCGCCCGCGCCGTGAAGGCCACCCACCCGGCACACTTCGACGTCGAGGCCGCCCAGGCGCTCGGCCACGCCGATCTGGTGGCGCCGCCCACCTTCGCCATCATCGTGGCGCAGCGGGCCGACGCCCAGCTGATCGAGGACCCCGCATCCGGGATCGACTTCTCCCGTGTCGTGCACGCGGACCAGCGCTTCACGCACCATCGCCCCATCGTCGCCGGAGACCGCCTGGTGGCCGAGCTCCACGTGGACACCGTCCGCGGCATGGGTGGCGGCGCCATGATCACCACCCGTTCGGAGATCTCGACGGTGGACGGCGAGAAGGTCGCCACCACCACGTCCTCCATCCTGGTCCGCGGAGAGGGACAGTAATGCCTGCACTGAATCGACCTGCACTGAACGAGCTGGAGAAGGGCCAGGAGATCGGCCGCCGCGTCATCGATGTGAACCGCGTCGACCTCGTGAAGTACGCCGGGGCTTCCGGGGACTTCAACCCGATCCACTGGAACGAGGCCTTCGCCCAGCGCGTGGAGCTGCCCGGCGTGATCGCCCACGGCATGTTCACCATGGGCTCCGCCGTCCAGTTGGTCACCGACTGGGCCGGCGATCCCGGCGCGGTCGTCGACTACCAGACCCGCTTCACCAAGCCGGTCCTCGTCCAGGACACCACCGGCACCGAGGAGCCGGGCGCGGAGGTTGAGGTGGTGGGTGTCGTCGGCGCGCTCGACGAGGAGGCCGGCACCGCCCGGATCGACCTCACCGCCACCTTCGACGGCCAGCGCGTCCTGATGAAGGCGCAGGCCGTGGTGAAGCTCTCCGCATGACACAGCCGACGCTGGCCGATCTGACCACCACCCGCGTGGGCGGCCCCGCGGGCCGTAACGTGGAGGCTGACTCCGAAGCCGCGATCATCGACGCCGTCCGGAGCGCCGACGCGGCGGGGGAGGACCTCCTGATCCTCGGCGGGGGCTCGAATCTCCTGGTGTCCGACGACGGGTACCCCGGCACCGTCCTGCGCATCACGTCGCGGGGCATCCAGGTCTCCTCCGAGGAGACCTGCGGCGGCGCCACCGTCACGGTCCAGGCCGGGCACCCCTGGGACGAGTTCGTGCACCACAGCGTGCTGCACGCGCACTCCGGGGTCGAGGCGCTGTCGGGGATCCCCGGCAGCACGGGGGCGACGCCGGTGCAGAACGTCGGCGCGTACGGCGCGGACGTCTCCCAGACCATCGCCCAGGTGCGGACCTGGGACCGTGGGACCAACGCGGTCCGGACGTTCACTCTCTCCGAGCTCGAGTTCGGGTACCGGGATTCAATCCTCAAGCGGACCACGAGCAACGGGTCCCCGCGCTTCGTGGTGTTGAGCGTGACCTTCCAGTTCCCGCTGGGCCGCATGAGCGCCCCGATCCGCTACGCCGAGCTGGCGCGCACCCTGGGCGTGGAGCCGGGGGAGCGGGCCAATGCGCTGGAGGTCCGTCACGCCGTGCTCGAGCTCCGCAAGGGCAAGGGCATGGTGCTGAACCCGGAGGATCACGACACGTGGTCCACGGGGTCTTTCTTCACGAACCCCGTGGTCAGCGAGGCGGACGCGGCCCGGCTGCCCGAGGACGCCCCCCGGTACCCGGCAGGGGACGGGCTGGTGAAGCTGTCCGCGGCCTGGCTGATCGACCACGCGGGGTTCCCGAAGGGCTTCGGCCTGGCCGAGGATTCCGTGACGGGCGGCCGCGCCTCGTTGTCCACCAAGCACACCTTGGCACTCACCAACCGCGGCGGCGCCAGTGCTCAGGACCTCTTGGCACTGGCGCGCGAGGTGCGGGGCGGCGTGGAGGCGGCGTTCGGCGTCGTGCTCCACAACGAGCCGCTGCTCATCGGCCTGGAGCTCTGACCCTCCCATCGACAGTCCCCACGCCGGTGGGGACCGTCGATGGGTGGGGAGTCAGGCTTCGGGTTCGTCGAGTGAGCAGGCGCGGCTGAAGAGCAGGTAGCTGAGGGCCGAGGCGCAGGCTCCGGTGAGGAAGACCTGGCTGAAAGCGAGGGTCTGCGAGGTGGGTCCGCCCACGAGGAACAGGCCGATCACGGAGAACGCGATGGCCCCCGAGAGCATCATGAGCGCGCCGAAGTAGAAGCTGCGCACCATCACGGGCAGCTCGTTGCTGAGGGAGAGCTGCCACCGTGCGGAGCGGGGCTTGTCCAAGGGCTGCGAGAACACCGCGCAGGCCAGGAGGACGATCGACAACGCCGCGGCGGTCGAGCCGACCACTTGGATCATCTGCAGGGTGCTCGACACCTTGAGACCCGAGGTGATCGCCACGAACAGGGCCGCGCCCATGCCGAGGATCGCCAGCAGCCAGCCGGGCACGGCCAGGCAGCGGCTCATCAGGCGCATGTTCGGCCAGAGTTCTCCCAGGGTCACCCATCCACCTTATCCGGTGCGACGCCGACGGACCGGTGTCGCACCCCTGTGCCTAGGATGACACCATGGCCTCGACGCTGACTCCACGCGACATCCCGCGACTCCGGCTCCTCAGCCACGGGCTGCTGCCGGCACCGGAAGGGTTCCCCCGTCCCGCGTTCCACGCCCCCGAGGACGTGGTGGGCTGGATGACCGCCGTGCAAGGGCAGGACTGGTACTCGGTCCCGTGGTCGATCGGCGCACGGTGGACCGGCGGCGCGACGACGGCGGCGCAGGCGTCCGGGGCCTCCGCGGCTGCGGTGCGACAAGCCTTCGCCGACGGCAGGATCGTGCGCTCGTGGCCCATGCGCGGCACCCTGCACACGCTCCTCCCGCAAGACCTCCCCCTGTTCCATGCCCTGACCTCGGAACGCCTCCTGAAGTCAATGGCCTCCCGGCACCGGAACCTGAGCATCGTCCCGGAGGACTGGGAGAAGGCCCGCACCGTGGTCCGTGCGACCCTGCGCGGCGGCGGCCGGGCCACACGGGCTGAGCTGTTCACGGCCCTCGAAGAGGCCGGACAGGGCACCAAGGCTCAGCGCGGAGCCCACCTGCTCCTCGTCCTGTCCATCACCGGGACCCTCGTTCAGGGGCCTGCGGACGGCAAGGAGCATCTCTTCGTCCTGCAGGACGAGTGGATCACCTCGCCGCGCGAGCTGTCCGTCGACGACGCCCTCGATGACCTGCTGGAACGCTATGTCCGCAGCCACGGCCCCGCGACCATCCGCGACTTCGCCTGGTGGACCGGCCTGCCTCTCGGCCCGTGCCGGGAAGCACAGCTCCGGCTCGGCGACCGGGTGCGGGAGTATGAGGGCGGCTGGCTGCTGGGTGCGGAGACTGCCGCGTGGCTGGACGCCCGTGACGGCGAGCCGCTGCCGGGCGCGCGGTCGTTCCACGTGCTGGCCGGCTTCGACGAGTACATCCTCGGGTACACGGACCGCAGTCCCGTCCTCGCGCGCGAACACTTCGACCTCATCGTGCCCGGCGGCAACGGCATGTTCAAGCGCACCATGATGAGTGGAGGCGTGACGGACGGGACGTGGTCCACGGACTCGCGCGGTGCCGTCGTGCTCGAACCGTTCGACGCGGACGGAGCCCGACCGCACCGCTCGAGCGCGGCCCGGGTGGCCGCCTATCAGCGATTCATGGGCACTCAGCGCGTGTAGGTGTTGTCTTTGCCGGTGTCCGAGCCGGGAAGCTTGACGCCGGAAGACCAGTTGAAGGTGTTCGAGTCTCCGCTGACGGTGAGGCCGCTCAAGGCGCCGCTGAGGACCACCGTGTTCCGGTCGCCGGTCACGGCGAGGGATTGGACCTCGTGGGCGTTCAGCGAGCCGCCGTCGGCCGCGAGCGTGACCTTCCCGGCTTTCCGGCTGAGAGTCACCGTCGTGTCCGCGCCGGACACGGTCAGCGTGGAGATCTCGTCGGCGTTGAGGCTCGCCTTGGCACCTGTCGTCTCGACCGCATCCCAGGTCTTGCCGATGACCGCGGAGCCGGGCCCGGTGACGACGAGTTTCTTCGCCGAGTCGATGTTCGCGCGCACCTCGGCCCCGGACAGGGTCACCGTCCCGCACTGGCCGGTGAGGACGGCGGAGGTGCTCTTCGCCGAGATCACGACGTCTTCGTCATCGCTGCAGGTGCTGTCTGCGGTGATCTCCCGCGGACCAGTCGCAGACGGCGCCGTCGTTCCGGTGCCGGAGGCCTGGGGCGCGGAACAGCCCGCGACCGTGAGAACGAGCAGCAGGCCCGCGACCGCGGCGCGTGCCGCACGTGATGAAGGTGCTGCGTCTGATGAAGGCGCGGTGCCCGATGAAAGCTCGGTGCGTGTCATGGCAATCCCCTCTGCGTGACGTCGACTGGTGGCTCCGATCCTAGCCGCTTGTGCGGCCTCAGGGCCGGGCCCGTGACATCGCCCCCGGCTAGAGCCCGATACGGTCCAGAGCGGCGCGCAGTCGCTCCACCGTGCCGTCGACGTCGCCGAGCTTGTCCAGCCCGAACAACCCGACCCGGAACGTGGCGAAGTCGTCCGGCTCTCCACAGTGCAGCGGGACACCGGCGGCGACCTGGACTCCCTCCCGGGCGAAGCGGGCTCCGGACTTCAGCTCAGGATCGGTGGTGTGCACGACCACCACGCTCGGCGCCGCGTACTCGGAGGCCGCCACCGACGGCAGACCGCGTTCCGCGAGGAGCTCCCGGACCCGCCGGCCCAACTCGTTCTGGGCCGCCCGTAGTTCCTCGTAACCACGGTCCCGCGTCTCGATCATCTGGGAGAGGTTCCGCATGATCGTGTCCGTGGGCATCGTCGCGTGATAGGCGGCCCGGCCCTCGCGGTACGCCTCGGAGATGTTCAGCCAGGTCCGCAGATCCAGTGCGAAACTCGTCGACGCGCGGGACTCCACGATCTCGCGGGCCGACGAGCTGAGCATCACGTAGCCGACGCCGGGAGAGCCGCTCCAGCCCTTCTGCGGGGCGCTGAGGAGGACGTCCACCCCGAGTGCCTGCATGTCGACCAGCAAGGCGCCGGAGGCGATGCAGTCGAGCACCAGCACGCCGCCCACCTCGTGCACGGCGTCGGCGAGGCCCCGGACGTACTCGTCGGGGAGGACCATGCCGGCCGCCGTCTCGACATGCGGCGCGAACACGACGGCGGGCCGCTCGGCACGGATGGCGGCCACCACCTCGTCGAGCGGGGCCGGCCTCCACGCCGCCTGTGGGCCCTCGCCGTCCGGGCGGGCGGCACAGACCGTGACGCTCGACGCGATGGAGCCGGCGTCGAGGATCTGGGACCAGCGATACGAGAAGAGGCCATTGCGAACCACCAAGGCGTGCGCGCCCGCGGCGAAGTGCCGCGCGACCGATTCCATGGCGTAGCTGCCACCGCCGTTGACGAGGGCGACGGCGTCCGCGGAATACGCGGTGCGGAGGATGTCCAGCGTCTGCTGCATTGCGGCGATGAAGCGCTGGGACATGTGATTCAGGGACCGGTCCGTGAAGACGACCGAGTACTCCAGCAGGCCATCAGGATCGACATCGGGACGGGGCAGCTCAGGCGAGGGCAGGTTCATGGCTCCATGGTGGCATGACCGGTGAGGCAAGCACAGCACCAGGGACGCCCTGTGGACGGAGTCATGCACATGGACGGGGACTGTTGCGCGGCCCCCGCCACGAGGACGGCCGCCTGGCGCCGCCTCCCAGGGCACCCATCAGACGCCGCCTCCCCGCCGTCGTCGTGCCCGGAAATGAGGGAAGGCCGGAACGGTCAGAGACGGCCGGTGGCGATGCTGACCATGCGGCGCAGCGGCTCGGCGGCGCCCCAGAGGAGCTGGTCGCCCACGGTGAAGGCGCTGATGTACTCCGGTCCCATCTCCATCTTGCGGATGCGGCCGACGGGGATGTTCAGCGTGCCCGAGGCGGCAACGGGGGTGAGGTCATTCATGGACGCCTCTTTGACGTTGGGAACGACCGTGGCCCACTCGTTGTCGGCGTCGATGATCTTCTCGATCTCCTCGACGGACAGGTCCTCGCGGAGCTTGAGGGTGAGCGCCTGGGAGTGGGAGCGCATGGCGCCGATGCGTACGCAGAGGCCGTCCATGATGATGCGGTCCGCGTCGGTGGTGCCGAGGATCTTGTTGGTCTCCACCCCGGCCTTCCACTCCTCGCGGCTCTGGCCGTTGCCGAGGTCCGAGTCGATCCAGGGGATGAGCGAGCCGGCTAGCGGCACACCGAACTGGGCGGCGTCCACGCCGTCGCGCTGGTGGGCGAGCACCTTGCGGTCGATCTCCAGGATCGCCGACGCCGGGTCCTGCAGCTCGCTGCTGACCTCGGCGTTCAGGGTGCCGAACTGGTTGAGCAGCTCGCGCATGTGCCGTGCGCCGCCCCCCGACGCCGCCTGGTACGTCATGGAGGTGCCCCACTCGACCAGGTTGTTCTTGAACAGGCCGCCCAGGCCCATGAGCATGCAGGAGACGGTGCAGTTGCCGCCGATGAAGTCCTTCACGCCGGACTCGAGCCCGCGGTCGATGACGTCACGGTTGATCGGGTCGAGGACGATGATTGAGTCGTCGTTCATGCGCAGCGTGGAGGCGGCGTCGATCCACAGGCCGTCCCAGCCGCGGGAACGCAGCGCGGTGTGGACCTGCTTGGTGTAGTCGCCGCCCTGAGCGGTGACGATGATCGGCAGCTTGGCCAGGGTGTCGATGTCGAACGCGTCTTCCAGCGTGCCGGCGCCCTCAGCGAAGGACGGGGCGGCACCTCCTGCGTTGGAGGTGGAGAAGAAGACGGGGTTCAGGCTGGCAAAGTCATGCTCTTCCTGCATGCGCTGCATGAGGACGGAACCGACCATGCCACGCCACCCGACAAAACCTACGGAAGGCACGGCTGCGTTAGTCATGACCTGATTTTACGGGGAAAGACGCCCGCGTTTCCGCCGGTTACGTCACACGGGTGTTGGGAACGGTGTGGAAGCGCGCGACGGCGGGTGGTGAGGGCACGGTGGGGCTGGGGCCGGGCGGGTTGACGGGATCTGCGCCCTTGTTTGTTTTCTGCGCCGCAATGGGGGCGCAGAAAACAAACAAGGGCGCAGGAATCACCGATTCGGTCAACCGGAGGGGCCGACAGCCAACGACGGCGGCCGGCCGGCGTCGTCAGCGATCGCTGGGTTCGGGTGTCCCGCGGTTCCTGCGGAGCTTCCTGGCGCGGTATTCGTCCCGCGCCATACCGTAGAAGTACCAGCTCAGCAGGGCGGCGAAGGCCGTCACCACCAGGATTCCCCATGGCGCGGGGCCGCCGTTCGCCAGGACGACGAACAGGACGACCAGAGTACCGAGCCCGAGCAGCACCATGAAGCTGAACAGGATCCCCATGCCCCACCAGGTGCTGACCTGGGGGTGCCCGCGACCAGGAGAGAAACCGATCTCGTCAGCGGGGTAGCTGCGCAGCCCCTGGTCCTTGGTGTGCCGCAGAACGCGCTTCTCGCCGCGGGCGAGGGCAGCCTTGTGTTCTCTGATCACCTCGTCGTTGTGACGCTCGCGGTCATTGCTGAACGCCATGCCGATCAGTCCTGCCGGATGAGCCGGATCTGCGCCAGGAGTGCCCCGTCGTCCAGGCCCGCCGTCTCCGTGACATCGTCCTCTGCGGCAGTGGACAGGCCGATGGTCCAGGAACCGTTCCCGTTCTTGATGTACAGGGTGCGGCCGCTGGCATCTTCACGCCGACGGATGGTGACACCGCCTCGGGGATGGACGCGGAGGTGTTCCCGGACGATGAAGAAGTCGGCTTCCGCGCCGGAGAGGTCCGGACGCTGAGCCATCGCCCACCAGGTCAGGTAAGCGCGGGGCTGGAACAGGAGGTGGATGTCCGGGCTTTCGATCCCGATCACGCTGTCCGTCAGCTCTTCCGTGATCAGGGAGATCTCCATGCGGCGCGTGGCGGAGGACAGCGCCGCCGCCACGGCCGCGGTCGGCCCGGACACGGCGATGTCCCCGCCCGGTTCGACGGTGGCAAGTCCGCGTGCCACGAGGGACGACGCGCCCGCTGCGACCAAGTCGGGGTTGCCGACATACTCCGAGACGCGCAATGCCTCGGCACTCGCGGTCGTCGCGTCGCTGGGAACCATGGCGGCCAGCGTGGCGATTTCGGCGAACCCGTACCCGATGGTGTCCGGCTGGGTCTGGGCTTCGGTGTGTTCAGTCATCGTTCTCTTCTCCAGTCAGTGCGTCAAAAACCAAGGAAACCGCCGAGCTTCTTCAATCCCTTGCCGGCAGCGTCAAGGGCCTTTCCGCCCGCATTCCAGGCTCCTACGGCAGCGTCGCCGATCGCCTTACCGGTGGCGTTCACGGCATCGTGCACGAATGGCACGTTGTCGTAGATGGCGAGGGCGCCACTGGCCACCATGGCTGCGGTTCCGATGGGTGGCGGCGCGAAGCAGGCCACCCCCAGCCCGGCCTTCACGGAGGAATAGATGCCTTCCCCGATCTCGCCCTTGCTGAAGTTGTTGAAGGCGTCCAGTGTGTCCAGTCCGACGCCGAGACCACCGAGGGCCTTACCGCCGACGCTGAAGAACTTTGCCGCTTTGCCGTCTTCGGCAAGGTTCAGGAGATTGCGGGCGTCTCCACTGTAGGCCTCAGAGAGTGAGTTGAGTCCCTTGCTGATGAAGTTCTCGTCCTGGAAGGCTTTCGCGATCGCCCGGAAGTCCTTGGAGAAGAAGTCCTTGAACCCGTCCGCCTGCTTGCCGAAGTTGACCAGGTCGAAGATCCCAGCCCGCAAGTCGGGGTACGCCTTGATCGTGTTGTACAGATCCCAGCCATTCCGGAAGGGAGAGTTGTCCCCGTCCGCCAGCCAGTCCGGGCCCAACTGGAACGGGCCCCCGTTCCCACCCGGTCCGCCGCCCGGACCACTCGGCATCGGGCCGCCGCCGGAGCCGTGGGCCGCGTTCGACGCGGTCTCCTGCTCGTCGGCCTGCGTGAGCAGGAAGCGCGACTGCTTCTTGAGCGCCGACGCCGCGTTCATCAGCACCGTGCGGTGACTGCTGTTCCACTCCGACTTGAACCGGACCGCGTCCGGCCCCTTCCAGGCCTGCGCGCTGTTGATGCTCTGGCCGAGCTGGCTCGATTGCTGGAGCAGATTCTCCGATGCCTTACCGAAGGTCTGCGCCAGAGTGCGCAATTGCGCGACATCCGCGCCCCACACCGTGCTTCCCATCAGGACTCCTGTCGCCCTCTGTCATGTTCATCCACCAGCGAGAGTATCCCGGATGCCCGTCGGCGAGCGATGGGGAGCACTCCCCATCGGCTCATTCAGCCTGGGAGGATTCCTCCGCCAGCGCGGTCCGCCGCTTCTTCAGCGCCCACCAGGCTCCGAACACGAACACCTGGGTGACGAGTACCAGGACGATCACCCCGGGGATCCGATTGCCGGCCAGGATCATGAACAGTCCCAGGACGGCGGTCACGAGACCGAGCAGCGGGAAGAGCATGTACCCGAGCACGAAGAGGACGTCGGAGCGGGTCAGAAGGTGTTTCATGCAGGCCTTTTCAGAATGCGGGGAAGGGAGGCGCTCAGGCGCTCTCCCAGAGGGTGAAGCGGTAGCGGGTGCCGTTCGCGGAGGTCAGCCAGCGGTCGGTGCCGTCGTCCTCCGGGGCGGGCTCGACGGCGGTGCGCCGCCACGAATCCGGCAGTTCGGGCGCGTGGGTGTCGCCGTCGGCGTCGGAGTCGATCAGGGTGATGACCGCGAAGTCGGCCTCCGGCAGGGACTGTCGGTAGATCTGCCCTCCGCCGATCACCCAGCGGAGCCCGTCCCCGGCCTCCGAGAAGGCCGCCTCCAGCGAGGGCACGACGACGGCGCCCTCCGCCTCGGGCGTCCCCGCCCAGTCTTCGCGGCGGGTCACCACGATGTTGGTGCGGCCCGGGAGGGGGCGGAATTTCGCGGGGAAGGACTGCCAGGTCCGGCGACCCATGATCACGGGACGGCCGGCAGTCATCGAGCTGAAGTGCTTGAGGTCCTCCGGGACGTGCCACGGCATGGTCCCCGCGTTCCCGATCACGCCGTTCGCGGTCTGCGCCCAGATCAGGCCGGTGCCCCGGAGCCCGGAGCGGATGCGGTCCGCGAACGCCGTGGGCCCTTCGCCGCTCATACGGCCACCGGGGCCTTGATGCCCGGGTGGTGCTGGTAGTCGACCACTTCGAAGTCCTCGAACTCGTAGTCGAAAATGCTCTCCGGGACGCGCTTGATCTGGAGCGTCGGATACGGCAGGGCTTCGCGGCTGAGCTGGAGTTCCACCTGCTCCACGTGGTTGTCGTAGACGTGGCAGTCGCCACCGGTCCAGACGAAGTCGCCCACCTCGAGTCCGGCCTGCTGGGCGACCATGTGCGTCAGCAGGGCGTAGGAGGCGATGTTGAACGGCACCCCGAGGAACATGTCCGCGGAGCGCTGGTACAGCTGGCAGGACAGCTTCCCGTCGGCGACGTAGAACTGGAAGAACGCGTGGCACGGGGGCAGCGCCATGTTCGAGATCTCGGCGACGTTCCACGCGGAGACGATGTGGCGGCGTGAGTCCGGGTTCGACTTCAGGTTCGCCACCAGCTCGGCGATCTGGTCCACGTGGCTGCCGTCGGGGGTCGGCCACGAGCGCCACTGCACGCCGTATACGGGGCCGAGTTCGCCGTCGTCGTCCGCCCATTCATCCCAGATGGTGACGCCGCGCTCCTGCAGCCAGCGCACGTTCGAGTCGCCGCGCAGGAACCAGAGGAGCTCCAGGGCGAGGGACTTGAAGTGCACTCGCTTGGTCGTGATCAGGGGGAAACCCTCGGCGAGGTCGAAGCGGATCTGGCGCCCGAAGACGCTCCGCGTCCCCGTGCCCGTCCGGTCCGATTTGTGGGTGCCATGATCCATGACGTCACGCAGCAGGTCCTCATAAGGCGTGGGGATGCTCATGGGTTCAGTCTAGCGGGCCAGGCGCCGGCGGCCGAGGGTCGTGACCACGCCTGTGGATGGCGCGGCTCAAGGCCTCGGGACCCACCCCGTGATGGCGCGCGACGGCGAGCAGCTCCTCCAGCGCGGCGGCCACCGGCGCGGGAAGCCCGTGAGCCTCGTCGCCCTGGCGCAGTGCCCCGGACTCGCGCGGCGGCGCGACGACGGTGCTTCCCGAGCGTCGCGCCGTCCGGATGAGTCCCGCCGCCTCCAGTTCCCGGTAGGCGCGCGCGACCGTCCCGGCCGCAAGGCCCAGGTCACCCGCCAGGGCCCGGACCGTGGGGAGCCTGGCCCCGTCCGCCAGGACACCGTTCCGGATCATCGCCTCCAGCTGGCTCCGCACCTGCTCGAACGGGGGAACGGGGGAGTCGAGGTGGATCTCGATCCGGGCGTTCATACGTGATGGGGTTCCGGGACATGGACCGCGTCCTCCGGTTCGGGGACCGGATCGACGGCGCTGAGTGACCAGAGCAGCACGGCCAGGAGGGTCAGCACGGTGCCGGCGAGCTGGGCGAGTCCAAGGATGGCGGTGGACACACCGCCCTCGTCCGTCCGCCCCGTCATCTCCACGGGGAGCCTGATCTGGAAGAGCAGGAAGGCGGAGACGCAGAGCAGGATGGCGCCGCTCCACAGGGTCAGCCGCTGCCAGCGCTCCTGGGTGACGGCCTCTCGGTCCAGGCGGATCGTGGCGGGCAACACCGAGGTGAGGGTGCGGACGGCGATCCGGCGCGCGGTCAGCAGGGTCAGGACGATGATCGCGAGCGAGCCGAGACCGCACACGATGATGGCGGGGATGGCGGTCTCACTGTGGTCTCCCTCGGTGGACGCGACGTTCCACAGCACGCTCGCCAGCGCGACGAGGATGGTGATGCCGCAGAATACGGCCACCGTCAGAGTCGAGGCGCGGGGGAACGGCAAACGGACAGGTGGAGCCGGGTGGGTCTGACCTGCCGGGGTGTCTTGCGTCATCCAGGGGTCCTGGGGGATCTTCCGCGTGCACCACAGCACCCAGAGCAGGAACAGGACTCCGGCCGCCAGGACGATCACAATCGAGTGCAACCCTGCCCCGTACAGGCCGATCGACGGGACGAGGATCAGGAGGGTGACGAGCCCGAACGGCACGGCCGACACGACCGCGAGACGGTGCCATCGCAGCGCCGGGTTGGCGGGTTTCGGGTCGGACACCGGCCGGAAGAAGGGGATGGGCCAGCGCCACATCACGAGGAGGACCAGGACGTTGAAGGCCGCTCCGGGTTCGATCCAGGAGGCGGCTCCGAAGCCCGGCACCTTCATCCCTGCGAACCCTGCGGCGATCGCCCCCAGCCCGGACGCGATGGTGGCGGAGGTCCGGAGCAGCCTGTTCATGGACAGGGTCCGCAGGTAGGAGTTCTCCCGGCGGGTCAGTCCCGGCAACTGGTGCCGGTGGGTGATCAGCAGGAGCACCGCGACCGTGCCGGCGGCCAGCACGAGCCATGTTCCGCCCAGCCAGGCCGCGACCTCGACGCCGGGGAGCCGGCCGGGATTGGGCACGGCGTAAGGGGAGGGGTCCTCGCGCGGGGCCATCCCGGCGAACCCGAGCGTCGCGAGGATCATGAGCTGGCTGGTCAGGAACACGAGTGCCGTGACCACCGCGAGCGGCCGGGGCACGAAATCGGCCAGCCGTCGGGGCTGGATGTCCGCGACGCGCACGGACCGCCG